>Ga0209131_1001128_pt1 | contig 18511 bp, 22 predicted proteins | sample GraSoi_2013_40cm_FD_185826 | JGI IMG/M metagenome (GOLD analysis project Ga0209131, IMG submission 185826) | Grasslands soil microbial communities from the Angelo Coastal Reserve, California, USA - Sample 9_17_2013_40cm (SPAdes) (version 2) | ecosystem: Environmental > Terrestrial > Soil >... | reverse complement strand
CTGACAGTTACGTTACCGCCGATGTTCCTCAGAATTTCCTCACCAACAAACTGGTAGTGATTTTACCTGCCAATAACCCGGCCGGGCTCGCAAAACTTGAAGACCTTGCCAATCCAAAGCTCAAGCTGGTTATAGCTGCCGAAGCAGTTCCAGTTGGCAAATATGCTCTTCAGGCGCTGGACTTAATGGACAAGCAATTCGGAAATGGATATAAGGATAAGGTGCTTGCCAATGTAGTCTCGAAAGAAGATAATGTCAAGCAGGTGGTAGCCAAAGTCCAGTTAGGTGAAGCCGATGCTGGAATCGTGTATACTTCTGATGCTATCGCCGCACCTGATTTGAAAACCATCGAAATTCCCGCGGAGTTGAATGTGATTGCCAAATATCCAATTGCTCCGTTGACGAAATCTGCCAATGCTGAATTAGCGAAGGCATTTACAGAGTATGTGCTTTCGTCTGAGGGTCAAGCCGTTTTACAAAAATGGGGATTCGGTCTAATCAAATAAGTTTTTCGCTAATGCAAGTCGCGGAAGATAGCCCTCTTCCGCGACTTTTGACTCTTATGAGCAGACTCAAACATTTTATTAGCCAATTTCTACATGCTGGTTACTTGAATTGGGTCTTCATTATTCCAGGCGCAATTCTGCTGGCTTTGTTTGCGCTCCCGTTGTTTGCTCTATTTGTGCGATCTATCAACAAGGATTTTTTCAGCAATGCTTTTTCAGAGCAGGCATTCAAAGCCCTGCGCTTGAGTTTGGTCACAAGCACTGTTACAACAGTAGGCACAATCATTCTTGGTACACCACTTGCGTATATGTTGGCTCGTTGGCGATTCAGATTCAAATCATGGATTGAGTTATTCATAGATTTGCCTATTGTACTTCCACCCTCTGTTGCTGGGCTGGCTTTATTGATCGCGTTCGGACGCAGGGGATTGTTTGGTTCGGCACTCAATATTTTGGGCATCAGCTTGCCATTTACTACTGCGGCAGTTGTGTTGGCGCAGACGTTTGTCGCCGCACCTTTATATGTGAGATCTGCGCGCATTGGCTTCACAGAAATTGATAAACAGCTTGAGGAAGCCGCGCAGGTCGAGGGAGCAAATCAGTGGCAGTTGTTTTACGAGGTTATGTTCCCATTGGCGGGCCGTGCGTTGCTCAGCGGTGCCATACTCACATGGACCCGTGCTTTAGGTGAATTTGGCGCAACAATATTATTTGCCGGAAATTTGGAAGGGGTCACACAGACCATGCCCATGGCGATCTATCTAGGATTTGAGAGCGAACTCGGCATTGCGCTTGCATTATCTGTCATGCTGGTCGGAGTATCGGCGCTCTTGCTTGGATTAACAAGAAAATTAGAAAGAGAAGATGAACGAAGATCATAAGATATAAATATGCCAATCCAATATGAATATGGATTCATGTTTCATACGATTGATATCAGCCACATAGAAGATATTAGCTCAGTGGATGGCTCGTCGCTGTTTGGACAGGAACTGGCTGAACTGACTCACGGTGTGAATGAATCTTTGTCCCAATTTGATGGTGGAGAATGGGAGATCGTGTCACATAATATTAATTTTAGCAGTCTAGCTGCGATGATTAGTTTCTTAATGCGCTGTCCTGCGAGACTACATGAAGCGGGAAAGCCTGAATAACTATCTCCCCGACGAGTCTGTTATCTAATGGCGAACAGATCAAATCCAAATCGGGGGTAAACCGTGAAGGCGTTTTTGCAACAGTTGTCTCAATGATATAATCTCTCGAAAATCGCGGAGGGATCATGTTGAAAATTGAGATCGTTTACTGCGCGGTCTGACACTACACCGGTCGGGCCGTGAGCCTGGCAGATGAACTGCTAAAGAACTATGAGCACGTGATTGAAATGATCACGCTGGTGCCCTCGGAGGGCGGCAGATTTGAAGTGACTGTCAATGGACAGTTGTTATATTCAAAACTGGAGACGCACCGTCATGCCGCACCTGGGGAAGTGTTGGGGTTGGTGAAGAAGATCGTTGGTGAGTAATAACAAGACCTGACAGGTTTTAATGGACGATTGGTTGGGTTAAACTTTTGTATGGGATTGTTGCAAGCTTGGTAGGATTCTTCGGAAACCTATCAGGTCTGCGAATAAATTTTATGAGGATTACGAATGGCTAAAAAAGGACGTGTGTTTTCGGGGGCTCGACCAACGGGTCGGCAACATTTGGGGAATTATCTGGGCGCGATCCAGAATTATGTTGCTTTGCAGGATGACTATGACTGTGTATATTGTATTGTGGATGTCCATGCCTTGACAACAGTTGAAACAACCCAAGAGTTAAAGCAGAACACTTTTGAAATGGCGATTGACTGGCTTGCAGCGGGCATTCGACCAGAAGAGACGATTCTGTTTGTGCAGTCGCATGTCCCGGAAGTGATGGAATTGCATACTTATCTTTCAATGGTCACTCAGATCGGAAAATTGACTGACCTGCCGACCTTCAAGGAGAAAGTTGCGCAACAGCCTGAGAATGTCAATTATGGTCTGTTGGGCTATCCGGTGTTGATGACCGCAGACATTGTTCTGTATAAGTCAGATGTTGTCCCCGTGGGCATTGATCAAGCTCCACATTTGGAGTTTGCGCGTGAGATTGTCCGCTCGTTCAATTATCGTTATGGCACCAAAGTTTTGATCGAGCCGCAGGTGAAGCACACTGAAATTCTCAAGGTGTTAGGTATTGATGGCAAAGCCAAGATGAGCAAGAGTTTGAACAATCACATTGAACTTGCCTCTACTCCCGAAGAGACTGCCGCACGCGTAAAGGATATGGTCACGGACCCGGCCCGTATCAAACGCACTGACCCTGGTAACCCCGATATCTGTAATGTTTTCTCGATGCACAAGATTTTCTCTTCGCAGAAGGAAATCGATATGGTCAACGTTGAGTGTCGCCGTGCGGGGATTGGATGTGTGGATTGCAAGAAGCTCTTTGCTGCGAACTTGAACAAACATCTCGAGCCTTTCCGCGCCAAACGCGCTGAGCTCGCCTCCAAACCGGACTATGTAACTGATGTGCTGAACGACGGAGCGAAACGCGCCCGAGCCATTGCCCAACAGACGATGGTCGAAGTGCGCGAAGCGATGGCGTTGCCGTAATCCATATCATAATGCGCGTATTAATCCAACGAGTTTCCAAAGCCAGTGTCACCGTCGAAGAACAGACCATTTCCAGCATCGGAAAAGGTCTGTTGATTTTATTGGGCATTGGTCACGGCGATGGGGAGGAGCAGGTGACCTTTCTCGCCGAGAAAACTGCCAACCTACGTATCTTCGAAGATGAACAAGGCAAGACGAATCTTTCCATTCTCGATGTGAAGGGAGAAGCGATTGTAGTTTCGCAATTCACTTTATATGCCAATACAACTAAGGGACGTCGCCCTTCGTTCATCGACGCAGCCTTACCCGAAGTCGCTGAACCGTTGGTGCAGCGTTTTGTCGAATTACTGCGCGGACACGGCGTCCCAACTCAAACAGGGAAGTTCGGCAACCATATGGCAGTTGAAATTCATAATGATGGACCGGTAACAATATGGCTGGAGAAATGAATATCAAACCAAACGCTTATCAAAAATTTATTCACCGCTTTGTCATGTTCCGTCCGGTGACTGCATTTTTTGCCCCCAGAGCTCATCGAGTGGATAAGGCGTTGTTGAGACTCACCAAGGGAAAATTTTCCATCACTGGCTTGATGGGCTGGCCCATTATTGAAATTACAACCATTGGAGCGAAAACTGGTCAGCCACATACCATGCCTTTGATTGGTGTCATTGATAATGAAAAGATCGCGATTATCGCCTCCAGTTTTGGGCGTGCACATAACCCGGGTTGGTATTACAACTTAAAGGCCCATCCTACATGTGATGTGTTGTTCAAAGGTAAAACCGAAAAGTATATTGCCCGCGAGATCGCTGGGGCTGAATATGAAAAATATTGGGAAATGGCTGTTTCGTATTACAAGGGATATGAGAAATACAAGGAACGCGCTGCTCCAAGACATATCCCGATCATATTATTGGAGCCGAAAAACTAGAAGCGGGATTCCATAACGCTGCATCTACCTGTACCGCCAGAGCCGATGATGGGGATGCTAAGCTTTGCGGCAGATTGAACTGTATCCAGCGTTTGTGCAAATAATGCAGGACCGAGTAATCGTCCAGTTGTCACTTGTTTATTCTCGTTGACCAATGCGCCGCGCGGTGCCGATATGCTAATCGCTTGTGCGCCATCTTGTATCAAACGCGGACCCAGTGATAACAGTTGTTCAACGGGCAGGGAAAAGATCAACGGGATTTCACCCGCGCACATTTCAAGTGTGAGCATCAAAATATCATTGGCAAGCAGAGGTGCAAAACCAAGTTCCACTGCCATCACATTCTCTTGAGTTTCCAACATCCGCACCATGAGTTGCGTCTCTTCGGGACGATCTGCCATAAGGTGGACGATGATTGGCAACTCGGAACGAGTCCATTTCGCGGAATATTTTTTCAACGCCGCATGGATGCCGGGATTCGGCAAGCCGGTGTGGAGTAGGAATCCGCCCTGATATTCAATCACGGTTGGTTCCGTTGTGGGGCGACGCGGGCGAAGCGAGATTGGATTGGTGACAAATGTGCCGAATCTGCTCAGACTTCCGAAGTCTCCAAGACTTCGGAAGTCTGAAGCGAATCCCAATGATCCCGCGGCATTCATAAGTGGTTTGCTGAAATAGAGGTCGCGTTTCATGGCTTGCGGTTTCTATTGTACGCTGGTTCTCGGCGATCTTGGAATACCTGTATAATGTCGTTGGATCACAGGTCGTTCTGTTTTATAGCCTCCCCAAGGGATAAAAATTCGACTGGCTAAATTAAGGAATGGACTCTAATATGCACAAGCAGAATTTAAATACCAAAAGAGCGTTGTCCGTTTTCATGCTCGTTGTTTTTGTTGCCTGCCTAGGAGTGAGTTGCGGATCACTCGCTCCTAGGGATACCCCCGTTCCTACGCCGCTTGAAATAGAAGGGCTGAAGCCCGTCAATGGGACGGAACTATATTATCAAGTCATTGGCAAGGGCTCACCTCTGTTTGTCTTGCATGCGACTGGTCAGTCGCATGGTTATTTTCTTCCGTATCTGGAAACACTGGCCAATGACCATCAATTAGTCTTTTATGATCAACGCGGTACAGGTTTGTCTGATGGTCATCTTGATCTTTCGGCGATTTCAATTGCCCAGTTTGTTGAAGACCTTGAGGCACTCCGCGTTGCCTTTGGTTTCGAGAAAATTTCGCTGATGGGACATTCCTGGGGAGCCGTCACTGCCATGGCTTATGCGATCAAATATCAGGCACATCTGGATCACCTGATCCTCGTGGACTCAGTATTCGTGGACAACAAGTTTGCCAGTGACTTTAGCAAAACCTATCAACAACGATTCCAACATCTTAGCGCCGATGACCAGAAAGAACTAAAGACTACCTGTAACAGTTCGTTCGCAAAGCTGTCTCCGGGAGAACGAGACAAGTGTAATCTACTCGATGCTCAAATACGATTTTATGACCCGGCTAAAGCGGCAAGTGTGGATTGGCCGATGGATGAAAATACAATAAAGAATGTGGATACGGTCCAAGCACTGATGCGCACCAGTTTCCAAAAAATACAATCGGATTTTGACACTCAACTTTCAATCATACATATCCCAACCCTGATTATTCACGGAGATTTCGACCCCATTCCTTTGGCATCCTCCGAGTATCTTCATGAGCAAATCCCTGGATCACAGATTGTTGTTATCACACAAAGTGGACACTTTCCATTTATCGAACAGCCCGAAAAGTTCACTACTGTTCTCCGATCATTTTTGCGAAAATGATTCTGCCATGTGTCATTGTGCCTGCTTGACCTGAATCGTCGTGACGTTGATGACTATCTCGCGAAGCCTGGGACGAATCCCAATGATCCTGCTTATAATCACATAATATCATTTCGCTCAAAGGAGAATTTTATGGGTACTGTTGTATATTCCACCAGTCCGTTTCAAGCTTTTTTGTGGACGTTTGTTGGTTTGGGTATTTTGGTGTTGATCGGTTTGGGCGCTGGCACCCCGGCTTTATTTGATCGTAAAGCCAAGATGTTGAGTCGGATTGCTATCATTGTTGCGGGTTTCATTGCATTGGCGGCTGGACTTGTAGGAATTGGCTTTACGCTGCTTTCCATGAATGGCAATGCTCAACACGTTTCCCTTTTACTGAACAAAAGGGAAATAGTACAGGAAAGCTGTGGGAATGGAGATACTTGCGAGCATCCACAAATTTCCATGCAGGATGCCAGTGGCAAGGATTACGAGTTTCGAGTGGCACAGAAGGCGTATGATGCAACGCAAGAGAATCAATGTTATGCAGTGACTTATTATCCCAATAAAGGTTTGAAGAATATGAATGGGACTGAGCCGAGTTATATTTACTCTGAATATGTGACTCAGATCGAGTTGCTGGATCGTTCAGCTTGCCCTTAGTTTTTTTGCGCGTGATACATCGTCAACAGTGGAGTCCATCTCTTGTGGACAATGGATAATCTGCACTTTGCGAGATGCTCATCCAAAGCCTTCAACCCAAAATCAGTATTGGGATGTCCCCAGCGGAAGAAGAAATCGAAGAATTTGAGGTCCACGCCACGCGGCTCTTCGAGGAATAGTTGCCCGTTTGGCTTCAGCACACGGGCGATCTCATCAATTGTTTTGCGCCATTCAGGGATGTGGTGCAGAACGCCGAAGATGATAACGACATCCTTGCTGGCGTTCGCGAATTGACTTAGGTCAGTTGCATCTTGAACGATATATTTATATTGTGGATATTTTTGGCGTGCAATTCCGATCTGCTCTTCCATTACATCCAGCCCGACATAACTTTTCGGTTGAAGTTGATTGAGCAGATATCCGCCAAGTCCGTTACCGCAACCGATCTCTAAAACCTCTTTATCTTTTACATCCAGGCCCATGCGCTTGAAGAGCGGGAGCTCGAAATATGTTTGTCCCAATTTGCGCCACAAGGATTGCATTGCGCGAAATTCAATATCGGAAAGTTTCATAACAAAATTTTATTCCTATTCGATTTGAAGGAGAGTAGTTGATTTAGGACAGCCCCATCACTTTTAGCATTTTCTCATTGCTATCGTACTTGAAGGCTTCGAGGCCGAGTTGTTTGGCTTGAGCCAATTCGGCTTCTTCCAGTTTCTTGATGTATTCCTTCATTACCAAAGGTTTGTTCAAACTCTTTAGCTTTGTAGCGAGCGCTTCTGTGTTTGCTTCGGCAGGTTGTTTGGTTTGCAGATATTGCCAGACCACTTTCGCAGCGTTTGTGCCGTCCTTGCGGGCGATGCCCACCAACCCAGAACTTGCTTTGCGCGACCAGCCACCAACGAAGACATCTTCCATCGGCGATTCATAAGATGTGCCATCCACAGGAAATCTGGGATTTTGACTCTTCACAAACTCATTCCACTTGGTAGGGAGACCAAAGGACTCATCCACTTTATCGCCGATCGCGAAGACGACCGTCTCAACATCCAGCCGACGCTTATTTCCGGTTCCTTTAGCCTTTGTGTCCCCGTTGGCTTCGACAAGAATATTATCTTCAAGCTCCACCTGTGTGAGGTTGCCATCGGCATCTCCAAGCATTTGAATCGGGGAGGCTAGAAACTCGAAGCGGAATTTTGTATTGGATACTTTGGGCAAGGCTTTCGGGAGGGCTTCCATGATCGAGGCTCGAGCAGCTTCCGGGTCCTGATGAACCGCCTGCATGATCGGAGTCACCCGCTTAATTTCAGCGTCCAATGCCTCCTGGTCAAGATTGTCGATCACGTACTCCATTTCCTTTTTATCGAACTTGATCTCTATGGGTCCGCGTCGAACAATGGCAATGACTTCTTCCACTTTTTCTTCACGGCTGAGGAAGTGCGTGATATCGAGCATCACGTTGCCGGCGCCGATCACGGCACAGCGTTTCCCAAAATGGAAGGATTGGTGGCTGTAGGGCGGTAGTTGGTTGTAAAAATAAACAACATCCTTGGCGTGATAAACGCCCGTTAGATTCTCGCCGGGCAAGCCGAGCCACTTGGTGCCTTGCGCACCAGAGGTCACAAGGATTGCTTGAAAGCCAAGCGCGCGCAGATCATTCAGCGTAAGATCAGCCTGCTCACCGATGGAGATATTTCCATAGTAAGTAAGATTCGGAATATCCATTACCTGTTTGAATTGTTTGCGCAAACCATTTTTCATAATGTGTTTGTTGGGGTAAATTCCATATTCTGCCAGACCACCCGGTTTAAGATCGCGGTTGAACAAAACCACGCGTGCGCCGAGATTGGCAAGTTCGCGGGCGCCAAATAAGCCCGCGGGTCCTGCGCCGATCACGGCGACATAAAATTGGTTGGTCACAAAGCCTCCTAAGGGATGCCGATATTGGTTTTGATAATAGCGGGCTGATTATAGTCAAAAAGAATTTCATGGACAAGACGAGTCTCTTATATGTTTGTAACAATAAGATGCTCAATATTTTCTGTTCTTCCATTTTACATTGTCAAAAAAAACACACTGCAAAATCGCATATCTATGCTAATATTGGACACATAATTATAGAGGAGGTCGTATGTCACTATCTGAGTCAAACAATAAGGAACCCAGCAAGTTGAACAAACTGCTGAATGACAAAGCGGAACAACCCTCGATTCAATCGCGTTTGCCGCGTGCGGCAGGTGCGCCGCCTCCTTCGCAAACACCTGTACTTGCTTCTTCGCCACGCGCTTCTTCACCTGTTAAATCCCAGCCAAAACAATCGTATTCCAGATTTGGTCCTATCTTTTGGACGGTTGCCAGTGTGATATCGTTACTTGTTAATATTGGAACGGTGATTGCCCTGGTGGTTGTTATGCAAATCTTGGGCGGACCCAAAGCAACGCTTTCCTTTGCTCAGAGTCAGGCGAATGGACTCTTGGGCGGGCTATATAACAACTTCGTCAAAATGGACGCGGCGAGCATCAAAACCTCCATCCACGTGGAAAAAGAAATCCCGGTTCAATTTAGTCTGAACGTCAGTGGTCCCACCAATGTGACCTTGAGCAAGGATGTTGTGATCAGCGGCGCGCTGGTCACGGTCAATACTGGTGGTTTGAATATCAACAATGCACGCGCCAATATCGTACTTCCAGCAGGAACCGTGCTGCCCATCAACATTCAGAATCTGGTAGTGCCAGTAGATCAAAAAGTGCTGGCAGTCTTGGATGTGCCCGTAAATATCCCACTCAATCAAACCGAATTGCATGAACCATTCGTCGGTTTGCAAAAAGTGATCGAACCTTATTATTGTTTGCTACAACCTAATATTGTTGTGAATGGCGCCAATGTGTGCGCCACAGCTGCCCCTATTCTGCCCTTTTCAATTGCAACTCCCCAAGGAACTGTTATTCCATGACAAATTCACTAACGCAAGTCACGCTCACCAATGGACTCAAAGTCTTATTGAAAGAGATCCATACTGCGCCAATTATTTCATCGTGGCTTTGGTATCGAGTCGGCTCAAAGGATGAAGTGCCCGGTCACACCGGGATTTCGCATTGGGTTGAGCACATGCAATTTAAAGGTACGCCGCAATTCCCCGCAAATATTTTGGATAAAGCTGTCTCACGCGAAGGTGGTTCATGGAATGCATTCACGTACATGGACTGGACTGCCTACTTTGAGACCATGCCCGCCGATAAAATTGACCTTGCTTTGCGCCTCGAATCAGACCGTATGGCAAACAGTCAATTTGACGCGAGTGAAGTTGCCTCTGAGCGCACGGTGATTATTTCTGAGCGTGAGGGTAGTGAGAATGAACCGCTCTTCCTGCTTGGCGAAGCAATTCAACACGCGGCGTTTCGCATCCCGCCGCAGAATGGGGAGGTGCGTTTATCGGTGGAGGGTCCCGGTGCTACAACCTACGCTCAAGTCTGCTACCGTTTCCCAGCCGCTTCTCACCCGGACTTTTTCGCGCTATCCGTGCTCGATAGTTTGCTCGCCGGACCCAGCAACTTGAACATGTTCAGTGGCGGCATCTCAAACAAGACCTCACGGCTTTACCGTGCGCTCGTCGATAAAGAGTTGGCAGTCAGCATTCACGGCGGCTCGCAAGCAACGATCGATCCTTTCCTTTATACGATCTCAATGACCATTCACCCCAAACGTAAGCCCGAAGAAGCGCTCTCTGCAGTGGAAAAAGAAATCCAACACGTGCGTGAAGAGAAAGTCACCAAAGAAGAGATCGCGCGTGCCATCAAACAAGCGCGGGCTTTGTTCGCTTATGGTAGCGAAAACATCACTAAATCAGCCTTGCCCGGTCCCAATGATATTTATCGCGAAGTGTTGCCTAATGGCATCACGGTTCTTACACGCTCAAACTTCAACAGTCCCTCTGTTGTCATTAGTGGATATTTCAACGCTGGCGCAATTCTTGATACCGATGAAAAGCTTGGGCTTGCAGATTTTGTCACCTCCGCTTTGATGCGTGGCACGCAGAAGCGCACCTTCGATAAGATTTATAACGAACTTGAAGCGGTAGGCGCAAGTTTGGGTTTTAGTTCGGGCGTCCATCGCTCTGGATTCAATGGTCGTTCGTTATCGGAAGACCTGCCCTTGCTTCTCAGGTTGTTATCTGAATCATTGACACAACCATCTTTCCCTAAAGTTGAAGTGGAAAAATTGCGCTCACAAATTTTGACAGGTTTAGCTATCCGCGCGCAGGATACTGGGGATATGGCTTCGATGTTGTTCGATGAAATTCTTTTCAAAGATCATCCGTTGGGTGGGTGGCAGGTCAAAGGTCAGAAAGAAGCGCCTGAACTTCCTGAAGTCAAGTTGTTGAAGAAGACAGTCAGCAAAAGTCATAAGATCGCAGGTAAGTCGCAGTCTGATCTGGTCATTGGTACAAATGGACCGAGACGCAAAGACCCTGAGTTTATGTCGGCTTTGATTGGTAATAGTATTTTGGGACAATTTGGCATGATGGGGCGGATCGGTGATGTGGTGCGCGAAAAATCGGGGCTGGCGTATTACGCAGGTTCGAGTTTGAATGCCGGGATTGGACCGGGTTCGTGGGAAGTGAGCGCGGGTGTGAATCCGCAAAATGTGAAGAAGGCTTCAGAGTTGATCGTCAGTGAGTTGAGGCGTTTTGTAGATGAAGGCGTGATGGCTGATGAGCTGGCTGATGTTCAGGCGAATTTTATTGGACGTTTGCCGCTTTCGCTCGAGTCGAATGGCGGAGTTGCAAATGCACTGTTGAATATAGAACGCCATGATTTGGGCCTGGATTATTATCATCGTTATGAGGGTTTGGTCGGTAAAGTGACACGTGATAATGTATTGAGTACGGCGCGTAAATTTATTGATCCAGATAAGTTGGCGATTGCAGAGGCAGGAGCGTAATAGAAAGCGTAATGAAGCTCGCAACTGGTGTTGATCTGATCGAGATTGCCCGCATCGAAGAAGTGATTGCGCGGCATGGTAAACGTTATCTTGAGCGAATCTATACGTCTGCTGAATTGGCGCAGTGTGGCAAACGGACTGAGTCGTTAGCGGGGCGGTTCGCCGCGAAAGAAGCCACTGCCAAAGCACTTGGTTGTGGCATTGGGGATGTGTCGTGGCTGGAGATCGAAGTTTTAGGTGATGATCAAAATGCGCCCGTTTTGACTTTGCATGGCGAAGCCATCAAGAGGGCGGAGAAGTTGGGGCTATCCACGTGGTCGGTGAGCATCAGTCATAGCCAAAGTCATTCAGTAGCTTTGGTTGTGGCAATTGGTTGAGATGTAAGAATTCCGTTTTGTTCGTAGTCATAACAATAGAATTATTAATGAAATCATCCCGCGGCTGATGGCGAAGCCGTGGGATGATTTTGCAAAGGACAGGACTCGACTCTTGTCCGTGATGCCGATTATTTTTTGTCCTCAACGCCTATCCAAATATGACCGGGAAGAACCGGGCGATAGGGTCGAACAGTTATCCCATCTTCTTCAAGTTTGGTGTCTTTCAACATATTGGGATGAACCAAACACAAATCCGGGATGCGCCCATATTTCTTGTGGTAATAGTCCATCGCTTTTTGTATTTTCATATTCAATGTTGTTTGCGAGTCGTCGAACCAAAGCATTCCAGTGTGCATGTCTACTCCTTTTTTAAGCTATGCTTGGTATCCAGAAATGAAGCCAGTGATCACCTTCACGCATTGCAAATTGTGTACCAATGTTGAGAGAATCTAATTCAGCATTCTCCACATCCATTTGGCGGGCGATATGTATGTTTTGTATCGGGCTGAAAATGCGGGTGCGAAATGCTTCCAGCCACGGATAAACATTTTCCATACGATTAGGATTGACCGTAATGATGGGCCAAACCCGGTGGGCTGGTCCGCGTAACAGGAGCCAGCGTAAGTTCTGACGCGCATCGAAGTCAAGTTTTGAGATAGCTTCCAAATCGTCAATCAGTAATAGAATCGATTGCCGGCTTGATTTATTTCCATGCGCCCAGGATGCCAGCGACAAAATGAAATCTTCAGATGATTGGTGCTGGATGGGGAATATTCCAACATTATTTGAGATTTCTTCAAAGCCGTTCCATTCTTCGGGATGGCTGGTCAGCGCACCGAATTGGAGTTGATCTGGCTGATGCATCATTCCCGCAGCTAAAGCAATCGTTTGCAGTACCGCAGTTTTACCAGTCCCTGCATCGCCCGCGATCAAAATCGGTCCCGGCACAGGGTCATGCAGATTCAATAATACAGGCAATCCATCAGATGCAACGCCAAGGAATAATGCCTCAGGAGGCATTATTCCAAACTCATTGAGAACTTCACTTAAAGATGGTAAAGTCTGTGTGGGTCGGGGCTTTTCCGGCGATACAGACTGCTGGGCGGACTCGATTTCTGGCTTAAGTTCAGACAGGGCTTCCATCATTAGTTCGTAACGATTGTATTCATCCATAAATCACCTTATACCAAGTACGGCACAATTTTCCAGTAATAGTTTCGGTCCAGCCTGTAATTTATTCTAAAGGTATAAGTGAATTATGTAATAGACAGGCATCAGAACATTTGTTCTAAATATAAGACTTAATGAGTTATGTGTCAAGAGTTTGATTCGAACTTTGCAATTGATTTATTATGCTTGACTAGCCTCATGATTCCTGCTAAACTACCGCCCGTGCTCCCTTTGCGCGGGAGCAATTTAATTGCCTGTTTCACTTCCCCATTAAGTACGGCTTTGGTATAATCCCCCTGCTTAATTGCGCGAAGTGTCCCGTATGTTTTTGGCGGGAATGTGTGCCGACATAGCTCAATTGGCAGAGCACCCGCCTTGTAAGCGGGAGGTTACGAGTTCAATTCTCGTTGTCGGCTCTGCAGGTCATACGTTGAATACCAATTCAATGGGTGATGATTAACAACGTAATACTCTAGGGCAGTTACCCAAGTGGCCAAAGGGGACTGACTGTAAATCAGTTGTCAGACGACTTCGGAGGTTCGAATCCTTCACTGCCCACTTGTGCTGGAGAGTATCCAGTACCGCCAGCTTCATGCTGGTAAGCACATTTAGCCCTCATAGCTCAGTCGGCAGAGCACACCCTTGGTAAGGGTGAGGTCATGGGTTCGAATCTCATTGAGGGCTCAATTGTTGCGAAGAGTTTCTTTTCTATGAATATAAAGGAGAGTAACGATGGCGAAGGCGAAATATGACAGGAGCAAACCGCATTTGAATGTGGGGACGATGGGACACATCGACCATGGCAAGACCACATTAACCGCGGCGATCACGAAGGTGGCAGGTCTGCTGGGCCAGGCTGAGTTCAAGGCGTATGACCAGATCGACAATGCCCCGGAAGAAAAAGCACGCGGTATCACGATCAATATTGCCCATGTGGAATATCAGACGGACAAACGTCACTATGCCCACGTGGATATGCCTGGTCACCGCGACTACATCAAGAACATGATCACCGGTGCCGCACAGGTGGATGGCGCCATTTTGGTGGTGGCTGCCCCCGATGGTCCGATGCCCCAGACGCGTGAACACGTGCTGCTGGCACGCCAGGTGGAAGTGCCGAGCATCGTCGTCTATCTGAACAAAGTGGATCAGATGAACGATCCGGAACTGCTGGAATTGGTGGAACTGGAACTGCGCGAATTGTTGAACAGCTATGGCTTCCCCGGTGATACCACCCCGATCGTGCGTGGTAGCGCCAAAGCCGCTTTGGACAGTGCCAGCACCGACCCGAATGCCCCTGAATATGCAAGCATCCGGGAATTGCTGCGGGTGGTGGATGAATACATTCCCGAGCCCAAGCGTGACATGGACAAGCCGTTCATGATGGCGGTGGAAGATGTATTCTCGATCAAGGGACGTGGCACGGTGGTGACGGGTCGTGTGGATCGTGGTCATGCCAAGAAAGGTGACCCAATCTCCATTGTTGGATTACGCGATACAAAAGAATCGGTCATCACGGGTACTGAAATGTTCCACAAGGAATTGGATGAAGTGGTGGCAGGTGACAATGCGGGCATCTTGTTGCGTGGGATTGAGCGTGAAGATGTGGAACGCGGGCAGGTATTAGCGAAACCAGGCAGTGTCACGCCGCACAAGAAGTTTTTGGCGGAAGTGTACGTCCTCAAAAAAGAGGAAGGTGGGCGGCACAAGGCGTTCTTCAGCGGATACCGACCGCAGTTCTACATCCGCACGATGGATGTGACGGGCAACATCACGCTGCCGGAAGGTGTGGAGATGGTGATGCCGGGTGACAATGTGAACCTGACGGTGGAGTTGATTGTGCCGGTGGCGTTGGAGCAGGGTTCGAAGTTTGCCATCCGTGAAGGTGGCTTGACCGTTGGTGCCGGTGTCGTCACCAAAATTATAGCGTAAGGTGCAGGCATGACAAAGCAAAAAATCCGTATCCGCTTAAAAGCATACGATCATCGAGTACTTGATCAATCTGCCAAACGTATCGTTGAAACAGCTGAACGAAGTGGCGCCCATGTTGTTGGTCCTGTACCCTTGCCAACACGCACTGAACGGTTTACAATACGGCGCTCAACGTTCATTGATAAAGACTCGCACGAACATTATGAGATCCGCACACATAACCGTTTGATTGATGTTCTTGATCCGGACTCAAAAACAATTGACATGTTAATGCGGCTTAATCTGCCTGCGGGCGTGGATATTGAAATAAAGATTTAATTGGTCGTCAACCGAGAGTGGAGACAGCAAGATCAATCTCTGCTCTCGAATTTCGACAGCGCAAGAACGATACTTGTGCGGGACTAAAAAATAAAATGTGTCCCGAAAGATTGTTTGACTGCGTTGCCTGGAGATGATGCAGCCCAGCCCGGCTGACAGTCTCAATAAATTTCTTTGAAGGAGAAAATAGAGTATGTTGAAAGGGCTTATTGGAAAGAAGATCGGCATGACCCAGATCTTCGATGAGCAAGGCGTCGCACATCCTGTGACGATCATCGAAGCTGGGCCATGTTATGTTACCCAGGTGCGCAATCCTGAAAAAGAAGGTTATGCTGCCATACAACTTGGGTTTAACGAAATTCATCCGAAGAAATTAACCTCAGGCGAGTTGGGGCATCTTAACGCAAATGGTTTACCACCCATGAAGTTCCTGCGCGAATTCCGCTCTAAAGAATCTGCAACTGTAGGTGATAAGGTAACCGTAGAAGTCTTTACTGTCGGAGAACGCATTGATGTAATCGGCACGAGCAAGGGTAAGGGCTTTGCCGGTGGTGTCAAGCGTCATCATTTCGCTGGTGGTAAAAAGACGCATGGTCAATCTGATCGTCATCGTGCACCGGGCTCTCGTGGTTCTGGAACCACGCCAGGCCGTGTATTGAAAGGCGCGCGCAGTGCAGGACATATGGGGACCGATCGCGTGACTACCCAGGCTTTGAAGATTGTTATGGTGGATGTTGAGCGCAATTTGCTCGGCGTGCATGGTGCAGTGCCCGGTGGAAAAGGTGGCTTGGTCCTGATTAAGGAAGCGCGCAAGCAATAGGCGCCTAGGAAACGGAGCAGCGTAATCATGAAAGTAAATGTATTAGATATGGATGGCAAGAAGCTTCGCGAAATGGAACTCCCCGCCGCGATCTTTGAAGCCCCAATAAATATAGATTTGATGCACCAGGCATATGTTCGTCAGATGGCAAATGCCCGTCTTGGCACACACGAAACGAAAGTTCGCGGCGAAGTTGCTGGTGGTGGCGCCAAGCCTTTCAAACAAAAAGGCACTGGTCGCGCTCGTCAAGGTTCTCGTCGTGCAGCTCAGTGGGTAGGTGGCGGACGTATTCACACTCCTCACCCACGTAGCTATGAACAACGCATGCCCAAGAAGATGCGTCAGGCAGCATTGCGCTCGGCACTCTCTGCTAAAGCAGCGGATGCAGGTCTTGTTGTCGTTGACGAGTTGAAATTGGATGATCACAAGACTCGTCTGATGGTAAGTGCGCTTACCAGCCTCGTCGGAAATGCTTCTGTGCTTGTTGTTATGCCGGAAAAGGATCAGGCGTATGAAATGGTCATGCGCTCTGCAGATAACCTTGAAGATGCCAAGGTCCTGTTGGCTGGTTACTTGAACATTCGTGATTTATTTACTTATGACAAGTTGGTTTTACCTGTCAAGACTTTAGACGCTTTGGTGGCGAACCTAGGATAGGATAAAGATATGAACTCAATATATGAAATCCTTCGTCGTCCTCTCGTTACTGAGAAATCCAGCTCGCAATCTGGAAAAATGAATCAGTATTCATTTATAGTTGCTGATGTTGCTACTCGCACACAGGTAAAGGATGCAATCGAAACCCTTTATGATGTCAAAGTAGTGCGTGTGAATATTATTAATGCTCCAGCCAAGCGTGGTCGCAGACTTCGCAGTCGTCGCCTGCTAATTCGTAAAGGCGCTTTCAAAAAAGCGATCATTACGTTGGCTGATGGACAAACACTTCCGATTTTTGAAGGGGTTATAAACCAGTTACACCCGGTACTCGCGGGATGACCGGCTACACTTTTGAGGAAATTACGAAATCAACGCCTGAGCGCTCCTTGCTTCTGCCTCTTCGCAAGAGCGGTGGCCGCAATGCGCACGGACGTGTTACTGTACGCCATCGTGGTGGCGGACATCGTCGCTCTATTCGTATTGTGGATTTCAAACGTGAAAAGCACAATATTCCCGCAAAAGTTGCAGCAATTGAATATGACCCGAACCGTACTGCTCGCCTTGCGCTCCTTTTTTATGCAGACGGTGAGAAGCGCTATATTATTGCGCCATTGGATCTTAAAGTTGGCGATACAGTATTGACAGGCCCTGGAGCCGAAATTCGTTCCGGTAATTCACTTCCTATTTCGAATATTCCCGTCGGCACCCTCATTCATAACATCGAAATTAAAGAGGGACGTGGTGGTCAGATGGTTCGTTCGGCCGGTGGAGCTGCGCAGTTGCTTGCTAAAGAAGGTGACTTTGCTCAAATCCGTATGCCATCTGGCGAGGTTCGCTTAATTTATCAAACTTGCTATGCGACCATTGGCCAAATTGGCAACCTTGATCATGGTAATGTTAAACTCGGTAAAGCTGGTCGCAAACGTCATATGGGTATTCGCCCAACAGTCCGCGGTTCTGCCATGAGTCCGCGCGATCATCCACATGGTGGTGGTGAAGGTCGCCAGCCCATCGGCTTGGCTGGCCCTAAAAGCCCTTGGGGCAAACCCACCTTGGGATATAAAACCCGCCGCAATAAAAAGACCGATCAATTTATTGTTCGACGTCGCAGTAAGAAGAGCCGCTAAAAGGTAGAGGTACGATATGTCACGATCATTGAAAAAGGGTCCTTTTATAGAGCCCAAATTACTGAAGAGAGTTGAAGCAATGAACCAAAAAGGCGAAAAGAAAGTCTTGCGGACTTGGAGTCGTGCAAGCGTGATTTTCCCTCAAATGGTTGGACACACGATTGCTGTTCATGACGGACGTCGACACGTCCCGATCTATATTACCGAGAACATGGTCGGCCACCGATTAGGTGAATTCGCCCCGACACGCACCTTCCGCGGACACATGGCTGGCGAAAAAGCCGCTGCGTAGGCAAAGGAGATATGAAGCATGCATGATATACAAGCGCATTTGCGCTCTCTCTCGATGTCTGCCCAGAAAGTGCGTTTAGTCGTTGATTTGGTGCGCGGCAAAAATGCGAACGAAGCTCTTGAAATGCTTCGCTTTGTTAACAAAGCGGCAGCATTGCCTGTTCGTAAGCTAATTGCTTCTGCAGTGGCAAATGCCGAACAGAATTATGGCGTTAGCCGCGATGATCTATTTGTCGCTCAGATCTTTGCGAATGAAGCAACAACTCGTAAATGGCGCCGGTTTGGTGCACGTGGAAGATTCAAGCCAGTATTGCGACGGAATTCGCACATCACCGTTGTTTTGCG
>Ga0209131_1001126_pt1 | contig 18533 bp, 21 predicted proteins | sample GraSoi_2013_40cm_FD_185826 | JGI IMG/M metagenome (GOLD analysis project Ga0209131, IMG submission 185826) | Grasslands soil microbial communities from the Angelo Coastal Reserve, California, USA - Sample 9_17_2013_40cm (SPAdes) (version 2) | ecosystem: Environmental > Terrestrial > Soil >... | reverse complement strand
CGTCATGGCGCACGAGCCGCACATGCCGACACGGCAGGCGAAGCGATAGGCGAGCGTGGGATCCAAGTGCCGCTGGATGTGCGTCACGACGTCGAGCACCGTCTGGCTCTCGAGGCGCGGCACGTCGAAATCCTGGTAGCGGCCGTCGGCGCCGCCGCGCCACACCGACACGCGCAACGTCTTTACCGGGTCCATGCGAGCACCCCGACGACGAGCCCGGCGAGGAAGAGCGTTTCAACGACCACGAGCATCACGGGCTTGAGGCCCATGTCCACCAGCGATTTGAGCGAAGTCTTCATGCCGATGGCCGCGATCGCCGTCACGAGGAACCAGCGCGAGACCACGGAGCCCAGCTCGGTCACCGAAGGCGGAATCCAGCCCGTGCTCGCGATCACCACGAGCACGGCGAACGCCACCGCGAACCATGGCAGCACCGGCGCCGCGTGCGCGGCGTCCGAGCCGCGTACATGCAGCGCGAGGCCGATGACGATGCACACCGGCAGCAGCATCGCCACGCGCAGCAGCTTCACGATCGTCGCGGTATCGCCGGTATCGACGGAAACGCTGTAGCCCGCGCCCACCACCTGCGCCACGTCGTGGATCGTGGCGCCGAGAAAGATTCCGGCCGCATGGTTGTCCCAGCCCAACGCGCCCACGGCGATCGGGTAGAGGATCATCGCGAGCGTCGACATCGCCGTGACGCCGATCACCGTGAAGCTCGCGTCGCGCTCCGCATTCTTGTGCTTGGGAAGGATCGAGGCGATGGCGAGCGCCGCGGAAGCGCCGCAGATCGCCACCGCGCCTCCGGTGAGCGTGCCGAACGCGCTGCCGAGCTTCAGCGCCCTTGCGACGACAATCCCGCACACGACCGTGAGGGCAACCGACGCGACCACGAGACCGATCGTCCCCCAACCGAGCGCCTGCACCTGCGTGATCGTGATGCGAAGCCCGAGGAGAGCCACGCCGGTGCGCAGCACGATCGAGGAGGCCATCTGGATGCCCGGCAGGCACCGCCCCTCTTCGGCAAGGAAGTTGAGCGCCATGCCGAGCAGCAGCGCGAACAGCATCGCCGAGGCCTTGTAGTGCAGCGACAGGAACGTAGCCGCGACCGCGACCGTGGCCGCGACCGCGAGCCCGGGCCATGCTTCACGCCATTTCACGCGCTCTCGTAGAGGCGGGTGAGCACGAACTCGCGGTGCCCGAGCGCCTCGGCTGCGGTCAGCCGCCCGTTGGCCGTGCGGAACATGCAGTCGAGCAGCGCATCGCCCGCCTGGTCCGGCGTCATCTCCTTGCGAAGCAGGCCCGAGACGTCGACATCGATGTGCTCGCTCATCGTGCGCACCGTGCGCGGGTTCGCGCAGAGCTTGATCACCGGAAGGATCGGGTTGCCGATCACGTTGCCCTGTCCCGTGGGGAAGAAGTGCACCGTGTACCCGGCCGCCGCCACCAGCGTCACCATCTCCGCGGCTGCCGAGGACGAGTCCATGAACCACAGGCCCGGGCCCGTCGGCGCCTCCGCCTTGTCGAGCACACCGTCCACGAGGCACTCGCGGCCGATCTTCTGGATGTTGCCCAGCGCCTTCTCCTCGATGGTGGTCAGGCCTCCGGCGATATTGCCCTTCGTGGGCTGCGAGTCGCGCAGGTCGCTCGTCTTGTGTGCCTCGACCACCGCCTGGTAGCGATCGAACATGAACTGGAACTTCTTCTTCACCTCGTCGTTGCGGCATCGCTGGATCACGAGGTGCTCGCCGCCGGTGAGCTCGGTGGTCTCGCCGAACGCGAGCGTCACGCCATGCGGATACAGCTTGTCGAACGCGTTGCCCACGGTGGGATTCGCGCCGCAGCCCGAGGTCGTATCCGACTCGCCGCATTTCGTGGAGACCCACAGGTCCCTCACCGGGCGCTCCTCGCGGCGCAGCTCGCTCGCCCACTGCACGAATTCCTTCGCCTTCTTCGAGGCGCGCATGATCGTGTCGTGGTCGCCGTGCTGCTCGATGCCGAAGTAGGCGACGGGCTTGCCGGTGGCGGCGATGCCGTCGGCCACTTTCTTCGCCCACTGGTCCTCGATGCAGATCACCACGACGGCGGCCACGTTGGGATTCGACCCCGTGCCGATCAGCGTGCGGAAGTGCAGATCCAGGTCCGCGCCGAACTGCAGCCGCCCGTAGGGGTGCGACAGGGCGATCGCGCCCTTGATGTTGTTCGCCACCGCCTCGGCGGCCGCGTTCGAAAGATCGTCGACGGGAAGGATGACGACGTGGTTGCGCACGCCGATACGCCCGTTCTCGCGCTTGTAGCCCCAGAAAGTCGATTTCTTCAGGTCCATTTGAAATTCCTCGTGTGTCCGCCTACCGCCTGCCGCCCACCGCCTACCATCTCTTCGTGCGCAGGTTCTGCACGTGCGTATGCTCGCCCACCGCGACCGGCGCGATGGTCTTGCCGATGTCGACGCCGTACTTGATCACCGTGTCGCCATTCTTCAGCGGCTTGATGGCCAGCTTGTGGCCGATCGGGATGTCGCTCTTCGCCTCGACCTGGATGTCCTTGTCCTGGTCCATGATCCAGCCGTTCAGCTTCTGGCCGGCCTTCACGCCCTCAACGACCACCACGCCCACGGAGTCGTGCTCGTCGTGCACCACGAAATGAATCATCTTCCTCGTCCCGGTTGCCTGTGATTCCAGCCCGACATGATAACTTCCCGCGCGTGGCCACCGCGCTCCTCATCCTGCCGAACTTCGTGCTGATCCTCGTGGGTCTCGTCCTCGCGCGCCGCTTCGACTTCGGCCGCGATTTCTGGGAGGGACTCGAGAAGCTCGTGTACTACGTACTCTTCCCGGCGCTTCTCTTTCGCTCGCTGGCACTCGCGCGCATCGATTTCGCCGCCACCGCGTGGCCCATCGCTGCTGCGCTCGCATTCACCCTCGCCGGCTTCGGCCTTTCGCTGCTGGCGGGACCTGTCTTTCGCCTCGACCGCAAGCTGCTTGCGTCGGCTTCGCAGTGCGGCTATCGCTTCAACACGTACATCGGCCTCGCCATTGCGGGCAGCGTGTTCGCAACGCAGGGCGTGGCGTTGGCGGCGATCCTGCTCGGCGTGATGATCCCGCTCGCCAACGTGCTCGCGGTGGCGATGCTCGCGGCGCACGGCAAGCGCGGCTTCCTCTACGAGCTGGCGACGCACCCGTTGGTGGTCGCCTCCGTCGTGGGCCTCGCGTGGAATGCGCTGGGATTTCCGCTGCCGTCGTTCGCGGACCAGACGCTGAATCTCCTCGCCGTCACCGCGCTTCCCGCCGGGCTTCTCGCGGTCGGTGCAGCGATGCGCATCGAAAGCGGCCAGGGTCCGCCCGCGGCGCACGCATGGTGGCTCGCGGTGAAGCTGGGCGCGGTTCCGGCGATCGCATGGGGCCTTGCGAGGCTCGTCGGCATCGACGGCATCGAAGCTCGCATCTTGCTGCTGTGCGCCGCGCTGCCCACCGCGACCAACGCGTATATCGTCGCGGTACGCATGACGGGCGACGGGCGAGCGGTCGCAACCCAGGTCACCATCGGCACGGTGCTCTCCATGTTCACGATCCCCCTCTGGCTCTCGCTGGGAGGCACGACATGAAACGCCCGATTGCGGCCCTCGCCGCATTCCTCGCCATCGCGGCGCACGCCGAGGGCCTCGACGACCGCGCCGGATGGCGCGCATCGAGGGCACCATCAACGGCCAGCCACGCTCGAGGGAGTGGCGCTTCGAGCGCATGAAATAGTCCTCGGTGTAGGACTCCGGGAATGCAACTTGGGGTTCCCGCGCTGGTCTGCACACCAACGAGTCGAAGCGGAGGCGTCATGGAGCTGGGCGACCAACGGGCGAGCGGAAATGTCGAGGACCGTCGCGGCATGGGTGTGGCGGGCGGCGTGGGCATCGGCGGCGTGGTGATCGCCATCATCGCCGCGTTCCTGGGTTTCGACCCGGGACAGGTGCTGAACACGGTTCAATCGGTCGAGACGCAGCGCGACACCCGCGAGGCGCCCAAGGGCGCGCCCACCGACGAGATGGGCCAGTTCGTCTCGAAGGTCCTGGCGAGCACCGAGGACGTCTGGACGGCGATCTTCCGCGCCAACGGCCGCGAATACCGCGCGCCGACGCTCGTCCTCTATGAAGGCGGCGTGCGTTCCGCGTGCGGCATGGGCCAAACGGCGATGGGCCCGTTCTACTGCCCCAATGACGAGAAGCTCTACATCGACCTCGCGTTCTACAACGACTTGCGCAAACGCTTCCACGCGCCGGGCGATTTCGCGCAAGCGTATGTGATCGCGCACGAAGTCGGCCACCATGTGCAGAAACTCACGGGCACCTTCTCGCGCATGAAGCAAGGCGACAACGCCACGTCGGTGCGCATGGAGCTGCAGGCCGATTGCTATGCGGGCGTGTGGGGTCACCAGGCGCGCGACGCGAACCTGCTCGATCCGGGCGACGTGGACGAGGCGCTGACCGCCGCCACCGCGATCGGCGACGATCGCCTGCAGAAGCAATCGCAGGGCTACGTGGTGCCGGAATCCTTCACGCACGGCTCCTCGGCGCAGCGCGTGCGCTGGTTCAAGACCGGCATGGAGAACGGGCGCCCGAAGGACTGCGACACCTTCGCCGCGGGCACCCTGTAGAGAAAAAGCCCCGCCGAAGCGGGGCTTTTCGCTGGAGCCGGTTTCAGCGCTTGTCGGTGCCGCGCTTGGCTTCCTTGTCGATGCGCTTCTTCGGCGTCTTCACCTTCTTCGCCTTCTTCGGCGCGCCCTCGCCGCCCTCGGACGCTCCCTCGGTGGAAGCGTCCTCGGTCATCACTTCACGATCGGCGCTCTCGAGCTTCTCCTTGATGCGGGCCGCCTTGCCGGTGAGGCCGCGCAGGTAGTAGAGCTTGGAGCGGCGCACGTCGCCCTTGCGCTTCACCTCGATGGAGGCGATCGACGGCGCGTACATCTGGAACGTGCGCTCCACGCCCTCGCCGCTGGAGATCTTGCGCACGATGAACGAGGAGTTGAGGCCGCGGTTGCGCTTGGCGATCACCACGCCCTCGTAGGCCTGCTCGCGTTTCTTGTCGCCCTCGACCACGTTCACCTTCACGATCACCGTGTCGCCGGGGCCGAAGTCGGGAATCTTGCGGCCGAGCCGCGTGATTTCCTCTTGCTCGAGTTGCTGGATCAGGTTCATTTCGGTTTTCCTTTAATTGCGTGCAGAGCCGGACGCGTCCGGATGCCGCGGTTAATTATTGCTGCTGTTGCCGCGCCTGTACCTCACGACGGTATTCCTCCAGCAATTGCCGGTCTTCCCGCGAGAGTTCCTTCTCGTCGATCAGATCGGGCCGGCGGTCCCACGTGCGTCCCAGCGCCTGCTTCCTTCGCCATCTCGCGATGGCGGCGTGGTTTCCCGACAGCAGCACGTCGGGCACGCGCGCCTCGCTCCACTCCTCCGGCCGCGTGTAATGCGGCCAATCGAGAAGCCCCGCGCAGAACGAGTCCTGCGTTGCGCTCTGCGCGTCGTTGAGGCTGCCCGGAAGCCGCCTCACGATGCAATCGCGGGCAATTCGCCGCCCGAGGTCACGTAGTCGCCGATCGACACCTCGCGATCGACGCTCTTCGTCACGACGCGCTCGTCGATTCCCTCGTAGCGCCCCGCGATGATCACCAATCCTTCCTCACCCGCGAGGCTGCCGACCAGCTTGTCGTCGAGCCTCTCTCCCTGCGGCGACATCAGCACCACGACGGGCTTCGCCACGCCCGCCTCGACCTGCCGTTTCACCGCGGCATCGATGGCGGCCTGCAGCGGCTCGGCCATCATCACCATGCCGGGGCCGCCTCCGTAGGGGCGATCGTCGACGCGGCGATACGCGTCCGTCGCGAACTGCCTCGGATCCCAGGCCTGCAGCTCGAAGAGCTTTTCGTCGAGCGCGCGGCGCGTGATGCCGTGGTCCAGCAATGCATCGAGCATGGCCGGAAAGATCGTGATCACGTCGAAGCGCTTCATGCGTCGTAATCCGCCTTCCAGGCCACCGTGATGCGGCGCGCCTCACGGTCCACCGCCTTCACGTATTCCGGCACGAAGGGAATCAACCGCTCCTTCGCACCTCTCACCACCAGCACGCTCGTCTCGCCGCTCTCGAAGAGTCCCTCGACCTCGCCCAGACGCGTGCCGCCTTCATCCACCACTTCCAGGCCGACCAGGTCGACCCAGTACAGCGTTCCATCTTGCGCCTCGCCTAACGCTTCGCGCGTCACCGCGACTTCGGCGCCACGCAATGCGTCGGCCGCATCGCGGTCGTCGCATCCCGCGAGCTTGGCGACCGGGCCTTTCGAATGAACCTCGAAGTCCTCGAGCGCCATCTCGCGCCAGCTTTCGCCGAAATGCACCAGCCAAACGGGGAATGTGCCCAGCGTATCGGCGGACTCGGTGAAAACCTTCACCTTCACCCAGCCGTTCAGGCCGAAAGCGCCGACCACGCGCCCCATCACGACGCGCGGCGAGTCCGCCGCGGCGGCGTCAGCTTGCGGGCTTTTCCTGCGCGCCGCCGGCGACTTCGATCTTGCCACGCTTGATGAGCTTCTTCACCGCGGCCGACGGTTGCGCGCCGAGCTTCACCCAATGATCGACGCGATCGAGCGCGATCCTGAAGTTCTTCTCGGCCTCGGGGGCCTTGGGGTTGTAGAAGCCGACGCGCTCGATGAAGCGGCCATCGCGCGGCATGCGCGAATCGGCGACGACGATGTTGTAGAAGGGGCGGTTCTTGGCTCCGCCGCGGGCCATGCGAATGACGACCATGAGGCAAACTTTCTCCGGTTGAAAACCGGTAACGGTTGCAGGACAATTACTGCGGAAAGTCTTTAATTATACGGGAATTACCCCTCATGAGCCAGATGAGGCCCGCGTCCCTTTTCGGCGCCCTGCTGCTTGCGGTCGCCTCGATGGCCTGCGGCGCAGGCGAGCGGCTTACGGACAGGTGCGTGATCTTGCCCACGGCACCCGAGGTAGGGCTGACGGTCAGCTCCGCATTCCTGGAAAACTTCAAGGCGGTCATGGCGGCTCCTTACAAGAACCCGGACTTCTACGACCGCCTGTGGAATCCCTTGAGATGGAGTGCCAGCGCCTTCTCGATCGACGACAAGCATTTCCTGAGACTTTCCTACGCGGATCCGCTGCAGGATCCGGTGCAAATAGCCGAGGAGATGAATCGCGACGGCGGGCTGCGGATGCAAGGTATGTACGGCGCATATGCCGACGGCTACGGCTGCTTCGCGGTGCCTTACCCGCACCCGGAAGTTCTGGTCACGGAATACCACAACGTGATCCTCGATCACTACTTCCTGGTGAGCACTCGCGAGGAGATGCAATCGATCGATTCCGGGGCGGCGGGTCCCGGTTGGGTGCAGACCGGCGAATCGTTCTCCGCATACATAGCGTCATGGTGCTCCGGCGGGTACGAAGTGCGTCGTTTCTACGGCCCGTCGGCTAAGTCGCACGTCTTCACATCGGATGCCCAGGAGTGCGGAATCCTGAGGAAGCCCGATACCGGCTGGATCTACGAAGGCGTGGCGTTCGGCGTTGGGCGGCCCCGCGACGGCAGTTGCCCCGATGGTGCCAAGACCGTTTGGCGGCTGTACAACAATCGCGCCGTATACGAAGACCCGAATCATCGGTACGTCACCCGCAAGTCGCTGATCGACGAGATGACGCAGCGCGGCTGGATGCTCGAGGGCGTCGCTTTCTGCGTCAGGCCTTAGGCGCTTCGCTCCGCACGCGCGTGTAAGTGACGGCGCTCTCCTCGGTCCAGGCACCGCCCTGGTCCGGGCGGCGTTGGCGCGAAATCTTGAACGAATCCGCGTCTACCCTGCGCCACACCGATCGCGTGGGCGCTTCCGAGCCGTCGGGCATGTGATTCTGGAAGAGGAGCTCGTCGTTCGCGAGCGTCGCCTGTCCGAATCCCATGCTGCCGTTGCTCGCCCACTGCGAATAGATGATGAGGCGCGCGTTGCCGTCGTACGCGAAAACGGAGTCGCCCTCGCCGGTGAGCTTGTCGTTCTGGTAGAACTTGATCGAGCCGCGCAGGAAGCGGTTGTACTGGTTCTGGTAGCACTGGACGTCGCTGCGCCCTTCGGCACGCGTGCCTTTCCAGCACGACCCCGCGAGTCCCGCGAACCACCCGAGCCCGGCCATGGGCGCCATCGGCGCGCCCTGCGGCGACTGGGATTGCGGCTGTCCCGGCTGCGGCGCGCGCTGTTGCTGCGGATACTGCGGCGGCCGCGGCGGCTGTGGGGGCGGTTGTTGCGCGTGCGCGGTGAAAGCAAGCGCAAGCGCGGCTAAAGCGAAGGGGCGCGATGTCATAGGTATTTGGTTAACAGCGCCGCCCGGAAGTTCAGCGCATCCGCGGCAACATGCCCTTCATGTTGCGCATCATCTTTTGCAGGTTCCCGCCGCGCATCATCTTCATCATCTTCTGCATCTGCTCGAACTGGGTGAGGAGCCGGTTGACCTCCTGCACCTGCACCCCCGCGCCCGACGCGATGCGGCGCTTGCGGGAGGCCTTCAGCAGCTCGGGCTTGCGCCGCTCGAGGGCTGTCATCGAGTTGATGATCGCCTCCGTGCGCTTGAGCGCCTTCTCCTGCAGCTCGGGCGAGGTTTGCGCCATCTGCGTGATCTGGGCCGGCAGCTTGTCCGCGAGGCTCGCGATGCCGCCCATCTTCTTCATCTGCTGCAGCTGCGTTCGAAAATCGTCGAGGTCGAAGTCTTTCCCCTTCTTGAACTTCTCGGCGAGCTTGACCGCTTCCTTCTCGTCGACCTTCGCTCGCGCATCCTCGACCAGCGAGAGGATGTCGCCCATGCCGAGGATGCGCGAGGCCATGCGGTCCGGGTGGAACGCTTCCAGCCCGTCGAGCTTCTCGGACACGCCCACGAACTTGATCGGCTTGCCCGTGACGTGACGCACCGAAAGCGCCGCGCCGCCGCGCGCGTCGCCGTCGAGTTTCGTGAGCACGATGCCGGTGAGCGGCAGCGCCTCGCTGAACGCGCGCGCCACATTCACGGCATCCTGCCCCTGCATCGAGTCCACGACGAAGAGCGTCTCGATCGGATCGAGCGCCGCGTGCAGCGCCTTCACCTCGTTCATCATCGCCTCGTCGATCGCCAGCCGCCCCGCGGTGTCGACGATGAGCACGTCGAAGAAGTGCCGCTTCGCGTGGTCGAGCGCGGCGCGCGCGATATCCACGGGCTTCTGCGAAGGATCCGACGGGTACATTTCGACGTCGAGCGTCTTCGCGAGCGTGGCGAGCTGGTCGATGGCCGCGGGTCGATAGACGTCGGTGGAGACGAGGAGGACCTTCTTCTTCGTGGTGTTGCCGATGAGGCGCGCGAGCTTGCCCGCGCTGGTGGTCTTGCCGGAACCTTGAAGGCCGGCGAGCAGGATCACCGCCGGCGGCTGGCTCGCGAACGAAAGCCCGGCGTTTGCCCCACCCATGAGGTTCGCCAGCTCCTGGTGGACGATGCCCACCAACGCCTGTCCCGGCGTGAGGCTGCCGATCACCTCCTGGCCCATCGCCTTTTCCCGGACCCGCGCGACGAAGTCCTTCACGACCGGCAGGCCCGCGTCGGCATCCAGGAGGGCGAGGCGGACTTCGCGCACCATGTCCTGGACGTTGTCTTCGGTGATGCGCGAGTGACCGCGCAGGGTCTTCACGACCGAGGAAAAACGTTGCGTGAGGGTGTCGAGCATGGGGAGTAGAATAAGTGGAAATGCCTGATTTGCTTTTGTATTTTATCACCGCGGCGTGCTGGCTCGCCCTCTCGGCAATGGCATTTCGCGCCGCCCGGCCGGCCATGGCGGCGGGCCCGGAAACGCGTGGTGAAGCGCGTTTCGACGCGGTGCTCGCCCCCATCGCGCTGGTCCTCCACGGCATCCTTCTCTATCGGCGCGTGATGGTCCCCGAAGGCCTCGACCTCGGCGTGGCCAACGCGATCTCTCTGCTCGCCTGGCTGACGGTCCTCATCTATTGGCTGGGCGGCCTCGTGTACACGGGCGTTGCGAGCATTCTCGGGCTCATGGCGCCGGTGGCCGCCGCCGCCGTGCTGCTGCAGGCGGTGCTGCCCTCGGGCCACGTGGTCACGTACGGCGGCAATCCGATCTTCGCCGCGCACTTCGGCATCGCGATGCTGGGATACAGCCTGTTCATCGTCGCGACGGTGCACGCGCTCGTGATGCTGGCCGAGGAGAAGTGGCTGCATCGCGGCACGCTTCCGCCGCTGCTGCGTTCGCTGCCGCCCTTGCTCGAGATGGAAGCACTCCTCTTCCGCATCCTCCTCGCCGCGTTCGTGATGCTCACGCTCACCGTCGTGAGCGGCGTGTTCTTCTCGGAACAGCTTTTCGGCAAGGCGTTCAAGGCGAACCACAAGACGGTGTTCGCATTCATCTCGATGGCGATCTTCGGCGGCTTGCTGTGGGGACATCACTTCCGCGGATGGCGCGGCCGCAAGGCCGTCCACTGGACCCTCGCGGGTTTCGTCTCGCTCCTCCTTGCCTACGTCGGCTCGAAGGTCGTCCTCGAGCTGATCCTGCAGCGCGGCTGACGGCCACGCGCGGTCCGTGACCGAAGACATCGCACTCAGCTGGCTCTTCTACGCGCTCGTCGCGCTGCTCGCGCTCTCGGCGTTCTTCGCCATGTCCGAGACGTGCCTCATGGCGCTCAACCGCTATCGCCTGAAGCACCTGATCCGCGAGGGCAGCCACGGCGCGAAGCTCGCGGGCAAGCTCCTCACCCGCACCGACGAGCTGCTCTCGTTCATCCTCGCCGGCAACACGCTCATCAACGCGGCGATCACGATCCTCGTGGCGGAGATCTGCCGGCGCCTGCTGGGCACCGGCGACTACGTGCTGGCGGTGGCCACGCTCTCGGCCGGCATCTTCATCCTGGTGTTCGCCGAGATCCTTCCAAAAGTGATCGGCGCGACCTACCCGGAGCCCATCGCGGTCAGCGCTTCATATGTGCTGGCGCCCCTCATCAAGGCGACGCGCTGGCCGATGTGGCTCATCAACGTCCTCGTGAAAGGGATCCTGCGGGTCATGGGCGTGCGGCCCACCACCGAGCAGGCGCATGCCCTCAGCATGGCGGAGCTGCGCACGCTCGTGCTCGAGGGCGGCAAGTACCTCCCGAAGAAGCACCAGTCCATCTTCCTCAACCTCTTCGAGCTCGAGGACATGACGGTGGACGACACGATGACGCCCAGGAGCCAGATCGAGTACATCGACCTGTCCGACGACATCGAGGAGGTGCGCAACGCGCTCTCGACCACGCACCACACGCGCCTCGTGGTTTGCGAGGGCGGCCTGGACAACGTGGCGGGTGTCCTGCACGTGCGCAAGATCCTCAACGCCACGCGCCGCGACCAGATCGACACGGAAGGACTGCGCGAGATCATGCGCGAGCCCTACTTCGTTCCCGAGGGAACGGCGCTGCTCACGCAGCTCACCAATTTCCAGGAGAACCAGCGCCACATGGGCCTGGTGGTGGACGAGTACGGCGAGATCCTGGGCCTCGTCACCATGAAGGACATCCTCGAGGAGATCGTGGGCGAGTTCACGAGCCAGGCGATCGGCAGCTCGGCCCTCTTCCACCGCGAGCCCGACGGCACGGTGATCGCCGACGGCGGCTGCTCGCTGCGCGTGCTGAACCGCAAGGCGGGCTTCGATTTCCCGCTCGAGGGACCGAAGACCATCAATGGGCTCCTCCTCGAGGAGCTCGAGGACATTCCCGAGGCGGGCACGACGCTCGCGATCGGCGAGCAGGCGGTGGAGATCCTGCAGGTGCAGAACCGCATGGTAAAGGTCGTGCGGATCCTTCCACACGCACGCGCGCCGGAAGAATCGAAGGAAGCGGCCTAGCGGCGGTGCGGCGCGGCCCCGTCGTAGCGCGCGACGAAACCGCGGTCGATGCGATCCTTCCAGCGCCACGCCCACCAGCCCTGGAAGGAAAAGTCTCCCCAAATGCCAACCGCGCTCTTGCGTCCGGCGGAAACAAGGGCGAGGTAGCGCGGGTTCGTGACGTGCGGCGTGAGCACGCCGCCATGCGCGGCCGCGCGAAGGTTCGCGGCGAGCACGGGCGCCGCGCGCACGGCGAAGACGCCGGCGCGCGCATGCGGGTGTCCGTCCTGCGTCGCGCAATCGCCCACGCCGAAGATGTCGGGATCGGTGACCGACTGCAGCGTCTCGTTCACCAGAAGGAATCCGCGCGGATCCACGGCGAGTCCCGATGATGCGATCCATGGCGGGGCCGAGGGCCCGCCGGCCCAGAAGGTCGCATCCGACTTGAACACGATTCCCGAGTCGAGACGGACATGGTCCGCGCCGACCGCTTCCACGCTTGCGCCTACGTGCACGCCGATGCCGCGGCGGACGAGCTGCAGCTTCAGGCGCCGGCGCGCGCCGGCGCAGAATTCGGCGAGGATCATGGGCGTGTTGGTGATCACGCGCACGTGCGGCGGCGACTCCGGGTGCTCGCGACGCAAGCGATACTCCATCGCAAGCGCCACCTCGACGCCGGCCGGGCCTCCTCCCACGAGGGTCACCGCGCGCACTTTTCCTTCCCTCGCGCGGGACAACACATCCGCCCATCCCTTCATCAGGATCTCCATGGGACGCACGAGCGTCGCGTGCTCCTCGACGCCGGTCACGGCGCCCACGACCAGGCGCGATCCCACGTCGAGCGACAGGAGGTCGTAGTCGATCGCCTCGCCGTCGGCGCAGTGCACGCGGTGATTTGCGGAATCGACGCGGAAGATGGCGCCGTTCACGAAGCGCGCGTTGGCGCGCCGCGCCAGCGCCTCGAGGTCGATGGCGCAGTCCTCCAGGCGATAGTGCCCCGCGATGGCGCCCGGAATCATGGCCGTGTAGATGAATCGCGGACGCGGCGTGACGAGCGTCACCGCGATGCCGGAGCCGGGACGCTCCGCGAGATCGCGCAGCACCTCGAGGTGGGCGTGGCCTCCGCCCGCGAGCACGAGCTTCTTCATCTCGGCTCGGTCCGGAAGTCGCCGAACCACGCGGTCGCGGTCTCTTCGGTCTGGTCCGTGTCGTTGCCGGCGGCGATTCCCGTGAGCGGCTGCGCTTCGCGCCCGAAGGCGGCCCGGAAATCCGCCGCGACGTCGCGCCGCTCTTCCTCCCACCGACCCGCGCTCCCCGCACCGCTTCGCAACACGATGACGCGCACGCGTTCGCCGTATGGGCTCCAGATGGAAGTCCCGGGCGGAGCGTGGTTGTCCCACACGTAGCAGATCGCGGCCGACGGCACATCACCGTAGATGAGCCTTGCGATGCGCAATCGCATGCGTTCGCCGAACGTCAGCTGGTCCATGGGGATTTCGAACGATACATAGACTCGTGCCGCGAAGTCATCGCCCTCGCGCGCGCCCAGGCGCGCCTTGTCGAGCACGCGATCGACTTTCCAGCGCCACGAGAGGACCGGCGCGGCGAGCTCGACCCTGATCGCGGCGGCGCCAAATGCGTCCTCGGAACGCACCTGCAGCACGGTGGCGCCTTCGTCGGCCACGAGGCGCACGTCCGCCGCGTGAATGCGCCGCACCGCCTGGGCGTGCCAGGCACCGGGGAGCGTCGCGCCGGGAACCGCGGCGGAGAAAGCGGGAATGGTCGCGTCCGGCGCCGCCAACGCGGCCAGCGCGATGAACCCCGCGCCGGCCCACCGCGACGCGATCAAGTCGCTGCCTCCACCGGGATCGCGCTCTCGCGCAGGCGCTGGTAGTCCTCGGGACGGTCCACGTCCCAGAGCGTGGCGAGCTCCAGCCATGAAAGCTTCGCGCGAGCGAGGTGCTCGCGCGTTCGCTGCATCACGCTCGCCTCTCCCCACGCGATATCGCTGAAGAGAAAGGGGCACGGACGCGCGAGCGCGATGAGGGCGTAGCCGCCGTCCTCGGCGGGCGCGACCACGGCGTCGTGGAACTCGAGAGCATCCCACGCGTGCGAGATATGCGAGGCGCGAAGCGGCGGGCAATCGGAGCCGATGAGGACGAGCGGCGTGTTGCCTTCGAACGCGTGCGCCATGCGTTCGCCGAGGTCGACGCCCTGCTGCGTGCGCGTGTCGCATGCGAAACGGGCCGCGCACGCAGACAGGAATGGATCCGATGCGTCGGGCGAGCACCAGAGCTGGAGCGTCGCCGGACGCGTCGCCGCAGCTGTCGCCAGCGCGTGGGTCACGAGGTTCGCGTGCAGCCGCGCCGCGCCTTCGGCGCCGAGCAACGGAACCAGGCGCGTCTTCACGGAACCCGGTGTGGGCGCCTTGGCGAAGACCGCGATTCGAGGCGCCTCAGCCGGAGGTGCGCTCGACGTCATAGCGGCGCGCGAGGCGGCCCGGGTCCGCGCCCAGCGCGTACGCCAACCGCAGGCGCCACATGAGCACGATGGTTCGAAGCGTTCCGCGCCGCTCCCAGCGGCGCCCGGAGGTGACGACGCGCTCGCGCAGGCATGCCGGGCGCGAAATGCGCTTCAGCCGCTTCGAGAGTGCCACGTCCTCCATCAGGGGAATCTCGCGGAAGGAGCCCGCGGCGACGAAATCGTCGCGGCGAACGAAGATCGCCTGGTCGCCGGTGGCGATGCCGGTGAGCCGGGAGCGCGCGTTCATCATCGCGGCCACCACGGCGAGCAGCGGGTCGGATCCGGCGATGGAAACGTCGAACCTGCCCCAGCGCGCGCCGCGCCCCACCGCTCGCGCGATGGCGACGTCGGCTTGCGCCGGAAGGATCGTATCGGCGTGCACGAACACGAGGGCGTCGCCGTGCGCGGCGTGCGCGCCGGCATTCATCTGCAGCGCGCGCCCGCGCGCGGATTGCAGGACGAGATCGGCGAGCGGTGCGGCGATGCGACGCGTGGCATCCCCGCTGCCGCCGTCGACCACCACCACCTCGACGCCGCGCGCGCGCATCGGCTGCAGCGGCGCGAGGCAGGCCTCGATGGCCGCGGCCTCGTCGAGCACCGGGACGATGATGGAAAGCGCGCTCACGGCTTGGCGTCGTTCAAGCTCCAATCGTAGTCGAGGAACGCGACGTCCGCCTTCTGGTCGCGAACGATCGCGCGGTCCTCGGGCTTGTCGGCGAGCAGCTCCGCGTAGCGCGAGAACGTCTGCTTCACCGAGGAGTAGCCCTTGTGGCCCTTCTCGAAGTCCTTCCCGTACCAGTCGAAGATCTTCGAGACTTCGAGCTTCCTCGTCTCCGGGTTGTAGCGGTTGCGCGTGCGGTCGGACAGGAAACGGCGCATGCCGTCCTCCATCTGCGCGTCGAGCCGGTCGGCGACGAACGCCTCGTTGCGCAGCATCGGGCAGCCGATGGAGGCGCACACCACCGAGACGTGCACGCGCGGGTCGTCGTACACGCCTTCCTTTCGCAGCGTCTCGTGCTCGATGAGGTCGAGGTAGGCGGGCTGGCCGAAGAGCGTGAAGAACTTGTCCTTCCAGGGATTTCCGAAGACCGAGCCATAGTCGCGGATCGACTTGATGTCGGGATAGCGCCCGAGGATCTTCTCGATCGTGAATGCGTTGTACGCGTTCATGAGGAAGGCCTGCTGCTGGGGCTTCGTCCAACCGTCGAATTCGGCGCGGGTGACCTTCTGCCAATCGTCGAGCACGGCCTTCAGCTGCGCGCGGTCGCGGGCAAATCCGGCGTAATCCACGCGCGAAGCATTCCCGTTCTGCACGTAGCGCACGTGCTTCTTCAGCAGGTCGTCCCATGCCTTGTACGAGGGGTCGATCGCCGCCGCGGGCAGCGCTGCCACGAGGAAAGCGAGGATCGCGAGGAAGCGCTTCATCATTCGTCTCCGTGCCCCGGGGCCGGCGCGTAATACGGGCGCTTGTCCCCGAGCGAGAAAAGTTTCGAGATGACCGTTGCGAATCCGGCGTCGCCGCGCGTCCAGTCGTTGAAGGCGCGCACGAAGGTCATCTGGCCCTGCGTCACGCCCGAGCGCTTCCAGTTTCCCGCGACGTACTTGTTGGCTTCCGGCAGCGTGGGATACGCGTGGATCGTGCCCAGGATCTTGTTCAGCCCCAGTCCGTGCTTCATCGCCAGCACCATCTCCGCGATGATGTCGTCCGCGTGCTCGCCCGCGATCGTGGCGCCCAGGATTTCGCCCTTGCCGCCGCGGCGCGTGATCACCTTCACCAGGCCGTGCGCTTCACCGTCGGCGATGGCGCGATCGAGGTCGTCCAGGCCATACGTATGGACGTCGCATTCGATCTTCTTCTCGCGCGCCTCGGTTTCGTTCAAGCCCACGCGCGCGACCACCGGATCGGTGAAAGTAGCCCACGGAATGACGCTGTAATCGACGCGGAACTTCCTGAAGCGGCCAAAGAGCGCGTTCACGGCGCAGTACCACGCCATGTGCGAAGCGGTGTGCGTGAACTGGTACGGGCCCGCCACATCGCCGCAGGCGTAGATGTTGGGAAACCTCGCCTGCAGGAATTCGTTCACTTCCACCGTCTTCTGCTTGGTGACCGGGATGCCCAGCTCCTCGAGGCCGTAGCCCTCCACGTTCGCCGCGCGCCCGACCGCGCAGAGGATCTCGTCGCACTCGATGCGCTTCTCGCGACCCTCGTGCTCCACCACGACGATCTTCGAGCCGCCCTCGACGCGCACCTCCTTCGCCTTGTGGCCCGTGAGGACGTCGATGCCTTCGTCACGGAACCGCGCCGCCACGAGATCCGAGAACTCCGGATCCTCGCGCACGAGAATGCGCGGCAGCATCTCGACCTGAGTGACCTTCGTGCCCAGGCGCGCGAAGCACTGCGCGAGCTCGCAGCCGATGGGGCCGCCGCCCAGCACCACGAGGCGCTTGGGCTGCGCGCGGATGTCCCAGACCGTGTCCGAGGTGAGCGGATTGCATTCGCGCAGGCCCGGGATCGGCGGCACGAAGGGACGCCCGCCCGCGGCGATCACGATGTTGCGCGTGGTGAGCGTCTTCCTTGTCCCGTCCGGCAGCGTCGCTTCCACCGTCCAGGGCGAGGTGATCTTCGCGGTGGCCTTCAGGCATTCGACGCCGAGCTTCGAGTAGCGCTCGGCGGAATCGTGGGGCTCGACTTGCCTCACCACTCTCGCGACGCGCTCCATCACCTCGGCGAAATCGAAGTCGGCGGAGGCGGACCGGATGCCCCATTCCTTCGAACGGCGCACCTGCGCGAGGAGCTTGGTGGTCGCGATGAGCGCCTTCGAAGGCACGCAGCCGGTGTTGAGGCAATCGCCGCCCATTTTGTGCTTCTCGATGAGCGTCACCTTCGCCTTCACCGCGGCGGCGATGTAGGCCGTCACGAGCCCGGCAGAGCCCCCGCCGATCACGACGATGTTGTTGTCGTATTTTTCCGGGCGCTTCCATCCGGCGTAGACCTTGCGCGCCTTCAGCGCATCGAGCACCTTCTTCGCCACCAGCGGGAATATCCCGAGCAGCACGAACGCACCGATGAGCCCGGCCGAGATCTTGAACTGGCCGAGCTGGGTGCCGGCGTACACGTAGACGATGGTGCCGGCGAGCATGCCCACCTGGCTTACCCAATAGAAAGTGCGTGCCTTGATGGGCGTGAGTCCCATCACGAGATTGATCACGAAGAACGGGAATGCGGGAACGAGGCGCAACGCGAAGAGGTAGAACGCGCCCTCGCGCGCAACGCCCTCGTTGATGGGCTTGAGCTTGTCGCCGAATTTTGCCTGCACCCAGTCGCGCAGCAGGTAACGCGATGCGACGAACGCGATCGTGGCGCCGATCGTCGACGCGAATGACACGATCACCACGCCCCAGAGCAACCCGAACACCGCGCCCGCCACCAACGTGAGAACCGCCGCGCCTGGCAGCGACAGTCCCGTCACCACCACGTAGGTGCCGAAAAAACCGAGCGCTGCCTGCAGCGGATGGGAGTCGCGGTACGCCTCGATCGTCGCGCGCGACGCCTTGAAGTACTCCAGCGAGAGGTACTGGCGCAGATCGAAAATGAAAAACGCGGCGATGAGCGCCGCGATCACGGCCAGCACCACCAGCTTGCCCTTGCTCATGCGTTGCTCCGTTGTTTTCTGTCCGCGTCCGTCGATGCCGACGCGGCGCGGCTTACGCGAATCTCGGGCCTTCCACGATGCGGCGATGGTACGAAGCGTACGCGGGCGAGCCCTCGGGCCACGACGCGAGGAACCGCTCGAGCCAGCGCTCATGGTCGTAGTCCACGCGCAGCACGTCCACGTGCACGCCGGCGCGCTCGAGCCCCCGCAGCCTGCCGTCGCCGCGATGCGCGTGGCGCGAGATGCGCGTGATGAGCCCGTAATGCGTGCTCGCGTGGTTCGGCATTCCCGCTGCGCCGTTGTTCGCCACCGCGCCGAATTCGAACTCGCGCAGGGCCGGCAGGCACGTGTGGGTGCTCGCGAAAACGTCCACGCGCGCATCGTTGAAGGCGGACTCGAGCCAGCGCGCATGCGCGGCATCGTCGAGGCGGTCGTGCGCGAAGCCCCAGCCGGCAAGCGAGACCGCGTCGCCGTGGACGAT
>Ga0209131_1001125_pt1 | contig 18541 bp, 19 predicted proteins | sample GraSoi_2013_40cm_FD_185826 | JGI IMG/M metagenome (GOLD analysis project Ga0209131, IMG submission 185826) | Grasslands soil microbial communities from the Angelo Coastal Reserve, California, USA - Sample 9_17_2013_40cm (SPAdes) (version 2) | ecosystem: Environmental > Terrestrial > Soil >... | reverse complement strand
AAAAGAAAATTTTCGCAATATTTCGGGGTCGAGCGTGTGTTGTTTCTGAACCATAAACATAAGAACCTGTTACAAAGCACACGGAGAACGCAGAGCTTTCTTCCGCTCCGTGTCTCCGTGCAATCGTGGCTTCACAGATGCTATTTTATTGTCTCTTCTTCTTGCCAGCCTTTTTTGCAACTTTCTTAACAGGCTTCTTTACTGATTTCCTTGCAGATTTATCGATTTTTTTCTTTGCCACGGGTCTCGCAGATGCCGCTTTTTCCGCATCGGTGATTCGCTTCCATAATGTTGAGAAGACCAGGCCGCTCTTAAAAGTTAAGTCAAGCAGCAAACGCGGCATGATCATGGCAGACTCGGCGACGTAATAATAATCGGCAGTCGTTTTGGTTTTTACAGTCTTGACCAGAATGTTGCCCATATCATCCATGGCAAGTTTGTGCCCTTCAGCAGTCCGGATGATGGGCTTTAAAGTATCGAGACGATCATGCAAAGGTCTGATCTGGTCTGGATAATCGCTGACGACAAATTCCTTGTCAAATAGAAAGCCTGTCGCGCCCTCGCCTTCCTGTGGACCGGGCTCCCCGAACCAGCCGATTGCCTCCAGAAAATCTTTTCGTGAAGTGGAATGTGTGATGAGGTTCGAATTAGATGCCTCGGTCATCAAGGAATACCAGCTCGTGAACCATTGACGGATGCCGCTTTTAACAAGAGTATATAATTTCTGTTCACTCAGTTCCACTTTGGTGAAATAACCCGAAATATCGTAATCGTCGATGACTTTACGCTCTGGGGCAACGCCAGGCTGCCCGGTGCGAATGAACAATTGAACAGAATAACCACCTGCTTCATTACGAATATAGTTGCATAACTCAAGGCCGGCACGATCGTTTTCCATGACTACGTCAACGAGTGCGACGGCTACAATCGGTTCAGATGAACCTTGCAGGGTAAGCGGGCCCTTTAACAACTCAATCGCTTCGGCCTTGCTGCTGGCAGTATATATTTTCACCGGCAAGCCGTAGACCTTCACATCGCGTAGTGCAAGTCTGGTCACGGCAAGCACGTCAGGCTCATCGTCGACAACAAGAATGTTCCATTCATTGAAAAACATGGGTGAGCTCCTTTAACTTTGTCGTCTTATTTTATGAAATTGGTTTGGCCAATTCTAAAACCTTATAGCTTTACACCAAGCCCGTTGGTACTATGTCCCTACCAGGCTAATCAAAGCATTATAGTTTGAAGGGATGATTCTCGGAGATCGAAAGGATTCAGTAATGATCGCTGGATCCTTCATCCCATGGCCGGTACAAACTACGACCACTTTCTTCCCTTTCACTTCAAGCGACTTGTCACCTACCTCTGCCACCAGGCCAGCGAGGCCCGCGGCGGAGGCTGGCTCAACCCATACTCCTTCAGCGGCTAAAATGCGCTGAGCGGACAAAATCCCCTCATCCGATACTGCGATAATTTTTCCATCGGATTCTTGCGCGGCTTCCAAAGCCTGCTCACCGCGCGCCGGGCGGCCTATACGAATAGCAGTAGCGACCGTTTCCGGCTCGTTGACCGGGTGGCCCAGAACAAGTGGAGCTGCCCCTGCGGCCTGCACACCCAACAAGCGCGGCAAGCCACTATTTTTTGTCTGATTATATTGCTTAAATCCTGCCCAGTAAGAAGTAATGTTTCCCGCATTGCCAACCGGCAAACATAACCAATCCGGCGCGCCACCGAGGTCATCACAAATCTCAAAAGCCGCGGTTTTCTGCCCCTCAATGCGAAAAGGGTTGATCGAATTGACCAAGGCAATTGGCGTCTTTTGGGTAATCTCGACCACAAGCGAAAGCGCATCGTCAAATGAACCTTGAACCTGGATCACCTCTGCTCCATAAGCGATGGCACCCGCGAGTTTCCCAGCAGCTACTTTTCCCTCAGGAATTAAGACAATTGCGCGCAGGCCGGCGCGTGCAGCGTACGCCGCTGCAGATGCAGCTGTGTTTCCAGTAGATGCGCATATCACGGTCTGCGCGCCGCGACCAACCGCCTCACTAATCGCGGCGGTCATGCCGCGATCTTTGAATGAGCCAGTCGGATTCAGTCCTTCAAACTTGATGAATAACTCACAGCCGAATTCTTTGCTTAGCCGCGGCATGGGAATCAGCGGCGTATTCCCTTCTAGCAAAGAAATGTTCTTTGTGTGGGCAGGTAAGTCGAGATATTGCCCATAGCGATGGATAATGCCCATATAGTTCATAGCAGCTCCGCAGGTCAGAATGGGGCGATTATAATGTCCACATGATAAAAATCCGAGTTCCTGCTACATCTGCGAATTTGGGTCCGGGCTTCGATTGTCTTGGCCTTGCGTTGGATATTTGGAATGAGATCACATTTGAGCCATCCGAGAGAACCACCTATCAAGTGACTGGTGAAGGCGCCGAAAAATTCAATAAAGGCGCCAAGAATCTGCTGACAAAATCGTTTGCACGCCTGTATGAAGTTTGCGGAAAGAAAACTCAAGGAGTTGCGATCCATGCAAAGAATGAAATCCTGATAAGCAGTGGGCTCGGTTCCAGCGCGGCTGCAATTGTAGCAGGGTTATTCGGTGCAAATGAATTGCTTGGCAGGCCAGTAAATGAAATTGAATTGTTAAAGCTTGCGACTGAGCTGGAAGGACATCCGGACAACGGAGCGCCCGCCTTGCTAGGCGGATTAGTGATCTCCATAATGTCGCGTGATGAAATCATTACGCGTCGTTTTGATTTGCCTGAAATAACGATAGTGATCGTGAAGCCTGGGGTTGATTGGCCCACGCGTATAGCACGCGCAGTATTGCCAAAATCCGTTTCGCGAACGGATGCGATCTTTAACATTGGGCGCGCCGCGCTGGTGGTTGACGCATTACGCGCCGGCGATCTTGAATTACTACAAAAGGTGATGGATGATCGCATCCATCAGCCTTATCGTTTGAAACATATTTCAGGCGGAATGTCGGCCTATCAAGCAGCAAAGCGATTCGGTGCGGCCGCACTCTCCGGTGCCGGGCCATCCATTATTGCTTTTGTTTCACCTGAAAATGCAGAGAAGGCAAAAAAGGAAATCGCTTCAATCTTTGAAGAACGTGCAATCAAGACGAGGGCGATCATCACGAAGCCAAGCAAGCTGGGGGCTCATCGGGTTTAATAAAAGTGACCGCTGACCGCGGTCACTTTCTCTATGATTAGCCCAGGTTATTTGATCTTGAACATTTGCGTGAGTTTCATGGCAAGATTCAAATCCCCTGTAAGTTTCAACTTGCCTTGCATGAAAGCTTGCATGCCATCCAACTCACCGGTAAAAATTTTGACATAGTCGGCTGAATCCGCAGTTAGAGTCATTTTGGGGGATGGATGTGCACCCTGTGACACATTCACTTTTCCATCTTTGATAACCGCGTACCAATCCCCTGCTTCTGCACCGATAAACTTAAATTGAATCACTGCATCGAGTCCTTCAGCTTTCTCCGCTATGAACGCTCCCGGCATTTTGGACATAAGATCTGCTACTGTAAGGGGCATTATGTTTCTCCTTTAATTAATTCTGTAAATTTTCGAATATCCCAGCGGCGCCCATGCCACCGCCAATGCACATGGTGACCATTCCATATTTGGATTTACGGCGACCCATTTCGTAGATCAACTGTGTCGCTAGTTTGGAACCTGTGCATCCAAGCGGATGCCCCAATGCAATCGCGCCGCCATTGACATTAACTTTATTTTCGTCCAACTCTACAGTACGAATTACTGCCAACGCTTGTGCGGCAAAAGCTTCGTTCAATTCTATCAAGTCAATATCATTGAGCGAGAGACCGGCGAGTTTCAAAGCTTTTGGGATGGCAACAATGGGTCCAATCCCCATCAATTCTGGTGGAACACCACCTACAGCAAATGAAACAAATCGAGCCAATGGTTTGAGTCTAAGTTGCTCGGCTCTTTCTGCAGACATCACAACCACCCCTGCGGCACCATCGGAAATTTGAGAGGAATTACCCGCAGTGACGACTCCACCTTCTTTAAAGGCTGGCTTAAGTTTGGCAAGTGCAGCGAGGCTCGTATCTGCGCGTGGACCCTCATCCTGTTTCACTTTAAATGATCTTTTCTCAGCTTTATCATTTATATACTCGACGACCTCCACATCGAGTGTCAGGAGTTCAGGCTCAAACAGCCCGGACTCAACTGCTTTTGTAGCACGCTGATTGCTTCGCAGGGCAAAGGCATCCTGATCTTCGCGGCTCACGTCATATTTCGCTGACACATTCTCTGCAGTGAGTCCCATGTTTGTATAGTAATGGGGCAAATCCTGGGCAAAATGTGGATTCGGCGAAAACTTGAACCCGGTCATCGGGATCATCGTCATGGACTCCGCACCGCCAGCGACACCCACTTCAATTTGACCAGTTTGTATCGCCGCGGCTACATGTGCAATAGACTGCACACCGGAAGCGCAATATCGATTGATCGTTTCCGCCGGAACTGAATCCGGCAAACCTGCCCGGAGTGCTATCATGCGCGCCATATTGAGCCCCTGCTCACCTTCCGGAAAGGCGCAACCAATCACAACATCTTCGATTTCTTTGGGGTCTAGATTCGGCGTTCGCTTGAGCAACTCTTTTATAACAGAAGCGGCCATATCGTCCGGGCGAACCGTGGCAAGTCCTCCGCGTTTGGCTTTTCCAACTGGTGTTCGCACAGCAGAAACAATTACAGCATCTTTCATGGTCTCTCCTTTAATTCCTCAAAGGTTTTCCGGTTTGAAGCAGGTTCCACATGCGAGCCTGTGTCTTTTCCTCGCCGCATAACGAAAGGAAGGCCTCCCGCTCGAGCTCGAGAATATATTCCTCAGAGACCCAGGCCGGCTTGCTCAATTCACCGCCGCACATGATGTAAGCAAGTTTGTTCGCGATGTGATGATCGTGTTCGGTAATATAGTTGCCTTCCTTGAACATGAAAGCACCAATACGCAACGCGCCCAAATGATCTCGCCCTGCGGCATAAATAGATTCGGGAACGGGCGGCATATATCCTGCATCGATCATGTGAAGCACTTCTTTCTTCGCTTCGCTCAGCAGATGATCGCGGTTCAACACGACACGATCCTGTGAATTCAAGATTCCCATCTCACGCGCTTCGCCGGCAGAAGCAGCAACTTTGGCCTGCCCAATTTGCAAAAACGCGCGCTGTAGAAAGGGCAAGACTTCTGCGTTCTCTGTCTTCATGACCGGATTAATCACGCGGCGCATGATCTCTTTTGTCCCTGCGCCGGCTGGAATCACCCCTGCGCCTAATTCAACAAGCCCGATGTAGGTTTCAGCAGCTGCAACAACGCGCGAGGCATGCATCGCAATCTCGCAGCCACCACCCAGCGCCAGGCCGGCCGGAGCGACAACAACCGGCTTGGGTGAATAGCGCATTCGCATATTAAGTCCTTGCAATCTACGAATGGCACCATCCAAGGTATCCCACATCCCTTGCTGCGCAGCGACAACGACCATGAACAGATTCGCACCGGCACTGAAATTATCCGCTTCACTACCGATGACCAGACCGTCAAAATCTGTGTTGAGCCTAGCCAGGGCTTCTGAAGCAATTGCAAAGATATCATCGTCGAGGGCGTTCATCTTGGTATGGAATTCGACGAATACAATGCCGTCACCAATATCATATAGCGATGCACCCGCATTCTTACTGATCTCCTTTTTCGTGCCTCTTAAGTCTTTCAAGAGGATGAAACCTTCCGGCTGTTTCAACTTTACATATTTTTTCCTGGCACTATCGTACACACCAACTTTGTTTGCGCCTTTGTATTGATAGAAAGTGTCAACTCCATCTTTCAACATAACATCCACCCATTTCGCGGGCGCATATCCTTCCGCCTTCATACATCTTACAGTTTCTTTCACACCAAGCATATCCCAGATCTCAAATGGACCAGCCTCATGCGAAAATCCCCAGCGAACTGCATCGTCGATTGGCCTGGGAGTATCTGCCACTTCCGGGATAATTGAAGATGAATATTGAAAGCTTTGATACGTCAATGCTTTGACAAGTTTCGCCGCCTTGTCATCCGCCCCCAACATGACCTTCAATCTGTCAGCTAGTTCTTCAACATCTTTCGCGTCTTGGACTGAGTCAAAGCGCGGTTTCGTCGGTATGATATGTTCCAATGTATTCAGGTCAAGAGAATAAAATCCCTTTTTGCCGTCTTCACCGCGCACTTCTTTATAAAAACCAACTTTTGTTTTATTACCAAGCCATTTGCGTTCAAGCAAGGTATCCATCAACTTGCGAGGTTTTTCGGCCGCAAGATATTCCTGTCCTAATTTATCATACAGAATCAATGGCTGGAGATTCCTACCCACATGATCCCACACGTCTACGCCCACCAGATCTATCAGCCTGAAGGTCGCCGTTTTTGGCCGACCCATCAGAGGTCCGCTAAGAGCGTCGACTTCATCGACGGTATATCCATTCTTAAGGATGAAGTTCATCGCGAATGCCCCAGTCCCAAACGCGACTCGATTCCCGATGAAGTTCGGCGTATCCTTGCAAATCACAATCCCTTTACCCAGTCGATATTCACCAAAGTGGCTAATCGACTCGATCACTTCCTTCGATGTTTCTGCGGTCGGGATTAACTCCAGCAATTTCAAATAACGCGGCGGGTTGAAAAAATGTGTACCGAGAAAATGTTTTTTGAATTCTTTTGAACGACCTGCTGTAATCGCATGAACAGGAATGCCGGACGTATTGGTCGAAACGATGGTATTTGCTTTCCGCACTTGATCGATGCGCACCATAAGTTCCTGTTTGATTTTCAGGTCTTCGACGATGGCCTCCACAACCCAATCAGCTTCGGCTACAACTGCGAAGTCGTCTTCAAGATTTCCAAGCCTTACAAGACTCTTTAGATCAGCAGACATCAAATTGGCGGGTTTCGCATTCAAGCAGCGGTCCCATCCTTCTTTAACGATCTTGTTTTTATCGGCAGTATCTTTCGCAGGGATATCAAGCAAAGTTACCGGAACACCAGCATTTGCGAGGTGCGCGGCGATCGCTGCACCCATTGTTCCCGAGCCAACCACGACAGCTTTATTGATTTGATATTTCATCATCGCAACTCGCTCCCGCTATAACCAAGGATCTGTCGCGCAACAACCAGGCGGTTAATTTGCCCGGTGCCTTCGTAAATATCGGTAATCTTTGCGTCACGGAACCATTTCTCAGCGAGAAATTCGCGGCTGTATCCCAACGGACCCAAGAGTTCAACAACCTTCTGAGTAACCTTTGTACTAACGTCGCCAGCTTTTACTTTGCTCATCGACGACTCAAGTACATTGTGCTTCTTATTATCCGCCATCCAGACCGCTTTCATCACCATCAGCCACGCAGACTTGAGCATGATCTCCATGTCAATCACTTCACGTTCGATGTTGGATAATTTTTGACGAGGGAGTCCATAGCGTATTTCGATTTTATTCTCCGCCAGTTTTTGCTTCAGGAATTCTAGGGCGGCGCGCGCCACGCCGATACCTGACGCGGCTACAAGGGGCCTCGTCGCGTCGAAGGTTGCCATCGCGCCCTTAAAACCTGTTGTATTCTTTTCTACTGTTGCGCTTCCGAGAATATGATCAAACGGCACGCGTGCATCCACCAATGAGATCGCGGCTGTGTCACTGACGCGGATGCCCATCTTATGTTCCAGTTTGTCAACTTTTACGCCTTGCGTTCCTGCTTCAACGACGAATGCCCGCAACCCGGCGCGGCCAGCAGAAGGTTCGATGGTTGCCCAAACAACGACATAACCCTTGCCTAGTTTTTCATATTCTGTGAAAGATTTATCTCCGCCGGTAACAAAGATCTTCTCGCCATTGATCACCCATTCATTTGTCTTTTCATCGAGTATTGCACGCGTACGAATCGCGGAGTTATCAGAACCTGCACCGGACTCTGTAATACACATCGCTGCAAATGTCGGTCTTTCTTCATTGAATCGTGCGAGGAATTTTGCCTTTTGTTCCGCCGTCCCCGCAGCGTAAACCGCCGCCGCGCCGAGTCCGCCCCCTGGCAGACAGTGATACATTCCTAAGTCGCCATACGCCAAAGATTCGATTTGCGCAGCGATCAACTGATATCCAATCGGCGGATGTTTCTTCTCCTCTTCGTTTTTGCTTCCGTTCTCACGCGGAGCAAGGCCGTTGCCACCCATCGCACGCATGGCACCATGCATGAATTCGATATAGTCCCAAGGAATTTCATGTTCGTGCTCATCGAAATAACGCGATTTCGGACGCATCATTTCATCGGCAACAGTCTTCAACATAAATTGTGCCTGGGTAATCGGTTTCGGGGATTCAAATTCGATCGTCATAGTTCACTCCATTAAATAATCGCCAGTCCTGTTAGCATGGCAAACCCGCGACCAATCCTCATCCATCGTTCTACAGGATGCTCGCGGATGTATCCATGGCCACCCAAAATTTGCACTGCGCGGTCCGTGACCATCATGACCATGTCTGCGGCGCCAGTAGAAGCAAGATAAGCTTCGGTGTATGCATCCACTTTTTTATTATCCAATTTCCAGGCTGCTTCCCAGGTAAGCAGACGAATGGCCTCGATCTCTGTTCGCATTTCAGCCAGCATAAACGCGATCGCCTGCTTCTGCGCAATCTTCACCCCAAATGCTTCCCGTTCCTTTGCATAGTCACGCGCGTATTCAAACGCTGCATTCGCCACACCCAGCGCAGCCGATGCGGAGGCAAGCCTCATTGATGCCAGAAGCAACTCAAAATCATGCCCGGAAGCGCTGCCGAGCCTGTTTATGACCGGGACCTTCACATTATCCAATTTCACACGATAAAGCGGGAGCGCATTCAAACTCATCAGCTTCTCACGTTCGTCTGAAATGCTTAATCCTGCCATTTCTTTTTCGACGATAAACCCCTGAGATCTTCCACCAAAAGATGCGTACACAATTATCGCGTCTGCATCTTTCGCAAAGGGGACAAAGGCCTTCTCTCCAGTGAGGACGTACGAATCGGCGGTTAATTTCGCGGAAGTCTTCAAATCATTTGGGTCAAAGTCAAACGCGTATTCGATCAGTGCTGCTGTATATGGCCGCCATCGACCATCGACCACCTTTGAAAGATATTTCTTCTTTTGTCCTTCTGTGCCAGAGAGCAAAATTGGGATCGCAAAAAGATTTGGTGTACCAACTGCATAGGCACCGGCGAGATCACCAAATGCTAATTCTTCGAATGCCAGTACATTTGTGACCGCGTTGCGCTCACCGAATCCGCCATAAGATTCCGGGATGGACGCCTGGAGCAAGCCCAATTCCCAACCCTTGCTTACAACGTTCATTTGAAGCTCGGCAGCTTCTTCCATATCGTGCGAAACGGCGCGCAGGTCATTGCTTGCATACTTCCCCACTGCGTCGATAAGCATTTGTTGTTCTTCATTTGGTTCGAACGAATACATTTCTGCTCCTTTACTCTTGCAGCTACTTCAACAATCCCTTAAATAACAGATCTGCGTATCCGTCTGCAATTTCGTCTATAGGTTTTCCGCCGCCCGGGGAATACCAGGTCAAGGTCCAGTTCATCGTCCCCATCAGACCGCGAACAGCCAGGTTGACGTCGGGACAGACAAATAGTTTTGTCCGCACTCCTTCATTAAGCACATCCCGCCATAACCCCTCGAATTTATCGCGTTGAGGAACATGGCGGGTATGAGTTTTTTTATCCAAAGAGCGATGCTCAAACAATAAGACAGAAGTGAGATCAGGGTTATCTGCCAGAGAATTGAGATAACCGCGGATCATCTCGCGTAATTTTTTATCTGCAGGTATAGATCGGCCGGCGATTTCCCCGATATATTCGATCAACATTTCCAGAGCACGATCTAGAAGCGCAAGCAGGATCTCCTGCTTGGATGAAACATGGTGATACAGGCTCGCTTTTTGCAAACTAACTGCTTCGGCAATGTCGTTCATGGATGCCCCATGAAACCCTTTTTGCCGGAAAACCTGTGCCGCTGCATCGAGAATATCGTCTCTGGTCATCGCCTCTCCCAACCGAACGGTCGGTTGGCAAATAATAACAGCAGAAATTAAAGAAGTCAAGGTTTTGACATGCTATACTTCCGCACGTTATATAAAGGAAGACCGGGCGTGAAATATTTTGTTACAGGAGCAACAGGCTTCCTCGGAAATGCGATAACCAGGCAATTACTTGCCCAAGGGCATCAAGTCAATATCGTTGTGCGCAGCTCTGAAAAAGCGCGGGAACTGAAATCTCTTGGCGCGCAAGTATTCAGAGGCGATGTAACTGAAAAAGAAACCTTGCGTCTGGCGATGCAAGGCGTGGATGGGGTTTATCATGTAGCTGGTTGGTATAAGATTGGCGCGCATGATAAAAGCGACGGGGAAAAAGTCAATGTACAGGGAACTCGGAATGTCCTTGAACTAATGAAGGAACTTGGCATCCGCAAAGGCCTGTATACCAGCACACTGGCGGTCAATTCAGATACACACAGCCAACTTGTGGACGAATCCTATCGCTTCTCAGGAAAGCATATCAGCGAATATGACCACACCAAAGCCGTAGCACATGAGATCGCAAACGACTTCATTGCCAGGGGACTGCCACTTGTTATTGTCCAGCCAGGTCTTATCTACGGACCCGGAGATACATCATCTTTGCGAACGAGCATTACAGACTTTTTGAACAGCAGGCTTCCGATGCTGCCAACTCAAACGGCGCTATGTTGGGGACACGTGGACGATATTGCGAAAGGTCACATCCTTGCAATGGAAAAGGGCAAAGCCGGCCAAACCTATATCATTGCTGGTGAGCCTTATAAATTGTCAGACGCATTCAAACTTGCCAGCCAAATCACAGGCAAGCGTGCGCCTATGACAGTCCCTTATCAAATTATGAAAGTTCTATCTGTTTTGGTGAGGCCGTTCGATAATTTCCTGCCTGAGGCTTATACATCCGAAGGACTGCGTGTGATCGCTGGTGTGACTTATATTGGAGATAACAGCAAGGCAAGACGCGAACTGGGATTTGATCCGCGTCCACTGCGCGAAGGCCTGCCTGAAACGTTTCAGCATGAAATGAAACTGCTTGGAATAAAATAGTTTTTTGCTATGCTATAATCAAATTATGGCAACACCACATGTAGAACAACATACACCCCCAACGCCTCAGTCACTCACTCCTGAACAACTGGCGGAGTTGCACGAGAAGGAACGTCGTCAGAAGGTGATCATTGCCAGCATCATCGCAGGCATTCTCTTTGTTCTGATTTTGCTTGGTGTGGCAATTTTCTTTCTCATGCAGCCCAACACTCCAACGGACAAGATCCGCGATGTGTTCATTATCGTTGTCGCGCTGGAGTCACTGGTGATCGGTGTTGCACTGATCGTGCTGATCATACAGCTGGCCAGCTTGATCAATCTGCTACAAAATGAAGTCCGTCCAATTTTGACCGCCACGATCGAGACCGTTAATACACTGCGCGGTACAGCGGAATTTTTAGGCGAAAACGTCGTTGAACCAGTGATCAAACTTAATAGCTATTTGGCCGGCTTGAGACGTATGTTAGAATTACTGGGCATTAAGCCCAAATAAAAATTATTTACCCTATGAATAAAGGAGAACACTATGTCTGACCGTGATGAATTTGGAGCCTTTCTCGTTGGCTTTATAGTAGGTGGCCTTACTGGTGCTGTTGTCGCCCTGCTCTTCGCACCGCAATCCGGAGAAGAAACTCGTGCACTGATCAAGGACAAGTCAATTGAGCTGCGCGATCGCGCCTCACAATCTGCTGAAGAAGTTTTGGCCCGCGCAGAAGCAGCCGCTGCAGAAGCTCGCGCCCGTGCAGAAGAACTTACCAAAGAGGCTCGCGCCCGTGCTACAGAGTTGGCCAATGAAGTGCGTGAGCGCGGCAAGAACGCCATTGATGCAGTCCGCAAACCCAGAAAAGAGGGTGGCGAAACCCCAGCGGTGTAACCACCACAGAATGTAACAAGGGTTTGACTGTCTGAGTCAAACCCTTGTTTTTATTTTCGTTATGCTTATTCGACGTTTCATGGGCGCGTTCTTTCGCCTGCTTTACCATCCATTCGCTTTCACGTATGATCTTGTCGCCGCGACTGTGTCATTTGGTCGTTGGAAGGATTGGGTCGCGACAACCATCCCATTCATCGAGGGAACGCGCGTCCTTGAATTGGGGCACGGCCCAGGACATTTACAACGCATCCTTCTTAACCACGGCCTGTTCACTGCTGGATTGGATGAATCAGCGCAAATGGGCAGGCTTGCCAAACGCCGAATTGGACTTTCATCCAAACTAACGCGCGGACTCGCCCAAGCACTTCCCTTCGAAAATAGATCCTTTCAAACAATAGTCTCAACTTTCCCAACCGATTATATTTTCAACCAACGCACCCTTTCAGAGGTTAAGCGATGTCTTACGGACGAGGGCAGACTCATTGTCCTGCCCGCTGCGTGGCCGAAGAGTCGATTACTCAAATGGCTGTATCGAGTCACCGGTGAAAGTCCTGCCGAGTTAAGCAAAGCTCTGGAATCCAGATTAAAACAACCATTCAACAATGCAGGGTTTGAAACAGAAACACAAATTGTTGAAGTAAAATCAAGCAACTTATTGGTCGTAGTGGCAAAAAAGAGGTAAAAATGTTAAAGAAATTACGCGAACCCGTTAACAGTCTCACGCATTGGGCAGGGGCCGTTCTGGGGCTTGTAGGGTTGATCGCCCTGCTTATTGTTGGATGGAGCACGCCTGCCAAGATCATTTCACTCACGATTTATGGGATTAGTCTCATCGCGATGTTTTCCGCGAGCGCTACGTATCATATGGTTCGTGTGAAAGAAAAAGCTCTCGAGATCTTCCGCAAAATCGATCATGCAGCCATCTACTTATTGATTGCCGGCACCTACACCCCATTCTGCGTCAACGTCTTCACAGGCTTTTGGAAATGGGGCATGTTGAGCATCATCTGGTCACTTGCGTTGATCGGCATGGTGGTGAAAATATTCGTGATCCGCGCGCCCCGCTGGCTAAATGCAGGTATTTACGTAATAATGGGCTGGTTGAGCATCGCCGCGGCCGGTCAGGTGCTTGCAGCCTTGCCGGCCTGGGTCTTGGTCTGGCTTATCATCGGCGGAGTTGTGTACACATTAGGAGCGGTAGTGTACACAACAAAAATATTCAACTTTGTCCCTGGTGTATTTGGGTTCCATGAAGTCTGGCATATTTTTGTACTGCTCGCGGCGATTGCACATTTCGTGGCCGTCATGGGCGTGGCGTTGTAATTAAGGCGGACTATTCTGAATAGATAATTGAAGTATAAGCAATAAAAAGATGAGCTCAATATTGAGCTCATCTTTTTATTTCAAGATCTGAAATAAATTGCTGTAATCATCAGTCCACAATCGTATTGACGGGTCAAGATCATTAAACTTTATGGCACGAGATTGAATAGCAGGAGCATTCAGCAAAGCAGGGTCGCGGGCGAGCAAAATCCATTCAGAGGGAAAGCCATCCGAAGAGGCAGCTCTATCCACTTGAACAATCGCGAGCCCAAATTCCATCGCTAATCGACGGAAAACAGGTTGGAGGTCCAGATGACGATTCGAAATATGAGCCGCGATAACACCATCCTGGGCAAGGTGCTCCAGATATAGAGCAAAAGCTTCTTTTGTCAATAAATGGACAGGAATCGAGTCGCTGCTGAATGTATCCAACACCAGAACAGCAAAATTTTGATGTTGGCCCGAAGCCAGTTCCTGTTCTAATGAAATTCGCGCATCGCCTGCTACAACGGTTATATCAGCCTTGCTGTCTTTTAAAAATGTAAAATAGCCACCCTGCCCTTCAGCCAACTTAATAACTACTGGATTGATTTCATAAAAACGATAGACATCCCCTTCCTGGGCATAAGTCGCAAGAGTCCCCACGCCCAGGCCCAGCACACCAACACGCATCCCGTGTCCCGTGCGTGGATGATTTAACAACACGAGTCCCACGCCACTATCCTTGACGTAATAGGTAGTTGGCCGTGATCGGTCATCAGCGTATTGTACGCCGTGGATCGTCACGCCATGCACCATGGCATATGCATGCTTATCCCATTGTCGCACACGGATCACACCGTAGAAATTTCGGTCTGCATATAACTCATTTTGATATCGATTCAAGCCGAAAGACAAAAGGATCACGCAGAAAACAAAAGATATGCCGATCACGCGCGCAAGCAGATGCGTCTTTTCAGCCAATTGCGGCATTAACATTACAACTAAAAGCACAATCGTAACAAACCAGGCGAGATAAAACTCCCAATATCCTGTAAATAAAATCGGGGCGGCCAAATTCACGAACAGACCACCCAATGCGCCGCCAATCGAAATCATTAAATAAAAACTCGTCAAATGATCTGCATGCGGACGCAAGAGATATAATTCACCATGACAGATCATACATGCCAGAAATAGGAACAGGCTGTAAGTAGCAATCTGCAAAACCACGTTCAACGATCCTGCGTTCGACAAAACCCATAACATTACAAGACTCATCAAGCTGAAAAGTACGGCATATATCCGCCGGCCGTACCAGCGTTCATTCGAGAATGCCAGAATAAAAGAGAGCAGGTAAATAGCAAGCGGTAAAATCCATAGAAATGGAATGACCGCGACCTCCTGTGAGACTTGATTTGTTACTGATAACAAAAACAAAGATGCCATCCCACTCAAAATCATCCATAAAACTCTGAGAGAAGCCGAAGGAGCGTGGTTAACCGAAACATTATCGGATAGACTGGTTCCTATTCCACGCATCCGGTAACTTAATGCCCCAACTATCAAGGAAAAGATAAGAAAGCCGCCCGCCCAAGCCCATCCCTGCTGACGTAGAATCAACGTGGGTTCGATCAATACAGGATATGCCAATAACCCAAGTAGGGAGCCTGTGTTCGACAACGCGTACAAACGCGCGTAGGACAGGTCAGGATAAATGCGGCTGAACCATGCTTGCATCAAAGGGCCATTTGCAGCCAGTACAATATATGGCAAGCCCACAGAGATCGTCAATAAAAGGAATATATGAAAAACTGGAAAATTAATATCCTCGGGCCGCATATTCGCCGATGGCGTGATCGGGGATGGCCAGAAAAAGCTGAGTAAAGCAAGAAACACAATTGTTGTTCCCAGCAATGTAATGTGTATCGAACTTTGCCGTGCACGCCGCATCAGCCAGGCAGCATAAGCATATCCACCTGTCAGAAATATTTGAAAAAAAAGCATTGCCGTAGACCATACTGTAGGTGTCCCGCCAAACCAAGGCAAAATAAATTTACCGATCATGGGCTGGACCTGAAATAGTAAAAAAGACGAAAGAAAAATGCTGGCCTCGAAAATTATCATGTTGACTCCTGGTCCCATTTTATTCAAAATCATTTAGAATGTCATTCGCAAATACAAAAGGATACATTATGCGCCTGCTCGAAGTCATCGACTCAATCTTGCTCACGCTATATCTACTCTGGCCGCATCCTCGCCCAATCGCAATTCGACTCTTCCCTTCGGCAGCGTTAATGATTGCGCTAATTCATCTCCTGGTGGAAAAATATCGTTGGCAAATGATTCCCATATATATCTTGACCGGTTTATTAACGCTGGCAAGTCTGGAAAAAATGGCAGTTCCTACCGACTGGTCGAGCCCGGCTTCTTATATGATGGCATTTCTGCTCGCGCTTTCAATAGCATTACCCATTCTCTTGCCTGTCCCTATAATCCCGACTTCAAGTGGAAAATATAAAGTGGGCTCAACAAGTTACGAGATGATCGATGTTACACGAAAAGAAATATATTCCGGGAAAGACGAACCACGCCGGTTCATGGTGCAGATTTGGTATCCCGCAGACGTCAAATCCACAGATAAAAGCTCTCCCTGGATAACAAAGGCCGATGTTTATATGTCCGCCATTTCAACTTTTATAGAATTACCAGGTTTCTTCCTCGATCATCTTAAATTGGTGAAAACACCCGCTTATGAAGACGCTGCAATTGTAAACGCGGACGAGACATTTCCCGTAATATTATTCTCACACGGCTGGAATGGCTTTTATGCGCAAAATACCGGCCAGGCTATTGAACTGGCAAGCCGTGGATATGTGGTCATTAGTATCCAACATACCTATGGAGCAGTAACCACGGTGTTTCCGGATGATACGATCGCGCCAAACAACCCGGAAGCCTTGCCAACAAACCCAGAAGACCCGGACTATGAAATCGTGGCGCGTAAGTTGGTCAATCAATGGGCCGGGGATATGTCTTTTGTGCTGGACCAATTCCAAAGATTAAATAGCGAAGGGGATAGTATCTTCTTCCAGAAATTGAATCTCGAACGTATCGGGGTCTATGGACATTCCACTGGGGCCGGTGCAGCCATCCAATTCTGCGCCACGGATTCGCGCTGCAAGGCGGTGCTTGGCATGGATCCATTTATGCGACCGGTTTCTGCTGAGGTAATCAGGAGTGGTGTTTCAAAGCCTTGTTTCTTTATGTTCAGCGAACTTTGGGCAGAAGATCAGAAAAGTCGGAACAATATCTTATTCCACGAATTTCGCGCAAATGCAATCAATAATAAGGGAGTGATCGAAATCTCTAATACCAAACATTTTGATTTTAGCGATGTGCCGTTGCTTTCGCCCATCGCATCTCTATTGGGCCTGAAAGGCTCTTTGAAAGGCAAGCGCGTCATCAAGATCGTCAATTCATATTTACTCGATTTCTTTGAGATGACCTTACACGATAAACCATCCGTATTATTCGGCCGTGCTTTTTCAGATTTCTTAGAAGTAAAGGTGCTTCAATAATGAACCAAAACAAACGTGTATTGCAAATGATTTTTCTCATCCTCGGCATGGCGTTTCTTGCCATCGGTTTGGGAACAGACAATACCATATTCACATGGATCGCCATTGCTTGTACGTTAATCGCGCTGTTCGTCGGCGGGCGTTGGTTAAGGCCGCGAAAATGACAATGCCAATATCGATCTCAATTGCTGAACATTATCTATGGGGAACAAACTGCGATGGCTGGCACCTCCTTAAACAAGACGGTCTCAGTATTATTCAGGAGCGAGTTCCCATAGGCGGGAAAGAGATTATGCACTATCACGAAAAGTCACGTCAATTCTTTTACATGTTGGAGGGAGAGGGGCAAATCATAACAGAGGACGGTGGGATGAAATTGATAAAAGGAGAAGGACTGGAAATCCCCCCATTAGTGCAGCATCGTTTTGAAAACAATTCCGGCGAAGATGCGATTTTTCTGGTTATCTCTGCTCCCACAAGTCATGGCGACAGGATCGACGTGGAATGAATCATAAATAAACCACACAATCACGTGCAATCAGTTTGTCAATCCAATCCAAAGGCGTAGTTAAATCGTTCCAACGCAAATCCAATTTTTCAAGTTTCGGCAGATCGGCGAGAGAAGCAGGCAGCTGAGTTAATTGATTAGCGCGCAAGTCGAGAGTCTCCAGATTATTGAGCATGCCAATGGACTCTGGAACAGAGGATATATTGTTATTTCTTAAATTCAACTCCTTCAAGTTTATCAAGCCCTTAATTGAATCTGGCAATGTTTCCAATTGATTTGCCTCCAGATTCAGTCTTCGCAAAGAAGATAACTTTCCGATTGAAGGCGGCAAGGCAGTTAATTTGTTGCCTTGTACATGTAACTCCTTCAAAGGGGCTAGTTCCCCGATCGATCCGGGTAGTGACTTTAAGCCAGCGTGATATATCCTTAACTCAATCAAATTTCTCAGATCTCCCATCCATTCGGGAAGCACTCCCAAGGGATTATCGCTTATATTCAAATAAATCAATTTACTCAAATTTGCGAGCGAGGATGGCAATTTGCCAAGCTTGTTGTCACATAGGTATAGGAATTCCAATTCCTGCAAATCGCCCAGGGAATCGGGCAGGCCGACAAGTTGGTTATGCCCCAGATCCAGGACACACAATCTGCGCAAGCTTCCGATCACCTCAGGCACCGACGACAAGCGGTTTTCGTGCAGATAAAGCCTTTCTACGTCAATTTCTGCCCAAAGGTTACCGGGGGCAACTGTCAAACTCTGGTTACCCAAATCTATCTTTTTCATTACGACAAAGATTAAGGGATACACCTGTTCCTGTCAAGCCAAGAGCATCGCTGCTCGGCCAATAATCGTGTCTTATTTATCAAAGTAAGTCGTCTGACAAAGCAAATCAACCACCTAACCAAAATGCAAACAAGCAAGCCAATATTTGAGAGCATAGCACTATTGCTTGTGGAACGGCAATGCGCCTAGAATTAACAAAAAAGGAGAAGCATCATGGACGAAAACACAAAAGCTATGTGGCTCAAAAGAGTGCTGGTCTTCAATATGATCGTTGCGATCCTGATCTGGGGCCTGCCTCTATGGATTGGGCCCAAGACCAT
>Ga0209131_1001123_pt1 | contig 18569 bp, 14 predicted proteins | sample GraSoi_2013_40cm_FD_185826 | JGI IMG/M metagenome (GOLD analysis project Ga0209131, IMG submission 185826) | Grasslands soil microbial communities from the Angelo Coastal Reserve, California, USA - Sample 9_17_2013_40cm (SPAdes) (version 2) | ecosystem: Environmental > Terrestrial > Soil >... | reverse complement strand
ACGGACTCCAAAATCAAAGGCTAGGTTCGGAAGGGCAGTCCAATGGTCCTGGCCAAACACGCCACTCTCAACGTCGGAGCGATGAAATGGCGCACCCCTGGTAAAGTCGATTTGTTTCAGACGGCGTCCAGCGGCATCCTGAATGGTCACCGCACGAGCGGAAAGGTCACCGTTATTGTCCGTGCGGGAAACCGTAGTGCAAAGTTTGAGGGTATGAGTGCCCGTAGGCGTCGGGATGGAGCGAACCAGCGCTTCCAGCCATTCCACTCGGGACGCATCTTGCTGCCTAGATAAATAGTAGTTTCCGCGATCCCCTACCGGCGTCAGGACCATAGCCGCTGTCCCCTGTGCTCCAGAGCTGGCATCGAAAAACTGGGCGCTAACGGTGCTCGTCAACAGGTTCTGGCCTAATGCCAAGTGATCAGCCAAGGTATAGACATTGCTTGATGCTCGGAAGGTGGGCGTGACGGGTTGCGGGCTGAAAAAACCAAGATTCACAAAATTCGTGTGCTGGGGAGCCAAATGGTACGTGCCGGTAAGAAAGTGAGCGGTCGGGAAAACGTAATCGAATTGGCTGAAGGAATTCACCGATTCCGATTTGGATATGTTGTAGGGAAACGGGAGGGTTCGCACTGGCGTTTTGTACAAGGCGTACTCAAGACCCTCGTGAAAATAAAGACGGTTTTTCAAGAGGGGGCCGCCGAAGGTAACTCGAGGGGTGGAGTCACGCAGCCCTCTCAAATGCCAGCTAAAAATGCGCACTCCCGGTAATGGATCATTGAGTTCGAAGTGCCACTTTTCGCCGCCACGGCGTGTCTCCACGGAAACCACGCCACTGGTGAACCGCCCATACTCTGCAAGGAAAGGCGTCTTGTAGACGGCGATGGAATCGACGCTGTCCACGGGCACTGAGAGGCCAAAGCGCCCCGTGGTTGGATCGGTGACGTCGGTCGAGTTCACCACAAGAGCGCTGCGGTGCTCTCCGGCTCCTTCAATTTTGATCTCGCCGTCAGATCCCCGCACGACCCCAGGCACGAGGGGAAGCGTATCAGTGACCGTGGCAGGCCGACTGGGGAGTGACTTTACTTCCTGGGGGTTTACGTTCGTTGGCGTTGAGGATGATTGTTCCACGTCCGCGCTGGCGCTTGCTTGCACCTCTACTCTGTCTGTCCTCTCCAGTTTAGGAATCATTGTGAATTCGATTTCCGCGGTTGTCGCGGTTGAATCGCATGACAAGGACTTTGCGAGGGGTTCGAAACCGTCTTTCGATACCGTCAGTTCGTACTCACCCGCGGCAATGCCGCGAAAAACAAGTACGCCTTTGCCGTCTGTAACCGCTACACGCACATCAGCACCGTTGCGCTTCAAGTGGCCTTCCACGTTGCTGACAGGCTTCCCCGCTTCATCCTGAACCATCATTCGGATTTCAGATTGACCTTGAGCAGCGCTCGGCAGCGGACAAAACAATGCGCAGAGATCAATGTGTCCCAGCAAAAGAAAGAATGACCCAATGATCTTCAAAGATGTTCTCGATCGTGGTTGTGAAGGCTGGGCGTTCATCTTTGCTCTATCTATATCCGTCGACAGCCTTGGTTAGGCTCCCGCGTTAAACAACGCGACACTGATTCCCTTCCCGCTGACCTCGCACACCATGCTTGCTATCGATATCCAGGCAGCTAGTGCAATGAGTGCGCCACTTCGAGGAATTGATAAGTGTTCTATACTCAAGAAGTTACATATCGATGAGGTATTATCATGTGAGTGGTTTCGACACACACGTAGAGGGGTGCAACTCGCTTGCCGGGCGGGAATTTCACTGCGGAATCCAAGGAGCGCATTGAAGTTTGACTAGGACAAAGCAAGAGAGGTCGACTAAGCCTGAGGACAAGGGAACTGGCAGCAAAGAAGTCCCAGTCGAACCAGAGGAATTTATTGTGGTTCAGAACCTGGCTTGTTTTCGGCCTCTGCTGCTACCGCAGTCTGCTCAGAGATCTCTTGCGCTTCGTTCATTTCCATATTCTCTGCAGACTCTCCCGTCCCGCCCTCTCGATCTGCGTCTGCCCGCTCGAATTCGCCCTCTAACTCCGCCTTTCCACCTATTTCGCTCTCACCGGGTTCAGGCCTTTCCACCTCGGGACGAATTTCGCTAGTGGGTTCCGGTTGTTCTGGACCAGAGTCCATTCCGACGCGCGTGGAAAATCCGGGCTCTAGGAGAACTGATCCTCCGTTTATATTTCTTCCATAAACTTCGACAAGTCCGTCCACCACGTCTACTTCCGTGACATTGCGTGGATTGACTTCCACGTCGAACTGAGTCCCACGAACAGCGATAACGGCACTCGGGGTACCGAGTTCGAACGGCACGGCACCGCCAGTGCGCTTGTTAATGAGGGCGCGGATTCGTCCCAGAAGCAATTGGAAGTAACTCGGATCCGTCAAAGAAGGCTGTTGCACCTGCAATCTCGTGTGCGCCCGGACGATCACCTCACTGCCGTCGCTCAGGCGAAGAAGCAGTCTGCCGCTGCCTGTGTCAAGAATTGTGCCTGGAGGAAGCTGCTCCCCGCGCAGGGGATTAGAAGGCAACTGGCCCGGCAGGTTCAGACGGATATCGCCCTTCCACTCGGCAATCGTAGCTCCAGCGATCGCAGCCGTCGCGGGCGCGGAGCCGGTTTGCTGTTCTTGGGCGGCCGACGTTCCGGCAGATATCCAGAAAAATATAAGACAAAAATACCTGGAACGAATGGCTTTGTATTTCATTGATGTACCTCACTAAGAATAAGCCGAGTCACCGGCAGATGGATACGAAAAGTTGTCCCTGACCCAGATTCGCTCCAGGCCTCGGCCTTCCCTCCGTGTTGTTCGGCAATCCGTTTGACGAAGGCCAATCCAAGTCCCCATCCTCGCGTCGTCTCTTCCTGTTCACTTCTCCGATAAAACGGCTCGAAGAGACGCACGAGCTCCTCCGGTGGAATCGCGGGCCCTGGATTCCATACTTCCAGCACAACTCCGTCTCCCTCGACCTCGGCGCGCAGCTTCACTTCGCTACCCCGTGCGCTGTACTTGATGGCGTTGCTCACGAGATTAAGCAGGGCTCCCTCAATGAGGTGCGGATCACCCTGAAGTGCGGGCAACTCCGCAGCAATTTCGGTCCTGACCTTTATCTCAGAAGCTTGTGCAATCGGTTGAATGACTCGCGCAACCTGTCTGACGGTTTCGCCGACATGGAAAGTCTCTTTGCGCATGGGGCGGGCTCCCGCCTCGAGTCGTAAAACATCTAGATAAGTATTGATCATGGCCACCAAACGGCCCGACTCCTGGAAAATAGTCGCAGCCGCTTCGCTGCTGGCTCGCTCCTTCGAATAGCGGAGCAGGTACTCAGCAAAGCCTTGAATCGAGACAAGCGGAGTACGGAGTTCGTGGGTGACGAATCCGAGCGCTTCCGCTCGGGCACGATCTCGTTCCAACCGGGCTGTCTGATCCGTCACCACGACCATAATCAAGTCCGATGCGTTAGAGGGTGACGTGCGTTTGAGTCTTACGGCCCGCAAGCGCCAGAGGCCCTCGCCGAGGTACACCTCAGAGTCGAGCCAGACCTCGCGAACCGCGAGTGATTTGCGCAAATCGCGCCAGACAGGTTCACGGAGCGCCAATGCGAAATTATCAAGGCCTGCCGTTGCATCCCATCCTTGCTTTTCACAAAAGCTGTGCCACTGCGGGTTTCGAAATATCACTCGACCATCGACGGAGAAAACGGCCAAGCCCTCTTGTATCGCTTCCAGCAAGGTTTCATCAAACGCATACAACGAACTCAGCTCCGCTTGCAATTGCCGAAGCAGACTCACCTTCCAGTGCAAGTCTCCGGCTGTAGGACGAATCTCTGCACGCAAAGCAGCAGGTAAGCTATCTTTCTTTGTGAGTTCGGCCGTTTTAAGAGCAATTTGCAGTTGCCGAAGACCCTGAGTCAGGCCTCGATCCACGAGGACTAGGTTTTGCAGCTGCGCGAGCGGACCGGCCAACAGCGCCACACACAAGAATGGTCCAAGTCCGACAAGGATATGCATCCCGGCAAAAACAAAGTAACTCGCTGCAAGACCAACTGCAAGCAGTGCCGCGAGCGCGACCAAGCCTCTCCAAACCGCCCAACGCAGTACTACCCACGTCGAACTGAAACTAAACGCGCACAACGCTATCAGGTCTAGCCATCCATTCAGGGGACTCAGGCTCCTTCCGGCAAGAATAGCATCGACAAGATTCGCGTGGATTTCGACACCAGGCATCGGGAGCCTGCCGCTCACGGGGGTTGGTATGCGGTCGCCAATCTCCGTCGAGCCAAATCCGATCAGAACCGTTTTTCCTTGCAGTTGGCGGCCGGCTTTCCCATGAAGCAAATCCACGACCGAGACTGCGAAAAACGGGGGCGACGTCTCACCAGGAACAATCTGTCCGCGATAATCAATGGGAAGGAAACGGAGCGATTCGGATTCGACGCCGGCTACCACGGCGTGAGAAGACGTGCCGACAGTGGGTATTTTCCGCCCCCCGATTCGCAATTCATGGCCGTTGTCCTCAAGGATAGTTCCACTAGCGGCGCGCGCAACTTCCAGCGCAAACGCCCAGCGCGGCCCCTCGAGAGACAGCTCCCGTGCGGGGACGCTCCGGCAAATGCTGTCAGGACCCAAAGCAGCTTGTGCGTGCCCAACCGCAACAGCGTTCTGCGCGAAGAGCGGCAATGGTTCGACCCAAAGTTGTCCCTGCGAGGAATTGCTAATTTTCGACACGAGAACCGCGTTTCCCGCGTCTTTCAGTGCTTTCGCCAATTCGCGGTCGTTTGTTTCGTCTTCGGTTTCCGAAAGCAAAATGTCCAGGCCAAGTGCTTTTGGGTGTTCGGCGCTGGCAGCCCTCACCACCCGCGCCAGCAAGGAGCGTTTCCATGGCCATCGCCCATATCGTTCCAGACTTGCGTCATCAATCAGTATCAGCGCGACATGGGGCGAAGTGCCCTGGTTGCCTCGCAGACGAAAATACATGTCTCCTGCGCGGCGACTGAGTTCTTCCACCGGGTAACTTAGACTGAGTAGGCCCACCACCGTCAAAAGCAATACGTTCAAAAGCAGCCAGCGCTTTGTCAGGAGGTGCTTTGGATTCGAGCGCCCTGTTAGTGATTCACTCATGTTTCTCTTGATTGCAGGTCGATCGCCAGCCGGCGAGCCTTTTCATATAACGTCTTGCGTTCAATCCCGAGCTTTCGTGCCGCAAGAGACTTGTTGCCGCGCGATTCTCGCAGAACACGGAGAATTTCTTGGCGCTCCATGTCCTGCAGCTTCCCCGGTAATGATGCTGCCGACTTTTCTGGCGCCGACGTTGTCTCGCTTCGGCGAGCCCGCTCGCATTCCACTTCCTCGGCAGAGATTTCGTCCGTGGCGGCAAAAATCGCAAGCCGCTCGATCAGGTTTTCGAGCTCACGCACATTGCCTGGCCAGCTCATGGAACCCAGCACTTTGACCGCCGCTTCGCTGATATCTACATGGCGTTTGTTGCGTTGATTGAAACGCTCCAGAAAATGCTGCACGAGGAGCGGAATGTCTTCCGCCCGCTCTTCGAGAGAAGGGAGTTGAATCGTCACCACGCTCAGACGATAATAAAGGTCTTCGCGAAATTGTCCTGCCCGGATCAGTGCGCTCAAGTCCTTGTTTGTCGCTGCAACGATCCGCACATCGATCGGAAGGAAGGTGTTCGAGCCCACGCGCCGCACCTTTTGTTCCTGCAAAACGCGAAGCAATTTCACTTGAAAGCTCAGACTGGTCTCCGATATCTCGTCCAGGAAAATCGTGCCGCCATTGGTTGCCTCAAACAGGCCGCTGCGGCTAGTATCCGCACCTGTGAACGCGCCCTTCTCATGTCCAAATAGCTCGCTTTCCAAAATGGTCTCGGGAAAGGAGCCGCAGTTGATGGGAGTAAAAGGCATCTCGGTACGTGCGCTGTGCGCGTGAATGGCCCGAGCCACAAGTTCCTTGCCCGACCCGCTGGCACCGCTAATGAGCACGCTGGCCGTGCTGGGCGCGACCCGCGCGACGGCTCTGTAAACTTCCAACATCTTTGGACTTCGTCCGATAATTGCCGACTCGGGAGCAAAGCTGTCTTTCTGTGCGGGGCTGGGCGTCTGCCGCGGTCCTGTCAACTTTCGCAACAACGCGAGCAACTCATCGATCAGTAGAGGTTTGCTCAGGTATTCGAGGGCTCCTCCGGCTACCGAGCGTGCCACCGTCTCGACACTGGCGTGGGCTGTCATCACCACACACTTGCATTCCGGCTGCAAGGTTTTCAGTTTCTCGAGGAATTCGAGACCGTTGGACTGTCCAATATAGATATCCAGAAGTGCCAGATCGATGGGGCCTTCACGAAGGAGAGGTTCGGCATCCTCAACACTTCGGGCCGCACGGCATTCGTAGCCTTCCGCAGTCAGCACGGCATTCAGCCATCGGCATATGGAGTTGTCATCATCGACAACGAGTACTCTTAGTGGCTTATTCATACTCATTTCCGGCCTGATCTCCTGCTCACTCGAAAATTCTCGTACCGCTTCATTGGATCCCCCTAGAAACGATACGCAATGCTCACACGCCCTACTTGAGCCCGGAACGCTCCCGTGCTCTGGGCCAAGTGTAAGTACGTATAGTCTGCGCCCATTTCCAGTTTTCCCAGCAGAAAGCGGTTCTTTGCAGTGGCCTCCCAGGCGGTCTGATAGGGGTTGTGGTCGACGATCTCGGCGCCATACTCGGCGATGTATTCGCCGCGATAAAACTTTCCAATGCTAAAACGGAATCCACCAAGCCCTAGGTGGCTGTGATACTGGTTGGGACTGAAATAGCCGTCTGCAAAGTTCTGAGCGAATGAGCTATGTGCGTATTGATATCCCAGTCCCACCGCAAGGTGTGTGTTTCCGATCCAGCGGAGTACTTCCGCGTCTTGTCTTTGGGCGCGATTTGAATCCGAGTAGTGCTGCTTGGAGAAATCAGCGCTAACGCGCCAGGAGCGTGGCTGCCAGTCAAGCCGGGTCCACCAACCCTCCGCCAGCAGATTGAATTGAGCCGACTGGAAAGTGGGAGTGATGGGTATCCGTGAGAAGCCTCCCTGCAGCCAAAAACTCCTGACAGGATGAACAATCAAGGTTCCGCGGTAAAGGGCACGATTCGAATCGTCAGCAAAACGAACGATTCCCGCGCCCCCTGCAACAAAGAGCCAACTTGCCAACCGCATCCGGCCTTCATCATTAATTGAAAAGATATTTGCCTTTGGCCCCTGGCTGACCCACAGGGATTTTTCATCGAGGCGGAAACTGTTTGTGAGATTGCGTCCAAGATGAAGATCAAATCGCTGTCCCGTGCGCACAGCGCGATTCCCGGCTGAATCGCTGAAATAGCTTACGTCCGACTGCACTTGGTTCAGGGTGTTTCCTTCACGGGAGGCCAGGAGGGACGAATGGTTCTTCAGCAGATCGTCCCGGTACTCCTGAAGGCGCAGGCTGTTCGGATGACGAGCAAGTGCTTGTTCCACTTCGCGGCGCGCATCGTCTTTCTTTTTCTGAAATAGCAGGTTTCCGACCAGCCCGATGGCGGCCGCTTCATCGTTCGGATTTGTTGCCAGCAGTTCGCGGAAGAGTTGAGCCGCTGGCTCGTATTTCCCGCCGTAACTCAGCACGCGGGCCAGCTCGAGTTTTGCTTCCCGGTTGGATGGGTCATCCCGCAGAATGGCGCGAAAAATCTCTAGTGCCCGAGCGTCCCGGCGCTGATACACATAAAATCTGCCTAGTTCAAGCCGCAGTTGGACGCTGCCCGGAAAACGTTTAAGGGCGTCCTCCAGTGTTCGGCTGGCCTGGGAATAATGCCGATGGCGAAGGGCTGCCTGTGCCTCGGCGATGCTCTCCTGCACCGAAGCTCCTTCCTCTGCGCGCGACTCCTGGACTTTTCCTGCAAGAAGAATGACGGCAAAAGCAAGGCTGACACGAAGAATGTAAATTCGAACCATGGTCTTCTCTTTCACGACCCTCCAACCAGTGTTTCGGCCGACATGCTGCCGGTTCGCAGAAATGGGGTGATCGATGGCTCCCCGTGTAGCGGCACGGAATAAGAATCGCGGGGCGTAAAGATATTGTAGCGAGTACATGCAGAATGATTCGTCCCGCCCCCCGCTTCGCGTGCCTTAATACAAATCATACATTGGTCAGCGGCAGCTTCATGCACCTCCTCATCCGTCTCACTCACCTCGCTTATTTCTCGGCGGCTTCGCTTTATCTGATGCCCGCGGGTTGGTTTGGAAGGACGATGACCAGCATTAGGGACGATCCAACCCGAAACGTAGACATATGCGCTAGCTCGACGGTGGAGATCCGTTGATCGTTCACGTACACGTTGTTCACGGAAGCCCCGACATACAGCCGTACCCCAGCCTGACGTGCTGCTATGACGCAATGAAAGTCGGATGCTTCTGGCTCATCAAACTCGAAATCAGCGCCACCGCCAATCCGTCCCATGGTGATGCAAAAATTGTTCAATTGGTACGTCAAACCCTTCGAGGGACCTTCGATTACGGCGATACTGATTGTTATGTCATCTTGCGAAGGAATCTCAGCGAATTCGTAAGCGCCTGGCTTTCGCGAACTCCTTGTGCCGCCAAGGTCGGGCCGTGCGTCAGGACTGGGTGCGCGCAGCACCTGTGGTCGACTCGGAACCTCGTGATCTTGGCGAAGCGATGAACTCAGAAAATTGCTCGGCGATCTCTCCTCAAACTGTGGAAGGCTCACGCAGCATCGCTCTGGAATTTCTCCGCTTTTGAATTGCATGCGAAGGCACCTCTGCTTAGGTTGAATTCATGTTGCCGACGGAGAACCAACTATCGATGCGTGAAGAAGATCTTCTCGCGCCGCCGGCCTCTATTAAAGTCCTGAAATCAATAAGGCAGTTTCATCACCAATTTATGAAGCGGAATAAGTGCTGTAATTTCAACCCTTCCAATCCTTGTCGGTGTGTCTCTTCAACTCACCTGAGTCGTTCACTCCCCCTGATGGAGCGGACCTCACGGCTCCTCAGCTACAGGCCTTCAGCAAGCTGCATCTAGGAGTGCGAAAAGACGATTCTTTGCACGCGCAATTTCTTAGGAACCTCTGCGCCTATTCGAAATCCTCCGGCAGGGTCTCTCCTTCGAGGCGGAGTTGCCCCGCTCGGTCCATTTCCTGAATCCGTTCCCGATCAACTCAGTACCTGTGATGAAGCCCCCCAGACCTGTCGCACCTGACGAATGTACTACACTGAAAATACGGCACTTAATCACAAATTGTTTTGGTACCAGGACTGCCTATAGGAGGGTGCAGTAGTTGAAACCATAGGAGGTAAACCAATGGTTAGATTGCGTTCCAATGTGATGAGCATCTTCGTTGCTTCAGCACTCGTTCTGTTCATGTCTCCGGTCAAGAGCGCTTTCGCGCACGCCGCCTCACCCGCGGTTGCCAAGGCTTTCTCTACCCAGGAGCCTCAGGAAGGCCAAGACAAGGCAGAGGCCCAGGACATCCAGGACGACGTTAAGGAGGGTCCAGACACCGACGTAGACGTAAAGGAGGGCCCGGAAGTCGCCGAGATGGACGGCGCCAATAACGACGTCCACGAAATCGACGCGGACCGTGCTCAAGACCAGTTAGAGGACGCGCACGAAGACGTCGCGCCTGCGCCTCCGGCAGCCTAGTAGCTGCTAGTAGCAATGGCACTGGGTCGCCTGCCGGCTCGGACGGCGCGGCGGCCCAGTTGATTACAGTTCCAGGCGACAACCATTCAGCATCCCGAGAGAGAAGCCATCCCATGCAATCAAAGCAAGTCACTGGCTTCTGCAAGCAAGGAGAGAAATCATGCGAAGGGTGTACACAGTCACGGTTGTTTTGTTGACAGCGCTTTGGTTCACCTGCGCCGCGTACGGTCAGACGCAGGCATCGAGCGAACCTTCCCTCCAGGCGGGACGCGCCGCAATACAGCAACGGCACTACGGCGAAGCAATCCATCTGCTGGAAGATGGGCTGAAGCGCTTCCCTGCTGATCGAACTCTAAAGATTGAGCTCGGGCGGGCGTACCTCTACAATCGCCAGGATGATCGGGCGATGCATCTCTTCAGAGAGGTCCTGCGCGAAGAGCCGTCCAACCGCATGGCCAAAATAGAACTGGCACGTGCTCTTGGCTATCAACGCGACTACGAGGCTTCCAACATTCTCTATCATGATTTGCTCGACGCTGGTCCGGATGAAGCCGCCGAAGTGGGGTTGATACGCAACCTGATGCATCAAGGTAAGAAGGCCGAAGCTGGCCGCGAACTCGACCAGGCCCTGATTCGTTTTCCCCAGAATAAACAGCTGCAGGAATACAAACAAAAGCCGGAAGTGCGGCAGAACCAAACAGGTGCAGAGCCGAAGCCGGCTGCGCAAAACTCACAAGAGCGGCTAATGGGAACTATGGCTTACCTTACGGACTCGGCCGGAAATCACTCCTGGCGTGCAACCGAAGGTTTGGACTATGAGTTTACACGAAGCTTGGCTATCAAGGTTCGTATGCAAGAGCGAACCTTGTGGAAGGCCTCCAGTCCGAAAGCGAATGTCTTCTGGGGTACCGATGATCTGCGGCTCCGGCCAATGCGCGCCCTGCTGGTAACTGGCGGCGGTGGTGCAATGCGTTTTGCCGATGGCAGCAGTCGCGCACTGTATGAGGGTGAATTGGAATTGCACCCGGTGAAAGGCCTTTGGTTAGCCGGAGGGTTCTCGCGGACTCCTGTCGCTCCGACTTTCCGCGCGACACAGTTCAATCTCCTCGCTGAAGGATGGCACGCCCGTCTGGATTGGAGCCCCCGCGGATGGCATACCTACGCAACATCGTCAAACCAGCATTACTCGGACGGCAATAACGCGCAGAGAGTGGACACCGAACTGCTCCGCTGGTTCGGAACTTCTCAGTTCGCCATTGCGGCAGGCTATCGATTCGATTATATCGCGTTCAAACAAACGCTTCTCCACGGATATTTCAATCCGTCACGCTACCAAAGCCATCTTGGAGTCACCGGCGTACGGCTTGGCATCGGAAGATATTTCCGCGGCGAGTATCTGGTCCATGTCGGCGGAGAAACTGTTTCGGGCGCGCCTTTCCAGGTCGCATGGGATGTGGCCCTCCACAATCGAGTCTTGCTGCGCCGATGGGAACTCGGTGGCGACTACCTTTATTTCCACTTGGCACAGGACACGGGGGCGTATAGAGCGCAAAGTGGCAGCTTCGTAGTCGCCTATCATTTTTGAGTTCTTCCGGAGTTGTCGGCTGCAACACGAAATGAGCAACCGAGCGCGGCCGGAATCCGGACTAGAGCATTTCCCTCTCTCTCCGCATTCCGATGAATGGATGGGGACCCCGACATCTCTTTGATCCAGATAGCTCCTGCGCCATTTGACAGGCCGGCATTCCTTCTATACCGTGCCGCCATGACCAGCAGGAAACCGAGTGTCCCCTCCAGTCCTTCTGCGGGCAAGGAAGTCGTGATCGATCGCACCGCCGACGTCCTCACCTTTACCCTGGACAACTCCAGCCACGGCAACGAAGTCACCGGCGTGATGTTTGACGCCATGCTGGCCGAGCTCCGCGAGGAGGCGTCAAAGCCTCGCGCCCGCGTCTTGCGCATTCGGGCGCGCGGCAACGTTTTTTGCACGGGACGCGAGCGCGCGGGCCGCACCCCTGCCGCAATCCGCCGTGAATCGGCTCGTATCCTCAAGTTCAAAGCCGCCTTGCGGTTCACTCCTTTGATCAGCGTCGCGGAGGTCCAAGGCGACGCGTTCGGCTTCGGCTTCGGTCTTGCGATCGTGTGCGACTTTGCGCTCGTCGCGGACCGCGCCTCCCTCGCTTTCCCCGAAATGCGTTCGGGTCTCGCGCCAGCCGCCATCATGTCCTATCTCGGTGAATACGCGCTTCCCCGCTTCGCATTTCCGCTCGTTCTGTTCGGTGATCCCATCGATCCGCATCGCGCGCAGCAAATTGGTCTGATCTCGCACGTATGTCCCGCCGATCGCCTTTCGGCCGAAGCCGAAGCTCTCGTAGAGGGTATCCTGAGGCTCGATCCTTCCGCCGTACGCCGGTGCAAAAGCTTTTTTCTCAACGCCCAGCAAAACTCCTTCGACCGGAACTGCCGTCTCGCCGTTGATGCCTTGACGAAAGGCAGCCTGGCTTCGCTCGCGAGGAAGAAGTGAACTCGCTGTGACCGCGGACTCGGGCGCGCGTCTCGATCGACTCCCCATCTCCACCTTCCATCGCCGGATTATGCTGCTGATCGGCACTGGGATGTTTTTCGATGGCTTTGACATCTACGTGGCCGCGACCGTTCTTGGCGCCACGCTCAAGAGCGGTTTTTCCACGATGAGTCAGAACGCGCAGTTCATGTCCGTCACATTTGTCGGCATGATGCTGGGATCTTTTCTGACCGGGTTCCTCGGCGACCGTTACGGCCGCCGCTTCACCTATCAAGCCAATCTCGCCATCTTCGGTCTCGCGTCCATCGCTTCCGCCTTTGCTCCTTCGATGGCCGTGCTGACCCTGCTGCGTTTCGTCATGGGAGTGGGGCTCGGGGCCGAAAACGTGGTGGGATACTCGACCATGACGGAGTTTGTCCCTCCGCAAGCCCGCGGCAAGTGGCTTGGCGGCATGAACGTCATCGTGGTGTCCGGCTTGCCCGTCGCCGCACTCTTCGGAACGCTCATTATCCCGCACTTCGGCTGGCGCGCCATGTTCGCACTCGGCGGACTGGGTGCTCTCGTCGTCTGGTATCTGCGCAAGGCGTTGCCCGAATCACCCCGCTGGCTAGAATCCGTTGGCCGAACGGCCGAAGCTGAAGCTCTCCTGCAATCCATCGAAAGCGAAGTCTCTCAGCAACACGGTCCGCTTCCGCTTCCCGTGTCGCAGTCATCCGCTCAGCCTTCTACGAGTCTCAGTTCCCTGCTCAGCCCGGCGCTGCTTCCTCGCATGATCGTGGGAGCAACCACTCTGATCGTGATGAATACTTTGATCTTCGGTTTCGTGACCTGGCTGCCCTCTTTCTTCGTTCAGGAGGGGCTGAGCATCGTCGCATCCTTCAGTTACTCGCTCATTATGTCGCTCGGAGCGCCGCTCGGATCGGCCATCGGCGCATTCACCGCCGATTCCTGGGGGCGTAAGCCTACAATCGTTGGGGCGTCCCTTCTCAGCATCGCGCTCGGCGGCATTTATCCGTTCGTCCACCAGCCGATAGCTTTGATTACCGTCGGTTTTTTGTTGACCGTTCCCATCTACGTCCTCGTCGCTACGCTCTTCGCGATTTACATACCGGAATTGTTCCCTACGGAAGTTCGCCTAAGGGCCTCTGGCATCTGCAACACTTTTGGGCGTGCCGCGACGGTTCTCACGCCCTTTCTGGCCGTCGCCTTGTTCCGGTCCTACGGAATTCGCGGCGTCCTCAGCCTGATGATCGGCTTTCTCCTCGTGCAGATTATTGTCGTCCTGCGCTTCGGAATTGAGCCGAAAAAGCGCCGGCTTGAGGACGTGGAATAAGGCTAAAATGCAGGGCGGTTCAGGAGGAAATTAATGAAGCGCGCCGCTATCTGTTCTCTGTTCGTATTTCTCGTCGCAGCTAGTTCCATCCATGCGCAGTCCAAGCTCTCCGTGAAGTGGGAAGAGCTGACTGCCGCGGAGTTTCGCGACGCGATTCAGCTTTCCAAAGGCACGTGTCTATTGCCGTTCGGCATCCTGGAAAAGCATGGGCCGCATCTGCCGCTTGGCACGGATCTTCTGAACGTGCGGCACGCTTCATTGCAGGCGGCGCAGCAGGAGTACGCCGTTGTTTTTCCGCAGTACTACTTCGGACAAATTTTTGAAGCCAAACACGAACCGGGAACCGTCGCCTACAGCATGGAACTCCAATTGAAGTTGCTCCAGGAAACGGCCGATGAGATGGCACGCAATGGCTGCAAGAAGATTGTCATCGTCAACGGTCATGGCGGAAACGGGCATCTGCTTCCCTTCTTCGCCCAGGCGCAGCTCGATCGCCCGCGCGACTATGTCGTTTACGTCCTTGACGGCGAAAGGAGCCGCCCCGGCGGGCCGCCGAAAAAATCAACCGGCATCGATTACCACGCCGGTGAGAACGAAACCTCGAACACCATGGTCTCCCGGCCCGACCTGGTCCACCTCGATCGCGCCGCCGGCGAATCGGGCAGCGACCAGAAACGCGTGAACTTGCCGGACAACGTGTACACCGGCATCTGGTGGTACGGCCGTTTTCCAAACCACTACTCCGGTGACGGTGCAGTCGCCACCCGGGAACTCGGCGAGTGGAACATGAACAATTGGATCGCCGCCACCGTCGAAGCCATTCGCGCCGCCAAGGCCGACGATCAGAGTCTCAAGCTCCAAAGCGAATTCTACGAAAAGAGCAAACATCCCCTTGATACAAGGCCTTGATGCGCCGGGCCTTAATACTTGACCCTGACCCGCGCAAACGGCATCGCCCAAACCAGATTTATCGGCTGATTAGAATTCGTCAGCGGGACTTGCGGAGTTGCTCTACCCAGCGGAAAAGCACCGTGTCGTAAGGTGCCTCGATGTCCATAAATTCAATGCCCAAACCGATCCGTGGCTTCACGATGCGCACCACGGCCAGCGCTTCCACTTTCTGTTCCTTCCGCGTCAGCGTGACTCGCATACGGGCATTCGAAGGGAAGGGCCGGGTCGTACAGATGAACGCCCCGCCCATGGAGATGTCAGACGTAACGCCCTCCGCCTTGGTGCCGCTTTCCAGGTCCAGCAGCTCAACGTCTGCGGCAAACGGATAGCGTATGCAGTAGCGGCGGTCGCGAACAGACATGCCCCGCGCGGCGCTTTTCAATATTCGGTCGTCCATGGAAATAACGTTGCTCACAGTCGTTTACGCCGGGCTGCAAACGGCCTTTGTTTACCGGAAGAGCATTCGGCACTTATAGTTTGCCCCAAACAACCCCGCCCGTGGGTATTCAAGCCATCGAGCACGCCAAAAAGATAACACCTGCGAGGCCCCGTCACCACGGCGCCTTGTCCCAGTCCGATATTACTTGGAACGACAAATCAGCGCTTCTCCAATCTGCCCGCCCCTTTCTGGCGTGCTAGCCTGAATACAGGTTTCTCATTTATCGCGCTATGACGACACTATCCGATGGACTCCGGCAAAGTGACCGCGTGCGGTTCCGCATGCCTGTCGAGGCATCGTGGCTCACGGCCGCCGGCGTCACCCTCACGCAAAACGCCGAAACCCTGCTCGTCAGCCGCAATGGCGGCGTCCTCCGCCTGACCGAGAAACTCTCCATGGGCCAGGAGCTCCACCTGCGCCGCAATCTCGAAGGCGATAACTGGAAGCGCACCCGCGCCCGCGTAGTCGCCGAAATCGACCAGGACCCGCCCAATCACTTCCTTTACGCCGTTCATATTCTCGATCCGCGCTCCGACTTCTGGGACATCGACTTCCCTGCTCCTCACAAAGGCGAAGAAGCCCTCGCTCGACTCCTCATGGAATGCAGCTTTTGCCAGCGCCGCGAAGTCGTCTATCTTGACGAGCTGCAGTTGAAATCCTTCGAAGTCCGCAAGTGCGTCGCGCGCGTCTGCAAGCTTTGCGACTCCCCGTCCATCTGGATCGAATCCCAATCCGAAATCCGAGACCCTGAAAATGGCGCTCACGGCCCCACCGTCGAAGAACGCGTGATTCCTCGCCGCAACCGCACCCGCATCAAAGCCCGCGTCCTCGCCTGCATTCGCCACCGCGGCTTTCAAGAAGAAATCGCCGTCTGCGAAGATTTGTCCAAAGGTGGCCTTAGCTTCCGCAGCCGCAATCAGTATCCCGAAGGATCCCGCGTCGAAGTCGCCGTTCCCTTCACTCCCGGTACTGGCGCCATCTTCGTCCCCATCCGCATCGTCTTCTCCCAAGCCATCCCCACCGCCGGCCTCTACCGTCACGGCGCCGCCTACATCAAGCCTCCCCTTGACATCTAACACCCCGCGGTCAAGCCGGCCCGTCATTTCGACCCAGGTACAAATCTCTCTTCTCTTTCCCGCCAACATTTCCGCCTTCAAACTTTCTACTGTCCCTTTCTTCCCTCAACCTCCTGACCTTCAAACCCTCCAGCCTTACAACATTCATAAATTCCCCTCGCCGTGACTCCTGTTTTGCTGCTCTTTGTCGCCGCGATTGCCGTGAGCACATCCTCTCGAGCGTTCGCGCACTCGGAAACAAGCCGGCAACATAAGTAATCAAGACCTCGCAACTCCGATTGCTCGAAGAAGGGCATTTCTCACGCAGATAACGCGCACTACCCCCCCGGCATCTAATCGTTTGGAGGTTGAAAAACATGCGGCAACCAATGTTGAAGGCAATTGCAAGCTTCATTCTGGTTGCGGCTCCGTTTACGCCCACTTATGGCGCAAACCCTGCACGCCCAGGAAGTATAAATTATATCGAAGGGCAGGCCTCGATCGCAGGCCAGGTCCTCGACAGCAAAGCGATAGGTTCGGCCGAATTGCAGCCGGGTCAATCGCTCGACACTCAGATTGGTAAAGCGGAGATTCTTCTGACGCCGGGGGCTTTCTTGCGACTCGGTGACAACAGCTCCGTAACCATGATTTCGCCCAGTCTGACCGACACGGAACTTAGGTTGGACAAGGGCCGCGCGACCGTCGAAGTCGCGGAGCTTCATCAAGGAAATAATCTCATCATCACGCTACACGGCGACACTGTGCGTCTGCTCAAGACCGGTCTGTACGACTTTGACGCAGATCACAACCTCTTCCGCGTGTATCAGGGAGAGGCCGTCGTTCGGCAAATGAACCGGGATGTCAAGGTCAAGGGCGACCGTCAGGTCGCGCTCGGAGACCGCGGATCGCCGAAAGCCGAGAAATTCAACAAGGAACAAGCCCAGGACGATCTGTACCGCTGGAGCAGCCTGCGGTCTTCGTATACCGCGGAAGCTAACGTTGATCGGGCTCAAAACTATGCGATGGGTGGCTGGTACGGCGCCGGTTGGGATTGGGATCCGTATTACGGCTGTTACACTTACATTCCGGGAGACGGAATCTTCTACAGCCCGTTCGGCTGGGGTTTCTATTCGCCTTTCTTCGTTGGCTTTGCTCCATTTGGCTTCTTTGGCCACTTCCACCATGATTTTGATGACTTTCGTCATTTTGAAGGTAGGGAGCACGGCGGCAGGGAGCACTTCGGCGATAGGGGGCACTTTGGCGATAGGGGGCACGGTGGTGAAGGGGGGCATCATGAAGCTCACTACTACGACCACTTCGATCACGGCTCCTACCATGGGCCTGACCATTCCAGCCACAGCGGCATGGGCCACGGCGGTGGCGAAGGCTTTCGCGGTGGCGAAGGCTCCCATGGTGGCGGAGGCTTTCATGGTGGCGGAGGCTTTCATGGTGGCGAAGGCTCCCATGGTGGTGGAGGCTTTCACGGTGGCGGAGGCGGTCACGGTGGCGGCGGGGGCGGGGGCGGCCATCGCTAAGACCTGATCCTACGGCAACGCAGACAAAGCGGGACGCGAAAGCGCCCCGCTTTTTTTGGTACGCCGAGCAGGGTCGATAGCTTGGAGGTGAAAGTCCTCTTCACAACCTGATAGAGGTGAAGTGACAGCGAAGCGCAAGGGCGCCGTGAGGCGGGGTCTGAAGGAAGCGTGGAGCAAAAGCGCGAGCCGATGAACAAGAACTGGATGCGAGGCAGGCAGTGTTCGGGCGAGCTGGCAAATGGCAGCGAAGCCCACATCCATCAAGGGCACTGAATGTAAATCCAGCGGTTGCGCGTTGAAGGCGGTCGAGCTTACCTCGGGAGACCTGCCATCGGTCTTGGATTCAAGACTGAGGAGCGAGAGATCGCTTCTGATCCGGTGGCAGGAGTCAGCAAAGGGCGTAGTAGCTGCGAAAGCAGCGACGGCCCGAACGGTCCCCGCAATGGGATAAAGGGAGCGATGAGTACGCGGCGCGACTCAACCACCGACAAGCGGCAGAAAAACCAGTACGGTATGGCCTTCCCGGAGGAGAGTAGGGGCAGAGCCCCGGTGGCCTTCGAGGGAGGGACCGAATCGGAGTTGGCGAAGCGCAGAGCAGAAAGTCCGACGATCGAGCAGTGGATGGAAGAAGTCTGCGAGCGGGAAAACTGCAAGCAGGCGCTACGACGAGTGAAGGCCAACAAAGGCAGTCCCGGCATCGACGGGATGACCGTCGAGCAACTGTCCGGACATCTAAAAGAGCATTGGCCAGCCATCCGGGAACAACTCCTCAGCGGAACCTACGCACCACAACCGGTAAAACAGGTGGAGATCCCGAAGCCGGACGGCGGAGTGCGCAAGTTGGGCATTCTGATCGCCCCAGGCCATCGCTGGTGGTGGATCTGCATCTCGAGAAATTTTTCGGTGCGCCAGGCTAAGCCCGGCGCTTCCAGCGGGTGAAACTCCCGCCCCGGAAAGGGACGAGCCGCCCCACCAGGAATCGAGTTTTGGGCTCATG
>Ga0209131_1001122_pt1 | contig 18570 bp, 16 predicted proteins | sample GraSoi_2013_40cm_FD_185826 | JGI IMG/M metagenome (GOLD analysis project Ga0209131, IMG submission 185826) | Grasslands soil microbial communities from the Angelo Coastal Reserve, California, USA - Sample 9_17_2013_40cm (SPAdes) (version 2) | ecosystem: Environmental > Terrestrial > Soil >... | reverse complement strand
CGCCTGCACTACCTGCTGGACCACACCGACGATCCCGTGATTCCCCGCCGCGGCTTCAGCGCAGAAACAAATTTCCGGTGGTTTGACCAAAGCCCGGGTGCCAACGGCGCGTTTCCGTCCATGGACCTGAAATTGGGATATTTTCAGCCCATTGCGCGGCCCGCGTCGCTTTTCCTGGAGAGTGAAGGCGGTACGACATTCAGCAACAAGGCCACGGGAGTTCCTCAATTCTTTCTCGGCGGGCCGGTGCGGCTCAGCGCCTATGGCCAAAACGAGTTTCAGGGCAATCAATACTATTTATTTCGTGCCGGATTTTTGCGTGACTTGCTCATCCTTCCTCCGTTTCTCGGCAAGAAGGTTTATGCTGTCGGAGCCTACGAGATAGGAAAGATGTACGGCGTGACTACCGGCACCGAGTTTCCCAACGATGTTGCTGCAGGGTTTTTGGCGGAAACGGCCGTGGGCCCCTTCTTCATCGGCGGCAGCGTCGGCGACTCCGGCCACCGCAAATGGTTTTTCCAACTCGGCCGCGTGTTCTAACTGAGCGAGCTCTCAAAACTTGATGGCCGGGGCGAAATGGCAGGGCTTGCCGTCGGGCGGAAAAGCCGAATTCTTGAGTCTCTTTAGCTCGTCTTCAATCGCCGAAAAATCAGGAGGTATTTTTTCCTCTTTTCCTGCGAATTTGCCAACGCCAAATGTCCTACTCGTCTTCGCTAGACCGTCGGCAACTGTGATGGTGTGCAATTCCAATTCCTCGTTACCTTGTGTCGCGTACAGAAAGATGAAATGCTTCTCGGGTAGCTCGAAGAAATGTCTTTGGATAATCAATTGCACTAGGTTCTTCACCACGTCTTGGCCTACTTTGGCCCTACAAGTGGGAATGTCGGTGATAGCCATCGGTCGGTCTGGGTGTGCCTGCAGAATTAGTGAGCCATCGCCGCGTACGAAGAACAGTTGAATCCATCCCTTCTGGCTTGGTGGTAGGTAGACCACCGTTAGCCTTTGCAGGCCCGCAGGATCTTGTATTAATGGTTCAAGATCAAGTCGGTGTCTCTCCGATTCAAACTCCTGCGGCAAAACGACCAGAAGGAAAGCGAGGACGATTCTCATAGCAGTGCTTTTTATGATTCCATTCAAACGCGGCTGAGTTGTCTAGGCTATCGCGAAAAACCTTGACTTTCGCTTTTTGTTCGCCTATAGTGCGGGGCGGTAGAGGAAACGGGAAACGGGTGGCGCGCCGGCTCCATTGCCGACAAGGCTCTCACGAGTCGGCCGCCGCCCGTTGAAAGTTCCGAGCCGTAAGCGGGGTGAGGGGTCGACTTGCAAGACGATCCCTCGACTCCGGAAGCCGACCGCGTCGGCTTCTTCGCTCGGTGACAGTATAGGCGTCCCGCTTCCCTGTGTTGACCCCGACCGGGTCGGGGTCACCGTAAATAGGAGCCGTCATGGACGTCTGTGTCGAAAACGTATTCATCACTCCCCCCATTGAAGCCATCAACATGATTCAAGCAACCGCGGAGGAAAAGGATCGCGCGGCATCTTTCGACCCGCATCATGGGCATCAAGAAACGGACGCGGAGCAAGAAACTGTAGCGCGGGGCTTCAGCCCCGCGGATTCGTCCGAATCGGGTGGGATGAGCGGCAGTTGTAGTGGCGGGTCTTTAGACCCGTCTCCGAAGTCGGAAGCGCCGCGGACGGAACCAGCGGCGGAGAAAAACCCGTGGTCCGCGTGGGCCTGGCTGGGACTTTGCAGAACCCGCGAAGAGAAAAATCTCGGTCCTAAAGGCCCGAGCTACAGCGCTCGCATTCCCAACATCGTGCACGTGGATGTGGACGCGTTTTTCGCCTCTGTCGAGCAAGTGCTCAATCCCAAACTCCGCGGCAAGCCCGTGCTGGTAGGACGCGGCTGCGTGGCTTCGGCGAGCTACGAAGCGAAGTTCCTCGGCGTGAAAACGGCGATGGGCTTCCGCGAAGCGCTGCGCGTCTGCCCGCAAGCCATCGTCGTCCCCGGGCAATACGAGCACTACGCCGATTTTGCCGAGCGCGTGCGCCGCATCCTTGAAACCTACACGCCCGCGGTCGAAACCGCCGCGCTGGACGATTTTTATCTCGACTTTGCCGGCACCGAACGCCTCTATCCCGATTACGAAGCCACGCTGCGCCATTTGCAGACGGAGATTCGCGCCCGCACCGGCTTGAGCGTCTCCGTCGGCGCGGCGCGCACCAAAGTGGTCGCCTCCATCGCTTCGCGGCTGGAGCGCCCGCGCGGCTTCCGCATGATCGCTCCCGGCGAAGAAAAAACCTTCCTGACGCCGCTGCCCGTGGAAAAACTCCACGGCATCGGCCACGTGCATGCAGGAGCTCTCGCCGAGCGCGGCATTGCCACCATCGGCCAACTGCGCCTGGTGCCCAAGCCTGCGCTGCAGGCCGCTTTCGGCGAAGCTATCGGCCAGCAAATCTGGGAGCGCGCCCGCGGCCTCGATGGCCGCGAAGTGCTGCTGCCTTCCACGCCGAAATCCGTTTCGCGCGAAACGACCATTGAAGGCGGCACCATTGACACGGAATTTCTCGGCGGCCTGATCGAGTATCTCAGCGAGCGCATCGGCTCAACCCTGCGCGAATACGGCAAGCAGGCGCGCACCATCGGCCTACGCATCCGCTATGTCGACCACTTCTCGGCGCACCAGACAGTGCGGCTGACGAAACCAACCAACGACGAGCGCGAACTGCTCGCCGCGGCAAAAGATCTGTTCGGCAAATTGTTCACGCGCCGCGTGGCCGTCCGCCTCGCTGGCGTCAGCGTGCACAACCTCGAAACCGACAAGCGTCAGCACGAACTCTTTGACACCAACGCCAACCGCCGCTGGTACCTGAACCGCGGCCTCGATTCCGTGCGCGGCCGCTACGGCTGGAACGCCGTCTTCTACGGCAAAGGCCTCGAGCTCCGCGAACATTACGCCACCAAGCCCAACGGCCTGGTCCTCTCGACGCCCTGCTTATCGCGGTAGGGGCGACCCTTGGGTCGCCCGCTGCAAATGGTGCCGAGGCTTCAGCGGGCGTGGCAAGCCCCGCTCCTACTGCTAGTTTGCTGAGTTTTTTCCTTCCCTTCCCCTACCTGGTTTTACTGAATTCAAGGGGCAACGTCCTCGCGCGACGTGAGTCGTGACTCGTATTTCGTTCCGGCGGAAGAACTACCTTCGGGCTGGGTTCACGGGGCACGGATCACGGGACACGGATCACATGTTCGTTCACCTGTATTGTCATAGCCACTACTCGTTTCTACGCGGCATAGCGTCGCCGGAGGAGATCGTCGCAGCAGCGGTCGAGCAGAAAATGCCGGCCGTGGCGCTGACGGATACGAACGGTTTGTATGCAGCGGTAAAGTTCTACAAGTTGGCGCAGGAAGCGAAAATAAAACCAATTGTCGGTGTAACGCTGGATGTCGAATTTCGTATTTCGAGTGATCCTTCGGCGGCTCTCAGGACAAGCGCACTTCGAAATTCGAAAAACGAAACGCGAAATTCGGCGAGCGCGCCTCTGACGCTGCTGGCCGCGGACATGGACGGCTACAGCAATTTGTGCCAGCTCGTCACGCTGCGCCATCTCGGCACAACAAAATTGTCACAAAACATGAACTCGGCTGAAACCGATGGTCGCCCAGTGACCATGCAGGAATTGGCGGAGCACAGCCGCGGCGTGATCGCGTTGTGCTCTGTCACGAGTCACCAATCACGAATCGCCAATCACTTTTCGCAACTCAAGGACATTTTCGGCGACCGCCTCTACATTGAAGTACAGCGCCTCTCGCCGGGAGATGGGCGCACACTGCGCGAAGCAGAACGCATCGGCCGCGAACTGGGCGTGCGGCTGGTGGCGACAAATAATGTTCATTTTCTGCGGCCCGAGGAGCATTTGCATCACCGCGCGGTGAACGCCATCCGCACAGGTGGATTGCTGACGACGGTGGCGGCGCCGGAGATCACCACCGGCGAGGCGTGGTTCAAGCCGGTGACAGAAATGCAAAAACTTTTTCCCGATCATCCGGAATGGCTGCAAGCAACGATGGAAATCGCCGACCGCTGCCATTTGCAGCTCGAATTGGGAAAGTTGATCTTTCCGGAGTTCACCGTTCCGGAAGGCGAGACGCCGGATTCCTATTTGGACAAATTGAGCTTCGATGGCGCGCTGAAACGCTATCACTCATTAACACCAGAAGTGCGTTCGCGGCTGACTCGTGAATTGCAGGTCATCAGGAAGTGGAGCCTGTCGCCTTATTTCCTGCTCGTGTTGGACATCGTGGAAGAAGCGCGGCGGCGCGGCATCCCCGCGGTCGCGCGCGGGTCGGCGGCAAGCTCGATGGTGACGTATTGCCTGGGAATTTCACGCGTGTGCCCGTTGCGCTGGGGGCTCTACTTCGAACGGTTTTTGAACGAACAGCGCGGCGATTGCCCGGACATTGACATTGATATCTGCGGCGCGCGCCGCGATGAATTGCTCGACTATGTGTACGAGCACTGGGGCGCGGAACACGTGGCAATGATCGCGAGCTTCATCACCATGCACGCGCGGCTCGCCGTGCGCGAAGTAGCGAAAGTGTTTGGCGTGCCGCCGGGCGAGGTGGACCGCTTCACGAAGCGGCTGCCGCACCGGCCGGTGCGTGAAATTCTTTTGGCCATTCGCGATCTGCCAGAGTGCCGCGACCTGCCAATCGACGACGAACCCTGGAAAACAATCCTGCAAGTGGCGTTGCGTCTCGACAACGCGCCGCGGCATCTCGGAATTCATCCCTGCGGTACGGTGATTTCCGCGCGGCCGCTGACGCGGCTGACGCCGCTCGAACGCGCTACAAAAGGAATCGTCGTCACGCAGTACGACATGAACGACATCGAGGCGCTCGGTCTCATCAAGATGGATCTGCTCGGCCAGCGCGGGTTCACCACCATGTCGCTCGCGCTGGACAACATCGAGAAAAGTAGGACAGGCATTCCTGCCTGTCTTGCTGTGCGCGAACCACAACTTAGAAAGCGGACAGACAGGAATGTCTGTCCCACTGCGCGTGAGATTGATTTTGACGCCATACCGGAAAATGATCCGGCCACACTCGATGTGATTGCAGCGGGGCGAACGATGGGAGTTTTCCAGATCGAATCGCCGGCCATGCGCGGCATGCTCCGCACGCTGAACGCACGCACGCTCGAGGAAATGGCCATCGCTCTGGCGATCATCCGGCCGGGCGCGGCGGAGTACGGATCGAAAGAATTGTTTGTGAAGCGGCTGCGCAGGGAGGAACAAATCACATTCGCGCACCCAGCGCTCAAGAAGATTCTCGGCGACACGCTGGGCATCTGTATTTTCCAGGAACAGGTGATGCAAATTTCGCAAACGCTCGGGAGCATGTCGCTGGCCGAAGCCGATCTTGTGCGGCGGGCGTCCGCAAAATTCTCCGGCCGGAGCGACCGCGAGCGGTTGCGCGGAAAATTCCTGAAAGCCGCAGGAATGATGGGGCTGACCAGCCAGCAGCGCGAAGAAACCTGGATGATGGTGGAAAAATTCGCGGGGTTCGGTTTTTGCAAAGCACACGCGGCGACGTATGCGGACATTTCGTACCGCATGGCGTATTTGAAAACGCATCATCCGGCGGAGTTTCTCGCGGCGATGTGCAGCGCGGGCGCGGGGTTTTATCACGTGTCCGCGTACGTGGAAGAAGCAAAGCGCTGGGGCATCGCGGTGCGGCTGCCGTCGGTGAATCATTCGCGGATGGAGTACACGGCGGAGGACAGCGAGGACGGAAAACGAGCGCTGCGCGTGGGCTTGATGCAAGTGCGCGGGCTGCGCGTGGAAACGATTACAACCATTCTGCGAGCGCGAGGAGAAGGCGGAACTTTTCAATCGCTCGAAGATTTTCTCTGGCGCGCTTCGGTCGAGCGCGATGAAATTGAATCGCTGATCAAGTGCGGCGCCTTCGACGAAATAAACGGCGACACGCTTGCGATGACGCGGCCAGAGCTGCTGTGGCGCTGGAATTTTCTGCAAGCAGATAAAAGTGCACAGGCAAGAGCATCTGTCTCAATGGGAGTAGGACAGGCATTCCTGCCTGTCGTCGTCTTTGCAGATGAAGAAAAAAACGAACAGACAAGAATGTCTGTCCCACAGTACACGCTGGAACAAAAGCTGCGTTACGAACGAGAGATTCTGGAAGTGTGCGTGAGCGGTCACCCGCTGGATTTTTTGCCGCGCAACGGCGAAGTTTGGAGCGATGAATTGCCGGGGCTGCGCGGAAAGCGGGTGACGCTGTGCGGTTGGGTGGTGACTTACCGGCATGTGGGAACGAAAAATTACCGCAACATGATGTTCGTCACGCTGGAGGACCAGCGCGGCGTCTACGAAGTGGTGCTCTTCCCCGATGCGTACGATCGCTATGGCGGCGTGGTGTTTGAAACGCGCACGATGCGCGTCACCGGGCGCGTCGAGCAGGACGGGCAGGTCAAGGGCGAGAAGTTGGAGGCTTTGAAGAAGTGACTCATGACCGGTGACTACCGGCAAAAGCCATCCGAAGGCTGAGACGAAGGTGATGATATGAATTTCATGATTCGTCCTAGAAAACAAAATACTACGCCGGTGGCGGAACCAGAGACGGGCCGCCCCGCGGGGAGCGGGGAAGAATGGCTGGGGCGGAACCTCAGCAGTAAGCGGCGGCTCTGGGAGCGGTTAAATCCGCGGAGCCGGGGGCAGATTCGGATGATTGCGGAGGCGCTGGCGCTACAGCAAACGCACGCACAATTACCGGAGCCGCTGCGCGCACGGCTCAGCGCCACGATCGGCGAAATCGAGCGGCTGGTGGTCCGGACGCGGGCCCTGCTGGCGGAGGTAGCACGCCGGACACCACCGCGCGCGTGACAGTTGCAGGCGGCGATGGGGGGCGGGATACTTTCTTTATGGCTGTCCCCAATAAGCGCGGCCCCCTTTTCTTTGCAATGTGTGTTCTGATGTTCTGCGCGACCGGTCTTTCGGCGCGGGCGGATGAGATTCGCCTGAAGGACGGCAAGAAGCTTTACGGCGTGATCGTCGCGTACGAAGACAGCATGTTCAAGGTCAAGACAGACTTTGGATTTGTGCTGGTCGAGAAAGACAAAATCGAGTCGATCATCCCATCAACGCCAGGGACAAAATCAGAACCGGCGTCACCGACAAAGAAAGATGCGGCGCAGCGTCCCGCAAAGCCGGCCGATGATCCACAGCCAAAGGCCGAGCCGGCGGTCGCAACGTCCACCGATGCGGCTACGGCAGCGACGAACGCCAGCGCGAAAGCCGTAAATGCAGGGCCAGCGGGGAAAACAGACAAAGCTTCGCCGAAAATGACGAACGCGGCTGCGAAACCAGACGTTGCGGCGAATACGACAGCGGCCAACACTGCGGTACCAGCAAATGGCTTGACGGCGTCAACGCCGCCGCCAGCCGCGCCGAAAGAACCGGAAGTCCCCGCGAACCGAGAAGAGATCCAAGGGAATCTCTACACGAACTACACGCACGGCTTTCGGATGTACAAAGCGCCGAGCTGGAGCTTGATCGAAGAAGCGCGGGGCGCGCTGCCGAACGCGATCGTGGCCATGGGCACATCCAACGAATCCACGCTGCTGGTGGTAGGCGAGGAGAAAACGAAGGAATCTCTGGACGCGGCGGCCGCGGCAGTGGAAAAGCGGCTGCAAGACGTCTACGTCAACTATCGGCAAAGCTGACGACCACGACTGGTCAGGCAAGCTGGTGGTTATCTCGCGCGGCAAGGACATGTTGACCGTGCTGGCCATGACCTATGCCGACAGTGACCTCATTCAGATTCAGGAAAATGTAGTTTCGCGGACGATCGCGAGCTTGGACTTCAACGTCCATTAGGCTGTACGCCTCCAAATTCAGCGACTTAAGGGGCGACGAACTCTCGCTGGCATGTCGGTATTGGTCCAGGAAAACCACCCCGACCCCCGTGTTTTTCGTCAAGTGTTGATTCTAAAGAGAGTTAAAGTCGTTTATTTTGATGCACTTTTGCAAGTGTTGATTCTAAAGGAACTTATATTGCACAAAAATTGTGCAACTGCGTTATCTAGCGATGGGCTGGAACCGAGGCCACTCAATTAACTGCAGAAATACCTAATATGTAGAGTATCAGAAGAGCGGCACTCTGTCAAGAGAAAAGCCGATGAGTGCTCGCTTTAGTCACGAATAGGAGAACAGTCATCCCCGACGAATAAGCGAGCCCTAGAGCTTAATCTTCCTCATCGTCTCGGTTGTCGCCTCGCGCGCGCATGGCGTGTCTCGATACGTAATCCGCCACGGCTCTGCCCAGCGCATTCGCACGCACACACGAGGTTCGGAAGTGAATGCCGCCAAAAACGCGCGCATCGGCGATTTCCGCTGTCGCGTCCGAGAAACTATGGAACGAGCGAGTCGTGCCCGGACGTACTTCCGAGGTGAGGCTAAAGTCTGTATTCTCTCCAAACGCAGCGGCAAGGGTGAAAGCCGCCGCTCCACTCAACGAGGAGTGGGCCGACGGGTACTCAGGATGCGCGGGAGTGCCGCTCTTGAAAAAGTCCAGCCATGGCACCCATGTTGGGTCTGCGTCCGAGGGGGTGAGACCCGCTCGGATCGCGGTGATCGGCCGCCAGAAAACGTAGCGGTACTTGCTATCCCAGCACGCGATAAGGGAATCGGAAAGCGAGAGATTTAGTAAGGCAAACAAGTGCGCATTCTCGGTCAGAGTCAGCCCGCGTTTTGCGGAAAGCTGCGCGGCAATACGGTTCCAAGCAAGCGGAGTATTCAATGCCCAAAATAACGCGAGTTCCGATTGATCATCGGAGCGCCCCGATCCAGAGTAGACTCCCATACTCTTCACTTCGTTGAGATCGGCAACGTACTCCGGGCTGTTGCGATCCAGGGGCGGCGGCAAGCGGAACTGCGATGGCCGCGTGAGTACCCACGGCGTCATGGTGGCGATCTGTGGTGTTGCGCCCGGGTTGCCGGGCAGTTGGTCGGGCAACCCTTGCGGTGTCGGGCGCCAAACGCCCACGTTCGGTGCGCCGAGGAACGGCGGGGGCGGGGGCGCAAACCCGTCAGTCAGCCGCAAGGTCCAAATGGCATCGGCAACCGTTTGGCCCCAGGCGACACCCGCGGCGATGGATTCCGCTTTTTCGGTTGACGCGAGCGCCATGAGCGACGCATTCCGCCGAGTATTGAGCGTCCCGCTTTGGGCCGGATAAAGATTCAGGAGAATCACGTAGGCCGCCTGAATCGCCGCTGCGCGTTGCGAGGCGTTGTGCGGCGCGCTCGGCTTCACTAGCAACGGACGGAAGCGCGGGTCGATGCCGTTGACGGCGTCGAATACCGAAGCCGATACCAGTGCGACTACGCGGCTGGTCACATTCGGGGCGGTACCGGCGGCAAGTACCGTGGTGTTCATGACGTCGATCCACTCGAGCACCGGGTCTGGCGTAGCCGCCGACACCGGTAAAGGACTAACGAGGAGCGCCACTATCAGCACCAGCATTGCGCTCCGAGCGGTCGCCCCGGCACCTTGCTTGCAACGTGAGACAAAAAAGGCCGGGTTAGATCCGGTTGATTTGCCAATCTTGCGCATGACTCCCAACAGAACCATTGTCGGAATTCGAGTTTTGGACATACGAAGCTCCCTTGATAGTCGTTGACTGAGCCCAAATCTGGGGGAGACGCGCGACGACATACTGGTCGCGCCCGACTTGATCGCTCGTAGCGGGATACTGTATCCGGCACGCGCCTAAGCGCAACGGGCAAAGTGAGGCAAAGAAGAGCAAAGTGCGACATAAGGGGCATTGAGAGTCTGATGGGTGCGCGACTTACAAGTGGAAGTTAAGCCGCCCTGCGTTCGTCCCAATAGTCCTCAAAGCGATCGTTGAGATGAGAGCAGCGTAGTGCCAGGATGGCGTTGGCTCCCCGGACGGTCCAGAACATTCCCGATTGTTTGAGACGAGAGCCGATCACCGTCTTGCATGCGGCTTCGATTACACCCGAGCCAACAAACAAGTGCTGGCGGCGAAACTTGGGATAGCGCATACGCTCCGCATTTCTTTCGAAGTAGTCTGCCTCGGTGCAAATCTTCTCGGCCATTTGGGGATTGGCGGTGTCGATGGACCGCAGCACGCCCACCAATTTTTCGATTTTCCCTTTGTCCAGCAGACGCTTCTGGTGGACCTTCATCCAAGCTTTCTGTTTGACGTCCTCATGAGGATACAGCTGGCGCGCCACCTCCCACAGATGCTGGCGAGCATGGTAGAGATCGACAATCTGGATCGCGCCCGGAAAGTGTTCGGCGACAAGATTCCAGATCCATTCGGCGCCATCGCCGATGACGACTTTCTTTTTCGCCCGGCTCCAACCACGTTTCCACGCTTCTCGATAGATGCGCTTGCCAAACTCTACCGCAGTTTCGATGGCGCCGGTGTAGGTGGTGGAATCTGAGTCGCGGATCGCGTAGCCTTCCTGGTCCCAGGTGGTCTGCGTGAATACACATCCTAACTTGGCTTCCCGCGTATGCGCCGGTTGGCCCTCCGTCTTGCCTTGCCGACCCACCGTCTCTTTCTTCACCACCGGGACTCCGGTCCCATCCATTTGCACATACAGGATGGGAATGGGTTCGCCAGTGATGACCGGCAGATCCAACTGCAGGGCTTTCTGGATCTCTTCCTGCTCACGCTGGACGATATCGTCTCCGATGGCTTCTGCCGTACGCTCCACGGATTTGGTCGTCACCTCCAAGCCGGCCAGAATTTGCATTTGCTCGCGGCCACGGTCGAACGGGACCTGCTGGCCCACCAGGGCCTGCATGCGACGCACCCCGGGAGAAAACTCCGTATTCTCGATGTCCAGTTCGACATCCACTGGAAACTGGCCGACATGGCATCGGGAGCACAAGTAGTAGGGGCGAGAGAGGCGTACGGGACCGACCATCGTCAGCACCGGTTTAGAACGGACTTCCTGATATTGCGCGTGATGGCCGCAAGGACACGGCGACTGACGCTGATCCGCGGCTGGGGCTACGAACTGCAGCAGTTCGTTTAAGGCGACAGCACCGGCTTGGTGAAGAGCAGCCCGCATGGCCGACTCTATCGCTTCGAGGTCGGTCCGGCCGTCCTTATGGCGTTGCGCAAAGACACGACCGAGCAGCTGGTTTATTTCCCGCGCCACCTCCTGATGGATCGCAGCAGCCGTTTTTTTTCCTGTTCGGTCCAGCCACCGCGTTGCTGCTCGACCGGACGGAGTCGACAAATCTGCTCGTTGAGGGTGACGAGGTCTTCGCTGAGCTTCTGGAAGCGGTGAAACTCGGCCACCTCTTGCTGGGCCTTGCGCAGCGCCGTGGGATTGGGAAAGCTCTCCGTGACCGTCTTGCCGGACACGCGACGAGTGAGGCGAAATTGCGGATCATGTCCAGGGTCGTTGTGTTTGGCGCAGTGGCAAGAAGGCTTGCCGCAGCGCCGGGTCACCGCGGTAATGGAACCCGGTCGAAGATCATGCAAGCCGAGGAACTCTTCCAAGAGCTTAGATCTTTGGGTCTCCAAAGTTGCAAGATCGTTTGGCATAGGGGTCTCCTCTCTCTGTACCGTATCCAACCTGTACGTATATATACGCTCAGAATACTGCCACAAAAAAAGGAAACTTGATAGATACCACCCCCACGCCGCGCACCCTGGCAAGGGCTGCGCGTTGACGGCCCCCGAAGCGAGTGTTACGCTCGCCGTTCGCTTTTTCAAACGCATGCGCGCTGTCGACCTGATCCGCAAAAAACGTGATTCCGGGGAACTCTCCCGCGAAGAAATCAACTTCCTCGTTTCCGGCTACACGCGCGGTGAAATACCCGACTACCAGATGGCCGCATGGCTGATGGCCGTGTGGATCCGCGGCATGGACCGCTCCGAGCTCACGGCGCTTACCGAAGTGATGCTTTATTCTGGAGAAGTCCTCAACCATTCCGAAATTCCCGGAAAGAAAGTGGACAAACACTCCACCGGAGGGATTGGCGACAAGACTTCCCTCATTCTTGCTCCTATTGTGGCGGCAGGCGGCCTTACTGTTCCCATGATCAGTGGCCGAGGCCTTGGCCACACCGGTGGCACGCTCGACAAACTGGAAGCGATTCCGGGCTTCAACGTGAACCTATCGCTGAACGAATTTCGCCGCGTCCTTCGTGAATGCGGCATGGGCCTTATCGGGCAGACCGCAGAGATTGCTCCTGCCGACAAGAAAATCTACGCGCTGCGTGATGTTACTTCAACAGTCGAGAATATCGGCCTGATTTGCGCGTCCATCATGAGCAAGAAACTCGCCGAAGGCATTGACGCGTTGGTCCTCGACGTCAAGACGGGCTCCGGCGCTTTCATGAAGAAAGAAACAGATTCGATTCGCCTCGCCGAGGTCATGGTGGATACCGGGAAGCGCATGGGCAAAAAAGTCGTCGCGCTCATCACCGACATGGATCAACCGCTAGGCCGCATGGCCGGCCATTCGAACGAAGTCGCCGAGTCTATCGAGGTCCTCAAAGGCCGCGGCCCTGCCGACTTGCGCGAACTGAGCCTCGAACTCTCCGCGTGGATGTTTTATCTGGGCGAGAGGACCAAGAGCGTGGAAGAAGGCCGTCACCTCGCGGAAACCATGATCGTCGGCGGCCAGGGGCTCGAAAAACTCCGGCAGGGAATTCGGTTGCAAGGTGGAGACGAGCGCGTCATTGACGAGCCGGAACGCCTGCCCATCGCGCGCCTGAATTTCCACGTAACAAGTTCCGCCGCCGGCTTCGTCACAGGAACGAACTGCGAGCAGTTCGGCATTGCGCTTGCCATGCTCGGCGGAGGCCGCGAAAAGAAGGAAGACCTGATTGATCACGGCGTCGGCCTCGAATTTCACAAGCGCATTGGCGATCGCGTGGAAAAGGGAGAGCCCTTGGCGACCATTCATTTCAATAGCGACGCCAAACTTGCCGAAGCGAAAGCGCTCATTGCCGTCAGCTATATCATTGGCGAAAACGCGCCGCAGGAAAAACGGCCCCTGGTGCGCCGGATCATCGGCGCGTAGAACGATTGCGGGAGGATGCTTCATGGGAAGATGGACCGGCGTGCTCGGCATGGCCGCGATTCTCGGGTTGGCATGGCTGTTCTCCACCAATCGCCGCTCGATCAAGCTCAAGACCATCGCCTGGGGCCTCGGGCTCCAGTTGGCGCTTGGCTTCTTCGTTCTGCGTTCCAGCGTAGGCAGTTCGGTGTTTGGTTTCCTTGGTGCCGGCGCGAACAAATTGCTGAGTTTTTCCTATGCGGGTTCCTCGTTTGTGTTCGGCGACATTGGCCTGCCGAAGGAACTCTCGCGGCTTGGCTTTTCGTTTGCCTTCCAAGTGTTGCCCACGATCATATTCATTGCCGCCTTCTTTGCGGTTCTCTATCACCTCGGTGTGATGCAGCTCATCATCCGGGCTGCTGCTTGGATCATGACTCGCGTGATGGGTGCCAGCGGCGCGGAATCCCTCAACGTCGCCGCCAGCATCTTCATGGGCCAGACGGAAGCCCCGCTCACCATTCGCCCCTTTCTTCCGAAGCTCACCAAGTCCGAGCTGATGGTCGTCATGACCAGTGGCATGGCGCACATTTCCGGCGGCATGATGGCTGGATACATCCAGGTTGGAGGCGCTGATCCCAAGAACCTTTTGACGGCCGTCATCATGACAAGATGCTCGTCCCGGAAACTGAGCAGCCGCTCACCGCTGGTCGCGTGGAAATGCCCCCCATGGAAAAAGAAACCAATCTTCTGGGCGCCATCGCTCGCGGCACCAGCGACGGCTTGCATCTCGCGCTCAACGTCGGCGCGATGCTAATTACCTTCATCGCCTTGCTGGCGCTGCTCAACGCCATCATGGGTGGGATTCACAACTGGCCGCACATGGCCTGGTTCCCCGAAAGTTTGCAAACGGTTTTCGGCTGGATCTTCGCCCCCGTTGCCTGGCTCATCGGTGTGCCCTGGCATGACGCCGCGAAAATTGGCAACCTTCTCGGGACGCGCATGGTCATCAATGAATTTGTCGCCTTTGGCCAACTGGGTCTCATGAAGGGCGCGCTTGATCCGCGCACTTTTGCAATTGCCACTTTCGCACTCTGCGGCTTCGCCAACTTCAGCTCGATCGGCATCCAGATCGGCGGCATCGGCGCGCTCGCGCCGGAGCAGCGCAGCCAGCTCGCCAAATTTGGCATCCGCGCCATGCTCGCCGGCACCATGGCAAACTTAATGTCCGCCTCCATTGTGGGGATTCTTTCGTGAGCGCTAAAAAAATCTCCAAAGTTAGGACCCCGAAAAAGATTTCGTCGCGCAAACTCGCCGTTACGGCCTCAACCAGTAGCACGACGGACGGAGAGTTCGAACGCGCGGGCAAAGCGGCTGACTTTGTTTTTTCTCAAACGGCCTTGCGGCCCAAGATCGCGCTGGTTCTTGGCTCCGGACTTGGCGCATTCGCCGATGAATTTGACGGTGCCACGAAAATCCCGTACGCAAAGATTCCGCACTTTCCGCAATCCACCGCTATTGGTCATGCCGGGAAGCTCGTCATCGGGAAAGTCGGAGCAATCCCAGTTGCGGGCATGCAGGGCCGTGTCCATCTTTACGAAGGTTATTCCGCGAAAGAAGTCGCGTTTCCCATCCGCGTTTTCGCACGCATGGGCGTGAAAGCTGTGATTCTTACCAACGCGGCGGGCGGCATCAAACGCGAATTCTCTCAAGGCCAGCTTGTGGTGATCAGCGATCACATCAATTTGCAAGGTGTCAATCCGCTCGCCGGGCCAAACGACGAGCGCTTTGGTCTGCGCTTCCACGATATGACCGCGGCCTACGACAAGCGTTTCCGCGAAATGACGGTCGGTGAAGCAAACCGCATAGGCATTGGGATGTATGAAGGCGTGTATGCGGCTCTTCTTGGCCCGAGCTACGAAACGCCCGCGGAGATTCGGTACTTGCGCGCGATCGGCGGGGATCTCGTCGGTATGTCCACAGTTCCGGAAGTGATTGCCGCGCGCCACAGCGACATCCGCGTCCTAGGCATCTCCTGCGTGACGAATGCCGCGGCGGGAATTCTGGATCAGCCGCTCAACCACCTGGAAGTGCTGGAGACAGCCGAGCGCGTCAAGGGACATTTCATCGGCTTGCTAAAAGCCATCATTCCGCGAATCGCAGAGGCCATCGCATAGATTAGTATGGTGAAGGGAGCTGGGAGGCGCGCGAGTGAGCGAAAATGAAGCCCTGATTTCTGCGGCGAAGCAGGCAAGAGAAAACGCGCATGCGCCGTATTCCAATTTTCGCGTGGGCGCTGCGCTGCGCGCCACCTCCGGCAGAATCTTCGCTGGATGCAACGTCGAGAATGCTACTTACGGCCTCACCGTTTGCGCCGAGCGCGTCGCCATCTTCAAAGCCATTAGCGAAGGCGAGCGCGGCTTCAATGCCATTTCCGTCGTGACGGACACCGATACCCTTACGCCTCCCTGCGGCGCCTGCCGCCAATTGATCTGGGAGTTTTGCGGCGACGTTCCCGTAATCCTCGCGAACCTCAAGGGTAAGACCGAGATTATTCAGATGAAAGATCTCTTCCCCAAACCCTTCGACTCCTCCAACCTATAGGAAGAGGAAACTCGAAAATGAAATCCCAAAACTTGTTTCGGCGAAGTTTAGTTGTTCTCGTAGTTCTTGTCCTGAAGTTCTTTCTCTTTCAACCCGTTGTTGACGCGCAGGCGACAGCAAAGCACAAACAGGCTCAGAGACCGGCGAAACAGAAGTCGGCTCCGGAACCCGTCTGGGATTTGGCTATCGCCGGCGGTACGATCGTAACGATGGATACACCGCATCGAATCTTTGAAAACGGAATAGTAGTCGTGCAAGGCGACCTGATTGTCGCCGTCGAGCCGTCCAGTCCCGCAGCCATCGACAAATATGTGCATGCGGCGAGGCAGCTAATCGACGCGAAGGGGAAGTTAGTCCTCCCGGGATTCATCAACGGACACACGCACGTGCCGATGACCTTATTCCGGGGTCTGAAAGATGATGTAACCCTAGAAGAATGGCTGACGAAATCCATTTTTCCGGCCGAGGCGAAGAATGTAAACGAGGAGTTTGTGCGCTGGGGCACGCGGCTCGCCGCAGCCGAACAAATCCGTGGCGGCATCACCACTTTCGCCGACATGTACTACTTCGAGGACGCCATCGCCGAAGAAACGAAGGCCGTCGGCATCCGCGGCGTGCTGGGAGAAACCATCCTCGACTTTCCTGCGCCGGACAATAAGAACAACGCGGCCATGCTCGAATACACGGAAAACTTTCTGAAGCGCTGGCAAGGCGACCCGCTGATTCACGCCGCGGTTGCCCCTCACTCCATGTACACCTGTTCGCAAGCCACGCTGCAGGATTCCGCCGCGCTCGCCAGGAAATACAAAGCGCCGATTCTGATTCACATTGCGGAGACGAAGAAAGAGTTAAACGACAGCCGCGAAAAAAATGGCACCACGCCGGTGCAGTATCTCGACAAACTTGGAATTCTCGGCCCGGAGGTACTCGCCGCGCATTGCATCTGGGTGGATGAAACGGACCGCAAAATCCTCGCACAGCGGCAGGTCGGTTGCGTGCACAATCCTTCAAGCAACATGATGCTGGCTAGCGGCGTTGCCCCCGTGATCGAGGAGCGAGCCGCCGGCATAGCCGTCGGCCTCGGCACGGACAGCCCAGCAGGCAGCAACAATGATCTGAACCTGATGGAAGAAATGGACCTCGCGGCGAAGCTGCAGAAGATCACCAAAATCGACCCGCGAGCGCTGGGCGCGAAAGCCGTCGTCGAGATGGCCACCATCGAGGGCGCGCGGGCCCTGCATATGGAAAAGGAAATTGGCTCGCTTGAAGCGGGCAAGAAAGCCGACATTATTTTGCTCGGCCTCGATGCCCCAAACGCCGTGCCGATGTACGACGTCTATACGCAATTGGCCTATGCGCTAAAGGGAAGCGACATCGAGATGGTGATCATTGGCGGCCGCGTGGTGATGCGAGACAAAAAACTGCTTACCGTGGACGAACCCGCCGCGATTGCCAAGGCCAGGGAGTTCAAGAACAGAATTGAGGCTTCGTTGAAATAAGTTAGGAAGCGTCGAACTCATGAAACAAGAAGGTCTCCGCCGTCAGGACTTGGCGTAGCAGACCCCGCAGCGGAATCTTCTTTCCTTCTTCAGTTCCTCAACGTGCACGATTTGCGCTCGGACGAATATCGCGTGCGCGCCCGGCGAGTAGGGCGCGGCCACTTCCACCTCGGTTTTCGCAACATATTCCTTCCGGCTCTTGAAGCCCAGTCCGCCGCGAGACATGTCCTCGCACGACACGATATCGTCCCCGAATGTAAAACTCCGGACGCAAGCCTGGAAGCTAACCCTGGTGCGCACATGCTTCCGCCTGTTTTCGACGCGCGCCCCAGGTTGAGGGGCAGTCTCCGGTTCCAGTGACGCTGGCGGAAGAGTCTCAACGGGCTCTTCTTTTTCCTCCGCTTCTGCGGGGGCTGCCTCCAATGGAAGCGGTTCATCACCGGTGTCGTCAATAGGCCGCCTCCAGAACGTCGACGATCCGCAACTCTTGCAAGTGCGTACAATTCCTTCGTTGACCAGGTATACGTCCGATTCCAAATCGCTTTGCTGCACCATCTCCTTGGCCTTGCAGCCACTGCATTGGAGCACCACGTGGCTGGCCTCTTTTTCGGAGTCCGTCATGCCGGGGAATTTAATGTCCCAGAGGTCCGTCTCTGGGTTCAGGAAGGCTACGCCATAGGTGTAGCTCTTGCCATGAGCGCCAAGATTGCCGACGACGCGAACCTCAGCTTCTTTGTTGGTATCGAGCCGGCGAAGGATTAACTCTTGCTCTGCGGAGAGTGCGTATCGTGAAACTATGCCCGCGCCATGGCGGCTCAGCACGACCGTCTTGGTCTGCTCGGAAAACATCTTGCCTTCCATATCGCTGCCAACCAACAGAATTCCAATTTCTTTCGGAATTCGGCTGCTGCGACGCACGCCTTCTGGAGGCATTACCACCCCACGCTGAATTTGACTGGGAACTTGCACGATGGTACTTGGATTTCTCCGCCGAAGTCACTGAAATTTGTAGACGCCGGTTCGGCACACGCGTCTTCGAAGCGCCCGCGACCGTCGTCTATTCCCATGCCCATCTTGGGATGGGATGGATGTTTGGAGAAGTCCTGGGCAATTCTCAGAACGTGTTGCAGAACTGGCTGCCCGTTGCAAGCTAAGGGCAACCAGTTTTCAACTCCAATTGGCAACAGCGCAAGGCGGCTTTGGTGTGGCCGCCGGACATTGCCACTGGCTATTTCTTATCGGATGGGCGGACCACTGGCTTGCGCTTGTCCCGAACTGCCACCGCGTTGCGCGGCGCGGATTTCGGGACCTCGCGTGCCGCAGCGAGTTGCAGGCTTGCAGCCGAACCAGCCCTCTTGATCTCGGCCTGGTAGGAATCCGATGTGGACCCCAGCCTGGCTTTTGGACT
>Ga0209131_1001121_pt1 | contig 18570 bp, 17 predicted proteins | sample GraSoi_2013_40cm_FD_185826 | JGI IMG/M metagenome (GOLD analysis project Ga0209131, IMG submission 185826) | Grasslands soil microbial communities from the Angelo Coastal Reserve, California, USA - Sample 9_17_2013_40cm (SPAdes) (version 2) | ecosystem: Environmental > Terrestrial > Soil >... | reverse complement strand
CCGGAGAAGATCATCGGCACCTATGTGACGCGCCTCGAGCTCAAGGATGGCGCTATCAACGTGCAGCTTGGAAACCGGGTCAACAAGTTCGCCTCGGGGAAGACCGTGTCGGTGCGTCCCGCGATCGTCGAGGGCACACCCATGGTCCCGATCTCCTGGGCTTGCGGCAATGCTGTCATGCCCGCGGCGCTGAAGGTCCTGGGCGACAACCAGACCACGCTCGCGGCAACCTATCTGCCGGTCGACTGCCGGAGCTAGTCCCTACCAGATCTCGGCGCGCAGCGGCTCTGCGAGCACGGTGCGCGCCGCGTCGCACGAGAACGCGCGCGCGAACTCCGGCATGTGCGCGAGCGTGCCGTTCACGCGGAAACGCGGGGGCGAGTGGCCGTCGATCCGCAGCAGCAGGCGCTCCTGCGCATCGCGGTAGCGGCTGCGCCAGAGCTGCGCGAACGACACGAAGAAGCGCTGCTCGGCGCTCAGCCCGTCGATCGCGGCCACCGGCTCCGCCTGCTGCGCCTTCTGCAACGCGAGGTAGGCGATCTTCAGGCCGCCGATATCGGCGATGTTCTCGCCGAGCGTGAGCTGGCCGTTCACGCGAATGCCGTCGACGCCGACGAACCCGCCGTACTGCTGCTCGATGCGCTTCGCGCGCTCGAGATAGCGCCGCGCGTCTTCCGCGGTCCACCAGTCGCGCAGGTTGCCGATCGCGTCGAAGCGCCGGCCGCGATCGTCGAATCCGTGCGTGATCTCGTGGCCGATGACCATGCCGATCGCCCCGTAGTTCACGGCATCGTCGGCTTTCGGGTCGAAGAAGGGGGGTTGGAGGATGCCCGCGGGAAACACGATCTCGTTCAGCCGCCCGTTATACGACGCGTTCACGACGTGCGGCCCCATGAACCACTCGGTTCGATCCACCGGCCGGCCGATGCGCGCGAGGTCGCGGGCGTGGCGGAACGCGTTGGCGCGAAGCCAGTTCTCGGCGAAGGAGTACGGACCCACGTCGGCGGGCGAGTAGTCGCGCCAACGATCGGGATAGCCGATCTTCACGTTCATCGCTTCGAGCTTCTCGAGGGCGCGGGCGCGTGTCTGCGCCCCCATCCAGTCGAGCGATTTCAGCCGATCGCCCAGCGCGGCCTTCACGTTGCCGACGAGCGCCAGCGCGCGCGCTTTCGCCTCCGCCGGGAAAGCGCGCTCGACGAAGACGTATCCAAGCGCCTGCCCCATCGGCTCGGCTCCGGTGCGACCGCTGATGAGAACGATCACCTGCCTCCAGCGTTCGGGCTTCGTCTTGACGCCCCTCAGCAGGCCCTCGTTGAAATCGAACGCGGCCTGTGCGAACGCTTCGGGCAGGCGCGGCGCCGTGCTCCTCAAGAGATGCCAGCGCAGATAGGCCCGCCAATCCGTGGTGTCGCGTGTCGCGGCCAGCCGCGCCACGGCTTTGGCGAACTCCGGCTGCCCCACGTTGATCTCGCGCGCGTCCTTCACTCCGAGCGCGGCGAAATAGGCTTGCCACGACCAGCCGGGCGCCTCGGCCGCGAGCGCCTCGACGCTGCGTTTGTTGTACGTCTTGTCGACGTCGCGGCGCTCGGCGGGCGTCATCGAGGCGCGCGCGAGCTCCGTTTCGAAGTCGAGCACGGTGCGCGCACTGCGCGCGGCGGCATCCGGTGAATCGCCCGCCAGCTCGAAGAGGCGGCGAACGTAGGCGCGATACGCCTCGCGGACTTCCTGAGAGCCCGCGTCGTCGCGAAAGTACGCATCGCGATCGGGCAGGCCGATGCCGGCCTGGTGGATCTCGGGAAGATAGCGCGTCGAGTCCTTCACGTCCTGGCGCACCGCGAATTGCAGCGGCGCTTCGATGCCTTGCGACTGCAGCATTGCGACTGCCCGCGGAAGGTCGGAAGGCTTCGCGATCGCGCCGATGCTCTGGAGCTGCGGCTCGAGCGGGCGAAGTCCCGCCTTCGCGATTGCTGCGAGATCCATGCCGCTCGCGTAGTACTGCAGCGCCTTTCGCTTGCCCGCCTCGGGCGGCAACGGTTGCTTGAGCGCGTCTTCGAGCGCTGCCTTGAGAAGCTGCTGGTTGCGCTCTTCGAGCATCGGGAACGTGCCCCAGTTCGGGCGATCGTCCGGAATCGCGGTGGACTCGATCCAGCGCCGATTGGCGTAAGCGTAGAAATCCGTGCATGAGTCGAGATCACGGTCGATGCCCGCCAGGTCGAGTCCCGCGAAGCAGGGCGCCGACAAGCTTGCGAGAACTGCGACTGCAGCGGTGATCCGGATCATGATTTCCCTGCCGAAATGGGTGAGAAAGCGCTTCGAGCCACAAGGAAGGACAAGGGTGCGATGCTATAATTCCACGGCAAAAACATGCGTATTCTCCTCTCGAACGACGACGGCTACTTCGCTCCCGGACTCGCCGCGCTCGCCGAGGGCCTGTCGGGGCTTGGAGAGATCACCGTGGTCGCTCCCGAGCGCGATCGCAGCGGCGCTTCCAACTCGCTCACGCTCGACCGCCCGCTCACGCTCCGCCAGGCGCACAACGGATTCCGCTACGTGAACGGCACGCCGACGGACTGCGTGCACATGGCGGTGACCGGCATCCTCGACTTCGAGCCCGACGTCGTCGTCTCCGGCATCAATTCGGGTTCCAACATGGGTGACGACACCCTCTACTCGGGGACCGTCGCCGCAGCGACCGAAGGCTATCTCCTCGGCATTCCCTCGATCGCCGTGTCCCTCGTCGGCACGACCTTCGAGCACTACGAGACGGCCGCGCGAGTCGCCCATGCGCTGGTCGAACGTCTCGCGCGCGCCCCGTTCGGGGCGCCGGTGCTCCTCAACGTGAACGTGCCCGACGTGCCGTTCGAAGCGCTGACCGGCATGGAGGTGACGCGTCTCGGCCGGCGCCACAAGGCGCAGCCCGTCGTCCGCGGACAGAATCCGCGCGGCGAGGTCGTGTATTGGGTCGGACAGGCGGGCGCGGCGCGCGAGGCCGGTCCGGGCACCGATTTTCACGCGCTCGAGCGCGGCGCCGTGTCGATCACGCCGTTGCAGGTCGATCTCACGCACGCGAACCAGATTCCCCTCGTCGCCGGCTGGATGGACAAGTGATGGGCGTGCACGCGGGCATCGGCATGACTTCCGAGCGCACGCGGCTTCGCATGATCGAGCAGCTGCGCCGCGAAGGCATCACCGACGAGCGCGTGCTCGGCGCGATGACCGAGATCCCGCGGCATGCGTTCGTCGAGGAAGGCATCGCCTCGCGCGCGTACGAGGACACGCCGCTTCCCATCGGGCATGGACAGACGATCTCGAGCCCCACCATCGTCGCGCTGATGACGCAGCTCCTGCTCGAGAAGGGGTCGATGGAGAAGGTTCTCGAGGTAGGCACCGGCTGCGGCTACCAGACCGCGGTGCTCGCCAGGCTGGTGAAGCAGGTCTATACGCTCGAGCGCCTCGCGCCGCTGATGGACAAGGCGCGGCGTCACCTGCGCGACCTGCGTTTCTACAACGTGCGCTTCAAGCATGTCGACGGGCATGCGGGCTATCCCGAAGGGGCGCCCTATGATGGAATCCTGATCGCTGCGTGCGCCTCGCACGTGCCGAGCGCGTTGAAGGAGCAGCTTGCCGTAGGAGGGCGCATGGTGATACCCGTGGGCATCGAGGACCAATGGCTCTACGTCGTGGACCGGACCGAGACCGGCTTCACCGAGCAGAAGCGCGAGGCCGTGCGCTTCGTGCCGTTGGTTCCGGGGGTCGCGTGACGCTTCGACAAGCTCAGGGCAGAGTAGCGATCGCCATCACCCTCGCATTGCTGGCCGCGTGCGCCACGCGCCGGCCGGCCCCGGTCGTCGAACGCCAGCCGCCGCCCGTCGTCGCTCCACCGGTCGTCGAAGCGCCGCCGCCCGTGGAGAAACCGCCGGAGAAACCGATTCCGACGCACATCGTGAAACGCGGCGATACGCTCGTCAGCATCGCGCTCCAATACGGGCTCGATTACCGCGAGCTCGCCGCCTGGAACAACATCACCAACTTCAACGTGATCAGCGTCGGACAGGTGCTCATTCTCGCCGCGCCTGGCGGCGCGATCGCCCTGGCGCCACCGGTCGCTACCCCGCTCGTCGTGCCCGGTCCGCCGATCGAAGCGCGCCCGCTCGCCAATACGCCGAGCGCGAAAGTCGAGCCGCGCGGGCAGAAGGTGCCGTTTTCCGAGCGCGCGCTCGCGCAGTTTTCTTCTCCCGACCCGAGCGGTCCGGTCGTCGCGGTGGCGCCGCCCATCGCGCCCGCGCCTACACCCACGCCCACGCCTACGCCATCGCCCACGCCCGAGCCGGAGAAGGCTTCGGGCACCGACAGCGAGGAGGTCGACTGGATGTGGCCGGTGAAGGGCAAGGTGCTCGCCCCGTTTACCGAGGCCGCGAAGGGCGTGGACATCGGCGGCCGCAAGGGCGCTCCGGTGCTCGCCGCCGCGGGCGGGCGCGTCGTCTACGCGGGAGCGAGCCTGCGCGGCTACGGCAAGCTCGTCATCATCAAGCACAACAACACCTGGCTCTCGGCCTACGCGCACAACGACAACATCCTGGTGAAGGAACAGCAGGACGTGAAGAAGGGCCAGAAGATCGCCGAGATGGGCTCGACCGACACCGACCAGGTCAAGCTGCACTTCGAAGTTCGCCGCCAGGGAAAGCCCGTCGATCCAGCGAAGGTCCTTCCCTCCCAGTAGCGCGAGATTGCGGGATAAACAACCCGGTAAATGGGCAAGGGCCATCGACGAAGCGGTTCCTCTCGAGTCGACCGGGATGCCCCTTTCCGCAATCGGGATGTTGATCACGGTAGAGGAGCAGAGGCCGCTGCGTTTGATGTCGCGACGGTGCAAATCGCAGCCGACCCACAAGAGCCCTCCATCGAACTCTTGGGCTGAAGGCCGAGAGTGGGGTGCCCCGCTCGCTGCAATATCGGAGAAGCGCCAGGAGTTCGAGCGGCAATGCTGTAGCGAGATCTCTCCCGTAGACCGATAGCGTGGTCCCCCGGTTCGGCCTTCAGCCCGAGTTCGATGGAGGGCGATTAGGACTGCGCTAGCTAAACGCGCAGCGAATCCAGTGCGGCGCTCCAATCGCCGTCCTGCGTTTGCCGATGCACTCGAATGCCGGGGAACCAGGGGGAGCGATCGCCTTCGATGCCCCAGCGCCATTCGGGCGGATGGGGGACCAGCACCTGCATCGAGCGCTCGACCCCCGCGCGAAGGTGGGCGTTGAGGTTGCTCATGCCGATGTAGCCGTCGACCGCGGATAGCAGCGCCAGCATTTCCTCGAGATCGTCATTTGCCGCGGAAAAATCATGCACGGTGGCGCCCAACGACGCGCCGAGCGCTTCGCGTTCGCCCGCGCCCGGAAGGCGCTGCACGCTGATCCACGTCGCGCGGATCGAGCGCAATGCCGCGCCCAATCGATCGAGCGGAACCGCCTTCAATTGCGAACGCACCGGGCCGCCCGCGGAGGCGATGCCGGCGCGCCACGTGAGGGCGATGCGCGGAGGCGGACCCAATCGCTCGATCGACGCTCGCACGCGCGCAGTTCGATCGCCGAGCGGCTCGAGCGCGAGCGGCGGCGGGAATCGCTCCGGTTCGTTCGCTTCGAGGAGCCACGGCAAATCCCCGACGAAGATCGCCTCTGCGGTTGATTTCGGATCGGACTCGGCGCGAAGGCCCGCGGTGAAGAGGCCGGTGCGCTCGAGCATGGAATGCAAGCGCGCGTCGCCGCGAAACGCGAGCGTGGCGCCGCGCTCCACGAGCTCGGGGGCGAATCGCAGGAAGAAGACGATATCGCCCAGGCCCTGCTCGGCGATGAGCTCCATCTGCCGGCCGGCGAGAGTCGCGGGAAGGGGCCGCGTTTGCGGATCGGGAGGGAACGGGGCAAGCCCCTGCGCGATGAGGCGCCAGCGGTATTCCTCCCAGCCGTCGGCGTAGCGGCCGAGCGAGAGAAGCACGCGCGCGAGGTTCTGGCGCGCGGCGCCGAAGCGCGGCTCGCTCGAGATGCCCTGCACATAGGCGTCGATCGCGTCTTCGAAGCGGCCGAAGTCCTCGAGCGCGAGCCCGAGATTGTTGTGCGCCTCGAACCAGCGGGGATCGACTTCGAGCGTCGTTCGATAGCACGCGATCGCCTCGCCCGCGCGGCCCGTATCGCGCAGCAGCAGGCCGAGGTTGTTGTGGAAATCGGGAATGGCGGGGTTTGCGGCGATCGATGCGCGCATGAGCCTTTCGCCCTCGTGCGGGTTGCCGCGCTGCCACGCGGCCATCCCGAGATAGTGTGTCGCGACCGCGTTGGCCGGATCGCGAGCGAGGACCTCGCGGTAGAGCGCCTCGGCCTCGTCGATGCGCCCCTGCTGGTGCAATCGCAGCGCCTGCGGAATGAGCGATTCGAAGCGCGGCTCGGCTCCATCGCCAAGCTTGCCGTGGCATTCCTTGTAGCGCCGTCCGCTGCCGCAGGGGCAGGGGTCGTTGCGGCGGATGGGATCGCTCACGCCGGGCGCAATTCCCTCACGCGCCGCAGGAGCTCCTTGAGGTCGGCCTTCGAGGCCCCCTCGCCGTAGCGCGCGTCGACGTAGCGTCGCGTGATGTCCTCGGCCTGGGCGGCGAGCTGCGGCTTCATCGAGCGCACGCGCGCGAGGAAGTCGAGAGGACCTTCGTGCGGCGCGCGCGTGATGCCGGCGGCCGCGAGCTTCGCGCAATAGCGCTGCCACGCGATCACCGCCGCCTCGCGCCGGCGCGGCCGGTCGCGCACCAGCAGGCCGATCGAAACCGCGGCGCCGACGGTGAAGGTCGCGATGACCAGCCAGAAGGCGAGGGTTCCCCAGTCGACCGTCGGCAGCCCCAGGTTCATGAAGAACTGGCGCTGCCGATCGACGTTATAGCCGATCACCCACTGGGTCCATTGGCTGTTGACCATCTGCCAGGCGAAGCGCACCTGCGCGAGGAGGCCGAGCTGGTCCGCGGCGATGAGCGACGACATCACGCCGATCGGGCCGAGCGCTGCATTCACGCCGCCTTCGATACGCATCGGCGAAACCGCCGCCGTGGGGTCGATGCGCACCCATCCTTCGTTCGGCAGCCAGACTTCACTCCAGGCATGCGCGTCCGCCTGGCGCACGGTGAGCTCCTGGTTCAACGGGTTCACCTCTCCGCCCTGGTAGCCGGTGACGACGCGCGCCGGTATTCCGGCCGCGCGCATCATCAGCGTGAAGGTGCCGGCATAGTGCTCGCAGAACCCGCGCTTCTGGCCGAAGAGAAAGTCGTCGTAGGGATTCTGCTGGTCGAGCGGCGGCGGCTCGAGCGTGTAAGTGAACTCGCGGTTGAAGTGCTGCAGTGTTCTGGTGATGAACGCGCGTGCGTTCGGGCTCTGGGCGAACCACTCGCGCGCCAGGGCCACGGTGCGGGGGTTGTGCTCGTCGTCGAACTTGAGCGCCTGGCGCAGGTATTGCGGCAAGCTTCGCTCTCCGTAGCGGTAGTCGAGCCACGAGGTCATCTCGTATCGCATGCGCTGGCTCACGGGTACGGGGTTCCGCAGCTGCAGGTCGTAGAGCAGGGTGGTATGCGGCGGCCGCTCCGCGGGCACGTCGAGCGCGAAGAGCCAGGTCTTCTGGTGCGGCTCGAGGGTGACCGCATAGCGCACCGGCCGCTCCTGGCGCGCGTAGCGTGGATCGATGATGTTCCTGGGCTCCTGCATTCGCCAGCTGCGGCCATCGAAATCGGCGAGCACCGGCCCCCGCCAATAGAGCGCTCCCATTCCTGGCATGTCGCTTTCGAACTGCACGCGGAAGGCGACCTCCTCGGACTTGATCAGGTTGGCGATGCCGCCGGGCGTCATCGTGTCGCTGAGCCCCGTCCTCGCCGCGGTGGTGTCGCGCGGTAGCGCCCATAACGGTCCCTGCACGCGCGGAAACAGCAGGAAGAACGCCGCCATCAGCGGCAGTGCCTGGACCAGCAGGGCCGCGGCGGGGCGCAGTCGCTCGGAGAGAGTAGGCGAACGGCCCACGCGATTGAAGCCGACCAGCGTCGCGACGTAGATCCAGACGCACAGCAGCATGTAGATGCCGAGCGGAATCGACTGCGAGAAGAGGAAGCTCGTGAGCACCAGGAAGAAGCCGAGGTAGATCGAATGCGTGACTTCGCGCTGCGTGCGCATCTCGAGGAGCTTCAGGGCGGACATCGTGATCAGCAGCGCGACCCCGGCCTCGCGGCCGAAGAGCGAGCGGTAGGTGAGCCAGATGCCGACGCTCGAGGCGATGGTGAGCGCGACCATCAATAGCCGCGATGGAAAGTGCCACGCCGCCCACGCAATCCACGCGCGCCACGCGACGACGATCGCGCAGAAGATCGCGATCCAGTACGGGAGCCGCGGCACGTGCGGGGCCACCACGAACCCCATCGCGGCGAGGAGCCATAGGACGTTGCGAACGTCGAGCGGCGGCGAGGCGGGAACCGCGCTCATGGCTGGTCGCTCGCCGCGGGATTGTCGAAGAGCGCCAGCGCCTCGAGGCAGCGCGCGCGATGCAGGTCGCCGCGATTCGGGGGAACCACCGTGCCCGGGATCCTGAGCCCATAGCTCTGTCCGAAGCTTTCGGCCTGCAGCACCCAATGCGCGAGTACCGAGAGCCGCGATTCGAGGTCGGCGGCGCGCGCTTCCTCCCAGTCGATCCACAGCTCGCTCGACGCCATCGCGCTGAACTCCTTGGTGAGGAGTCCGCGTTCGCGCGCGAGCGCCTTCCACGCGATCTGGCGCGGCGGGTCGCCCGCGCGATACGCACGCAGCATGTTGAATTCCTCCTCGCCCGGCACCGGGATGCCTTCCTCCGACATGCTGCGCGATTGCGCTGGCGGCGATCCCGCGAACGGATCGGGCTTCGGATACACGACGGCGGTCAGGCCGAAATCGATGTACGACCATGCGTGGAAGAATCCCACCGGGTAACGCGTGAACACCTCGAGCCGGCCGGAACGCAGCACGCCGCGCCGGCGCGTGGCGACCGGAATGGAGATGCCCGAGGTCTCGCCGGGCACGACGTCGGCGTAGATCGCCTCTTCGCCCCTGCGGCGGATCGCGATCGCGAAGCGCGTCTGCGAGGGCGTCTCGACGCTCACGTTGAAGTGCGCGAAATCGCCCGCGAAGACCGGATCGCACCGGCCCGGGCGAAGCCGCAGGTGTGCGAGGTTTCGCCAGGTGTGCAGCATCGCCACCGCCCCCATGCTCATCAACAGGAAGGTGAGCAGATAGCCGAGGGAGAGGTTGTAGTTGATCGAGCCGACGAGGAGGAGGAGCAGCACGAAGGCGAAGAGATAGCCTTGCTGGCTCGGCAGGATGAAGATGCGCCGCTGGACAAGCGTGACCGGCGGGGCTTCCGGAAAGCTCGCGCGGAAGATCCAGTCGGAGATCGACTGCCGCAGGTTCGCGAACACGGCGGATGCTACGGAATCGGGACGCTCGTGATCAGCTCTTTGGCCGCGTCGAAGCCGCCCTTCACGGCCTCGGCGTTGCCGTGCAGGCGATGGCCCACGACCGAGGGCAGGATCGCCTGCACGTCCTCGGGCAACACCTGGCGCCGGCCTTCCATCATCGCCCACGCCTGCGCGGCGCGCAGGATCGCCACACCCGCGCGCGGCGAGAGTCCCTGCGTGAAGCGTGGCGAATGGCGCGTGTGGTTGATGAGCTGCTGCACATAGTCGAGCAACGCATCGGAGACCTGCATGGTCGGCACCGCCTTTTGCAGCTCCATCAGCTGCGCCGTGCTCATCGCCGGCTCGAGCTGCAGGATGAGGTCGCGCCGCTCGGCGCCCTTGAGCAGCTCGCGCTCGGCCTTGGCGTCCGGGTAGCCGAGATGGATGCGCATGAGGAAGCGGTCGAGCTGAGATTCGGGCAGCGGAAAGGTCCCGACCTGGTGCATCGGGTTCTGCGTCGCGATCACGAAGAACGGCTCGGGAAGCGGGCGCGTCTCGCCTTCGGCGGTGACCTGGTGCTCCTCCATCGCCTCGAGCAGCGCGCTTTGCGCCTTCGGGCTCGCGCGGTTGATCTCGTCGGCGAGGATGATCTGCGCGAAGATGGGGCCTGGGTGGAAGCGGAACGACGACGACTCGCGGTCGAAGATCGAGACGCCGATGACATCCGCGGGCAGCAGGTCGGAGGTGAACTGTATACGCTTGTAGTCGAGCCCGAGAAGGCGCGCGAGCGCATGGGAGAGCGTGGTCTTGCCGACACCCGGCACGTCCTCGATGAGCAGGTGCCCCTTGGCGAGGATGCATGCCATTGCGAGGCGAATCTGCCGCGCCTTGCCGAGAATCACCTGGCCGGCCATCGCGACAACGGCCTCGGTGGGTCCCTGGGCGAGGCGGCTGCGTGCGTCGATCAGCATGAAAACAGGAACCTTGTCAGGGGTTTAAGGGTCTTTCCCGATGTCGACACGAGAATATCACGCGCGCCGACACAGTTGAGTTTGGAAGGTGCTTTGCGGACAATGGTTGCAATGAGACTCCCGACGATTTCAAAAGGGCTCGGCATGCTCCTGGCGGCGTTCGCGCTTCCGGCGGGCGCGCAGAGCATCCCGGCTTTCAATGTCACCGACATGTGGTGGAACCCCGCCGAGTCCGGCTGGGCCGTCAGCATGATGCATTCGACGAGCAGCAACCAGGTCTACGCGCTCTGGCACACGTACGATCCGCGCGAGCCCGAGCCGACCACCGCGGCGAGCGACTTCAAGCCGATCTGGATCGTGATGACCGGCGGCACATGGACGACGCCCACGACATTCACGGGCGATGCCTACGTCACGAATGGGACCGCTTTCTCGCAGCCCTGGGTGGCGAGCGCGTTGAAGAGCACTCGCGTCGGCCGCTTCACGCTGACTTTCTCCAGCGCTTCGCGCGGCATCCTCAGCTACGAGCTCAGCGCGCCACCCGGGCTCGCCGCGAGCGATCCGGCGTTCGCCTTTCCGACGCTGACGGGCAGCAAGTCGATCCAGCGCTTCGACTTTTGAGGACCGCCCTCCTTACGCATCCGGACTGCATCCGGCACGAGATGGGAGCGCATCACCCGGAGTCGCCCGAGCGCCTGCGCGCCGTGCTTGCCGCGATCGAGTCCTCGGGCCTCAGCGATCGATTGATTCCACTCGAAGCGCCCGAAGCCACGCGCGAGCAGCTCGCGCGCGTGCATGCCGGTGAGCACCTGGATTTCATCTTCGAATCGGCGCCTTCGAGCGGCTACGCCTATCTCGATCCGGACACGTCGATGAACCCACGCACGCTCTCCGCCGCGCTGCGGGCCGCCGGCGCGGTGGTGAAGGCCACGGACCTGGTCATGGCCGGGGAGGCGAAGCGCGCGTTCTGCGCGGTGCGCCCGCCCGGGCACCATGCCACGCGCGCTCGCCCGATGGGCTTTTGCCTCTTCAACAACGTGGCGGTCGGAGCGGCGCACGCGCTCGCGGCGCACGGCCTCGATCGGGTCGCCGTCCTCGATTTCGACGTGCACCACGGCAACGGCACCGAGGATGCCTTCCACGAAGACCCGCGCGTGATGCTGTGCTCCACCTTCCAGCATCCGTACTATCCCTACTGCGGCGCCGAGTCGGGCAACGACCACATCGTCAACGTGCCGCTGCCCGCGATGACCGACGGGGGCGGCTTCCGCGCCGCGGTCGAGCGCGCATGGCTTCCGGCGCTCGAGCGTTTCGCGCCGCAGCTCGTCTTCGTTTCGGCCGGGTTCGACGCGCATCGCGAGGATCCGCTGGCTTACCTCAACCTCGAAGACGAGGACTACCGCTGGGTGACCGAGAAGCTCGTCCAGGTCGCCGACCGCCACGCCAAGGGACGCGTGGTCTCCACGCTCGAAGGCGGCTACAACACGCAAGCGCTCGGGCGTTGCGTGGTGGAGCACCTCGAAGTGCTCGTTGTCTAGCCCAGTGCCGCTGAGAGGACCTGGCGCCTACTTTCGTTTCACTTGCTGGGCTGGCTCCCGAACGTCGAAAGATACCCGTTGAAGGAACGGTGCGCTCTCGCCGCCGGCGCCCATCACGTTGATGAGTTGCCCTTCCCCGACGGTGGGGAATATGAACGGTCCCGCGATCGTAGGCACGTTCGGGCGCAGCCAGACCTGATCGGGCATGGTGCCGGTCTGGGATATCGTGAACCACACGAATGTGCCGCCGTTGCACGGGCCGGTCGGCGGGGTCCCGTCCGGCGGTGGGCAGCCTAGGGTGATCTCGATCGAAAAGGGCTGGCCCTTGGTTACTCCAAGCTTCGCGTCGTAGGTCTGGGCGTTGGCCGACGACGAAAACGCGAGCAGCGCAATGAACGCCATGGCGAAACGCATCTTGTTCTCCTTGTTTTTCGGGCGTTAACAAGCGTTGCCCGTGCCGGACAGTACTCCTAAACTGCGGCGCCCGTTTCCCTGCCCGCCGTAGAAATCACGCCTAGCGCAGCAAAATCTCGGGATCGACCGCGCTGCCAGCGATCTCGAACCGCTTCTCGCGCGAGCGCGCGCCGGCCACCAGCGCTACCGAACGGCGCACGACCCTGAAGCGCATCGCCAGGAATTCGATCAGCGCGTCGTTGGCGCGCTCCTCGAGCGCAGGCGCGGCAACGCGGATCTTGATCGCATCGCCATGCAATCCCGCGACTTCGGTGCGTTTCGCCCCGGGCTGCGCATGAACGGCGAGCGTCAGCACGCCGCCCGGATTGCGGCGGTGCCACGTCATCGGCGGTGATTTACTGGGCGAAGAGCGACGAGGACGACAAGTACGCCTTCTGCTGCATGAAGGAGGACTTCTGCGGCGTGATGTAGCTCGCCTTCGGTTGCAGGCCGAGGAGCGACCAGTCGCGCGTGCTGATCGCGTTGTAGATGATCGAGCGGTAGCGCAGCGCCGTCGAATAGGCCCAGGGCGACGCGAGGAAGTTCTGGTAGAGCTCCTCGAAGGTCTGCGCGTTGCAATAACCGCCGTGCGCGCAGGCGAGCTTGATCTCCGGGCCGAGCGTGATGCAGTCGGGGCCGAGATCGCAGGCCACGAGCGAGAACGCTCCGAGGAAGGCCGAAGGCTCGGGGTATTCCCCCGTCGGCCCGATGCGCAGCTGGTTGGCCATCGCCGACTGCGCGAGGAACTGGCCGACGACGAGAATCGCCTCGGGGTCCTGCGACTCGAGCAGGCTCACGATGCGCGAGAAGTCGTCCATCTGGATCTGCGCGGGCGCGGCCGAATCGATGCGGTTCGAGGTGAGGTTCTTGTTGAGCTCGGCGACGAGGATGCGGCTTTGCGCGCGCGCATCGCCCTGCATCGCGGCGGCGTGATAGAGATCCTCGATTTCCTTGGCCGCGATCTTGGTGCCCTGGAAGCGCAGGCACCGTTGCGAGGAATCGACGGCGTCGTAGGCGGCCGTGCGCTTGGCGTTGAGCGGATCGCCCACCGTCAATCCGGCGAGGAACTGGCGCCGCTGCTTGGTGCTGTAGGCCGCGAGGTCTTCGTTGAGCGCAGTTGCGAACTGGCATTCCTCGAGCGCTTTCGCGAGGTAGTAGCGCTCGTCGCCGGTCAGGCTGTCGCGGCGCGAGAGCAGACCATCGGCGTAGGCCTTGAGATCGCGGGCCGCGCGGTACTCGAGCGCGGTGGGCGAAGCGCGCACCGGCTGAACGCGCGCGATCGGAGCGGGCATGGTGATCGGACGCTGCCCTGCGAGCGGAAGCAGGCCCGCCACGCCGTTGCGGTTTTCGGCGCTATCGGATGAGCTGAGCGTGGAAGCGAGAGGGCTGCGATCCTCGCGGGCGGCGGAGACGAACCCGGCGTACTTGCTGCCTATGAGCAGCCCATACGCGACGAGCGAAGCCAGGCCGATGGCCGTGAGGCGATTCATGGGAGGGGAGTGTGGGCAAAAAGCGCCATTTCGTCAATGGTTTCCGTCACGTCCCGGGCACAAAAACCGGGCTCGATCTGTGAGTTGGCGCACTTTTCCGCTATGCGGAATATGGGAGGAGTGTCCTACCTGCCGCCAGGGGTCAATGGTGAAGGATTTTCGACAGGAAGAGCTGGGCCCGCTCCGAGCGCGGCTGGCCGAAGAATTCGTCCTTGGTGCAATCCTCGACGATGGCGCCCTGGTCCATGAAGATCACGCGGTGCGCCACCTTGCGGGCGAACCCCATCTCGTGCGTGACGACCATCATCGTCATGCCATCTTTCGCGAGCTGCACCATCACATCGAGCACCTCGTTGATCATCTCGGGGTCGAGCGCGGAAGTCGGCTCGTCGAAGAGCATGGCGATGGGATCCATCGACAGCGCGCGCGCGATCGCGACGCGCTGCTGCTGTCCGCCCGAGAGCTGGCCGGGAAACTTGTCCTTGTGGGCGATGAGGCCGACGCGATCGAGGAGCTTCAGGCCTTTTTCCGCGGCGGCAGCATCGTCGCGCCCGAGCACTTTCACCTGGGCGAGCGTGAGATTCTTCTGCACGCTCATGTGCGGGAAGAGCTCGAAATTCTGGAACACCATGCCGATGCGCGAGCGCAATTTCGACAGGTCGGTCTTCGGGTCCGCCACCGAGATGCCATCGACGGTGATGTCGCCCTTCTGGAAGGGCTCGAGCCCGTTCACGCACTTGATGAGCGTGGACTTGCCGCTGCCCGAGGGCCCGCACACCACCACCACTTCGCCCTTGGAAACCTCGGTCGAGCAGTCCGTGAGGACCTGGAATTGCCCGTACCACTTGCTCACGTTCTTGATGGAGATCATTGGGGAGCCTATCTGATGACGGCGATCTTCGCCTGCAGCTTCTTCACGACGAGCGACAGGCTGAAGGAAACGATGAAGTACACCACGGCGACGAACGAATACATCTCGATCAGCCGGTAGTCGCGATTGGCGATCTTGGAAGCCGCGCCGAGGAAATCGGTGGCGGAGATCACGTAAACGAGCGAGGTGTCCTGGAAAAGGATGATCGTCTGCGTGAGCAGGACGGGGACCATGTTGCGGAACGCCTGCGGCAGCACGATATGGCCCATCGTCTGCCAGTAATTCAGCCCGAGCGCGTATCCCGACCACACCTGGCCGCGCGCGATCGACTGGATCCCGGCGCGCATGATCTCGCAGTAGTACGCGGCCTCGAACATCGTGAACGTGACCAGAGCCGAGTAGAAGGCGCCGACCTGGACCGGCCGTGAAGCGCCGGTGATCCACGCGCCGATGTACGGCACGAGGAAGTAGAACCAGAAGATCACGAGAACCAGGGGAATCGAGCGCATCAGGTTCACGTAGGCGCCCGCGAGCCACGCGAGGGGCTTCAGGCTCGGGCGCGACGCGAGACGCATCATCGCGAGGATCGTCCCGAAAATGATGCCGCCCGTCATCGCGAGGGCCGTCAGCGTCAACGTGAACGTCATGCCCTCCTTGAAGAGGTAGGGCAGGGATCGCTCGATGGCGTTCCAGTCGAAGCCCGCGTCCATCAATGCCCCGCCAGCGGCGCGCCGCCGGCGGCGATGAGGCCGGGCACGCGGATCTTGCGCTCGAGGGCGCGCATGCCGAGAACGACCACGAGGTTCGTGAGGAGGTAGATGACCGTGGCGGCCGCGAACGCCTCGAACACCTGGAAGCTGAATTCCTGCATCGCGCGCGCGCGCCCGGTGAGCTCGAGCAGCCCGATGGTGAGCGCGACCGAGGAGTTCTTGATCACGTTCATGAATTCCGAGGTGAGCGGCGGCATGATGATGCGGAAAGCCTGCGGCAGGATCACGTAGCGATAGGTCTGGTCCTGCGTGAAGCCCATGGCGGTGCCCGCCATTCGCTGTCCGCGAGGCAGCGATTGAATCCCCGCGCGCACCTGCTCGGCGACGCGCACCGAAGTGAAGATGCCCAGGCAGAGCACCGCGGGGATGTAGGAGCTCCATGGCGGCGGCATCTGCTTGATCGCGTCGCCGAGGCCCTTGGGCAGGAACTCCGGGAACACGAAGAACCAGAGGAACATCTGCACGATGAGCGGGATGTTGCGGAAGATCTCGACATACCCGTTGCCGATGCGCACGACCCAGGGGTTCGTCGTCGTGCGCAGCGTCCCCACCAGCGAGCCGATCACGAGCGCGATGACCCACGCCGCGAGCGCCGTCGCGAGCGTCCAGCCCAGGCCGACGACGAGATAGTGGAGATAGGTTCCGGTCCCGCCAGGCTCGGGCGAGAGCAGGATGCCCCAGTTCCAGTTGTACTTCACGGTGGAGGACCGGTGATGCCCTGCGCCATTGAGCGGCAGCTTGCTGTCCGCTCCAATGGCCGCCCCGGTCCCGATTCCCTCGAGCGGCTATTTACTTATAAGCCGCCGGATCGCCCGAGTCGGTCGGATTCGCGAACGCCTTCTTCAGCGCATCGCCGACCGGCACGTTGAGGTTGATGCCCTTGGGCGGCACGGGCTTGAGGAACCACTTCTCGTAGATCGCGTTGATCGCCCCCGACTTGTAGAGGTTCGCGGTGCTCGCGTCGACGACCTTCTTGAACTCGGCATCGTCCTTGCGCAGCATGATCCCATACGGCTCTACCGACGTGGCCTCCTTCGAGATCTCGAATTCGGACGGATTGCGCGATTGCGCCGTGAGGCTGTAGAGCAGGATGTCATCCATCGAGAAGGCGACCGCGCGGCCCGTCTCCACCATCTGGAACGCTTCCGGGTGGCCGTTCGCGGAGATGATGTTCATCCCCAGGTTTTGCGCGGCATTGATCTCGGTCATCTGCTTGATGTTCGTGGTGCCCGCGGTCGAGACGATCGTCTTTCCCTTGAGGTCGGCGAGGGCCTTCACGTTCGACGACTTCTTCGAAACCCAGCGGTTCGCGGTGATGAAATGCGTGTTGGTGAACCACACCTGCTTCTGGCGATCGAGGTTGTTGGTGGTCGAGCCGCACTCGAGATCGATCGTGCCGTTGGCCATCAGCGGGATGCGGTTTGCCGAGGTGACCAGCTGGTAGCTCACCTTGAGGTTCGGCATGTTCGCCGCCTTCTTCACGTCCTCGACGATGCGCGCGCAGATGTCCATGGTGTAGCCGACGGGTTTCTGCTGGTCGTCGTAGTACGAGAACGGAATCGACGCGTCACGATGGCCGATCGTGATCGTGCCGGTATCCTTGATCTTCTTGAGCGTTTCCTGGGCGATCGCCGGCACGGCGAATGCCAGGCAGGCGGCCGCGGCAATCGCGGCCTTGAAATTGCGAAGCATCGGGGACTCCCTCCTTGGATGGAAACTTGCGCGGGTAGAATAGCGCAACAAGGTCACCCAATGCATTTTCCCACCCACGAGCAGAAGCAGGCGCTCCTCGAGCCGGTGCTGCGGCTCGTCGACCAGCGCCTTTCCGGCGAGCAGGCGAGAGTCGCGCGCGGCTTCATCGCGCACTACTACCACCACGTCGACGCCGAGGACCTCGCAAGCCGCAATCCCGAGGACCTGTATGGCGCGGCCATGGCCCACATGGCATTCGCCCGCCAGTTTTCGTCGGGCACGCCCAAGATCCGTGTGTACAACCCGCGCGCCGAGGAGCACGGCTGGACGAGCCCGCATACGGTGATCGAGATCGTCAATGACGACATGCCGTTCCTCGTCGACTCGGTGACGATCGAGGTGAACCGGCAGGGCTACACGCTGCACCTGCTGAACCATCCGATCTTCGCCGCGCAGCGCGACAAGGAAGGCCAGCTCCAGGCCTTCGGTGCGCCGGAGAAGGACGAGCGCTCGGAATCGCTCATCCACGTCGAGATCGATCGCGAGATCGACCCGGCGCGCCTGAAGGAGATCGGCACCGGTATCCTCGGAGTGCTTGCCGACGTGCGCGCCGCAGTCGAGGATTGGCCCGCGATGCGTGAGCGGTTGAGGGAGGTCGTGAAGGAGATCGAGGACTCCCCGCCGCCGATCGACCGCGACGAGGCCGCGGAAATCCACGCCTTCCTCGAATGGGCGGGCGACCAGCACTTCACATTCCTCGGCTATCGCGAATACGTGCTCGGCACGGCCAACGGCGAAGACCAGCTGAAGATCGTGCCGCGCTCGGGGCTGGGGGTGCTGCGCGAGCCCAGGCTGGGCGGCATCTCGCAGAGCTTCACGGACCTCCCGCCGCAGCTGAAGGCGCTCGCGCGCGAGACCAAGCTGCTGGTGCTCACCAAGGCGAACACGCGCGCCACGGTGCATCGTCCGGGTTACCTCGATTACATCGGCGTGAAGAAATTCGACGCCGCGGGCAACGTCGTGGGCGAGCGTCGCTTCGTCGGTCTCTACACCTCTTCCGCCTACCACGCCGATCCGGAAACCATCCCGCTCGTTAGGCGCAAAGTCGCGCACATCGTCGAGCGCGCCGGGTTCCGCCCGTCGAGCCACGCGCACAAGAACCTGCTCTCGGTCCTGCAGCTCTACCCGCGCGACGAGCTCTTCCAGGTCGACGAGGAAACGCTCTTCGAGACCGCGCTCGGGGTGCTTCGCCTCGGCGATCGCCGCAAGACCCGCGTCTTCATCCGCCGCGACGTGTTCGGGCGCTTCTATTCGTGCCTCATCTACCTGCCGCGCGAGAACTACAACACCGATGTGCG
>Ga0209131_1001119_pt1 | contig 18582 bp, 19 predicted proteins | sample GraSoi_2013_40cm_FD_185826 | JGI IMG/M metagenome (GOLD analysis project Ga0209131, IMG submission 185826) | Grasslands soil microbial communities from the Angelo Coastal Reserve, California, USA - Sample 9_17_2013_40cm (SPAdes) (version 2) | ecosystem: Environmental > Terrestrial > Soil >... | reverse complement strand
CATTCGGGCCCCCGGGTGGCTGACTGGCTGTAATCAGGACTGCCGGGCAATGTAAGCCGGCTTGCCGCGCGTGGATATCGTCGAGACCGTGCGGCGTTTTGTCCCCGGGTCAGCTACCGGAAGAGGCTTTTAGAAGCCCGATTGCACGGCAACGCGCAGCCATTGATCGCTTCCGCGAACATCGCCATTTCGTGCAGGGGTCTGACCCCGAATTAGGCGGCGGCGAGGGCTGCGGTCGAGCCGGCGAGGTAGTCCTCGTAGCTGCCGCGATAGTCGATCACCGTCGCCGGCTTGCCGGCCTCGCCGGGCTTGAGCTCGATGACGCGCGTGGCGAGCGAGGAGACGAACTCGCGGTCGTGCGTGACGAAGATCAGCGTGCCGCTGTACTTGTCGAGCGCGCCGTTCAGCGACTCGATCGATTCCATGTCGAGGTGGTTGGTCGGCTCGTCGAGCAGCAGCACGTTGGGCATCGACAGCACCAGCTTGCCGATCATCATGCGCTGGCTCTCGCCGCCGGAGATCACCTTGACCGATTTCTTGGCGTCGTCGCCGGAGAACAGCAGCTGCCCGAGCGTCGCGCGCACGATCTGGTCATCGTCGCCGCGGTCCTTGCGCCGCCAGCGGCCGAGCCACTCGGTGAGCGGCTCATCCGCCATGAATTCGTCGGTCGCGTCCTGCGGCCAGTAGCCGGTGCGCGCCTTCTCCGCCCACTTGACCGTGCCGGCGTCTGCTTTCAGCTCGCCCGCAAGGCAGCGCAGCAGCGTGCTCTTGCCGACGCCGTTCGGCCCGATGATCGCCACCTTCTCGCCGGCTTCGATGGTCAGGTCGAGCTTCTTGAACAGCGCCTTGTCGTAACCCTTGGAGAGCCCCTTGGCCTCCACGGCGATGCGGTGCAGCTTCTCTTTCTCGTCCACCGAGAGGCGAATGAACGGGTACTGCCGGCTCGAGGGCTTCACGTCCTCGACTTTCAGCTTCTCGATCATCTTGCGGCGCGAGGTGGCCTGGCGCGCCTTGGCCTTGTGCGCGCGGAAGCGGCGCACGAAGTCCTCGAGCTCGGCGATGCGTTCCTTCGCCCGCGCGTTGGAGTTCTCCTGCTGCTGCCGCGCGAGGGTGGTGGCTTCCATGTAGTCGTCGTAGCTGCCCGGATAGACGCGGATGTTGCCGTAGTCGACGTCCGCCATGTGCGTGCACACGCTGGAGAGGAAGTGGCGATCGTGCGAGATGATCACCATCGTGCTCGAGCGCGCATTGAGGATGTCCTCGAGCCAGCGGATGCTGTGGATGTCGAGGTTGTTGGTCGGCTCGTCCAGCAGCAGGATCTCCGGATCGCCGAACAGCGCCTGCGCCAGCAGCACGCGCAGCTTCCAGCCGGGCGCCACCGCGCTCATCGGCCCCTCGTGCTGCGCCGCCGGCACGCCCAGGCCGAGCAGCAGCGTCGCGGCGCGCGCCTCGGCGGTGTAGCCGCCGTACTCGGCGTACTTCGCCTCGAAGTCGGCCGCGCGCATGAAGTCGGCCTCGGTCGATTCCGGGTTGGCGTAGATCGCGTCGCGCTCGCGCGCCGCCTGCCACATCTCGTTGTGGCCCATCAGCACCACGTCGAGCACGCGCTCGGTCTCGAAGGCGAACTGGTCCTGGCGCAGCTTGCCGACGCGCTCGACCGAATCGATCGCCACCGAGCCCGCGGTGGGCTCGAGATCGCCGCCGAGGATCTTCATGAAGGTCGACTTGCCGCAGCCGTTGGCCCCGATCAGACCGTAGCGGTTGCCGCCGCCGAACTTGACGTTGACGTTTTCGAACAGGGGCTTGGCCCCGAACTGCATGGCGATGCCGGAAGCGACGATCACACGAAGTGTCCTGGAAAAGAAAAAGCTGGCCGAAGCCAGCTTTTCCGAGGTTGAAAGGCGATTACAGCGGCTTTACGTTGGCCGCGGCCGGGCCCTTCTGCCCTTGCGTCACGTCGAAAGAGACCTTCTGGCCCTCTTTCAGCGATTTGTAGCCCGACCCTTGGATCGAGCTGTGATGGGCGAACAGGTCCTTGCCGCCGTCATCCGGCGTAATGAACCCGAAACCCTTCGCGTCGTTGAACCACTTTACGGTACCTGTAGCCATGTCTTTTCATTCCTAACTTTGCGCGAGGCTAACCGAGCTTCGCTTGCGGGCACGATGATCAGGAAGGGAATCGACTTTGACTAGGGACCGCTTTTGGCGGCGATAGGAGGTCGGCGTTCACTGCTTGAAATCCTGCGGACCGCACTCTACCACGCCTAGCGTGGCTGGGCATCCAGGAACTGCACCAGCGGCTGGGTGAACCCGACCGGGTCGTCGAACGAGCCGAGGTGGCCGGTGGGGATGATGCGCTCCTCGGCCCCCTTGATCAGCCGGGTGAGGTCGCTGGTCATGGTCACCGGGGTGGTGCGGTCGAATTGGCCGCAGAGCACCAAAGTGGGGGCCTTCACCTTGCTGCAGTGCTCGGTGAAGTCCGGGATCAGGATGCCGCGCAGCACGTCCATGTAGGCCTGCTTGTTGGAGAGGCACATGCTCGACACCAGCTCGTCCGACTTCGACAGCGGCGTGGTGGGAAGCAGGCGCGTGGCGGCGTACTGCCGCGCGTACTCGCGCATCGACATGTAGCGCAGGCACTTCTCGGACTCCGCGATGCGGTCCTTCGAATGGGTGTGGTTCTTGGCGAAGGTGTCGATCAGGATCAGCGAGCGCACGCACTGCGGCCATTGCGCATTGAAGGTCAGCGCCACCGGCCCGCCCATGGAGAAGGCGACGATGTGGGCCCGGTCCACCTCCAGTGCCTCCATGCCGGCCCTTACGTCGGCGGCCGCGGCGGCCGCATCCCAGCGGCCGTTGTAGGTCGAGAAGCCGAAGCCGCGCGTGTCGAAGGCGATGCAGGTGTAGCGATCCTTGAGCGCGGCGAACTGATGGCGCCAGGAGCCCGAGAAGCCGCCGATGAAATGGATGAAGACGATCGCCGGGCCGCGGCCTTCCTTCACGTAGTTCAGCGTCTCGCCGTTCAGCTCGAGCTGCATCAGACGATCGGCCCGTAGCGGCGATACACGCTCTTCATCAGCGCTTCGAACTTGGCGCGCGGCAGCTCCACGCCATGGTCGCGGCGCACCGCTGCGGCGATCGCGTCGTACTCCTTGCCCTGCTTGACCAGGCGAATCGCCGTGACCGCGGCATCGAGCTCCGCGGGTACCTCGATCAGCCGCTCGCCCCATAGCGCGTAGCCGTACGGAATGTCGCCGCTTAGATACCGGCCTTGTTCATCGACCTCGAGCTCACTCATGAGCCGATATCATTACATCAGGAGGATGCCCATGGTTTCCCGTATCGCAGGATGGCTGCTCATGATTGCGCTGCCGCTGGTTGCTGCGGCGCAGAGCTACCCTCTCAGCTATCCGTCGAAACCGATCCGCATCGTGCTCGGCTATTCGACCGGCGGCACTTCCGACAACCTCGGCCGCATGATGACCGACAAGCTCACCGCGGCGCTCGGGCAATCGGTGCTGATCGACAACCGCCCCGGCGCGAGCGGCAACATCGCCGCGCAGATCGTGGCGAAGAGCGCGCCCGACGGCTACACGCTGCTCTACGGCAACACCGGCGAGATGGGGATCAACCCGCATCTCATGAAGGACATGGGTTTCGATCCGCTGGCGGATTTCGTGCCGATCGTGCTGATCCACAACGTGCCGCTCGGCTTGATCGTCTCGTCGCAGTCGCCTTACACCTCGTTCGAGAATTTCCTCGAGGCGGCGCGGCGCGAGCCGGGCAAGCTCAGCTTCGCCAGCTCCGGCAACGGCACGCCGGCGCATCTCGCGCTCGAGATGCTGATGAGCAAGACCGGCACGAAGTTCATCCATGTGCCGTACAAGGGCGCCGCACCGGCATTGCTCGACCTGATCGGCGGACGGCTCGACGCCTACTTTCTCGGCATGCCCGGCGTGACGCCGCAGGTGAAGGGCGGCAAGGTGCGCCTGCTCGCCGTGACCACGCTCGGGCGCGCCGGCAGCGCGGCCGATACGCCGACCGTCGCCGAGCTCGGCATCCCCGGATACAACTTCAGCCTGTGGGGCGGCTTCTTCGCGCCCGCCGGCACGCCCGCGGAGATCGTGACGCGCATCAACCGCGAGGTGCTGCAGGTGCTGGGTCAGCCTTCAGTGAAGGCGCAAATGGGCGAGCAAGGCTCCGACGTCGTGCGCACCACGCCGCAGGAATTCGGCCGCTTCGTGCAGAGCGAGCTGAAGAAGTACGGCGAGATCGTCAGAACGAGCGGACTGAAGCTCCAGTAACCGCAGCGTGCTCGGCCTCGCCGAGCTGCTTCACCAGCTCCTCCCAGAGCGACGAGGTGTCGGAGCGGAACACCAGCGACTCGTCCGCCTTGCCGACGTACCAGTAGCCCTGCTCGATCTCGCCGGCGAGCTCCTCGGGCATCCAGCCGACGAAGCCGGCGAAATAGCGCGCGTCGTTCGGCGTCTGCTCGATGATGCTGTCGATGATGCCGGCGTGGCTGGTCATGTACAGGCTGCCGAAGAGGTGCATCGACGGCTGTCCCGGATCCCGCTTGGTGACCGCGAACAGCGCATTCGGCACCTCGGGGCCGCCGAGATAAACGGGATCGACCACCTTCGCCGACGGCGCGTGCTCGGGAAACAGTCTCGCGAGTGTCACCCCGGTCGCGCGGTTCAGGATGAAGCCGAAGTGCTTGTCGCCCAGCGGCACCACGAGCATCGCCGTGTGCGCGTAAGGTCCCTGCAAGTCTGGCGTCGCGACGAGCAGCAGCGGCTTGCCGAGATCCTGCGCGCGCGCGACACCTGCACCGAGCAGGAGCATGCATGCGAGGGCTGCACTAAATGCGGCACTGATTGCGCGGTTCATAGCCGTCCTTTCGCGGTGTGGTGGCCATCGCCACATGACACCGCAAGAACCGTGCAAAGGAGTTCGGGGACGGAGCCCGAATTCCGCCGCCTGGCGCTCGAGGAATTCCTCGATGATGCGCGTGGCGAGCGACGAGACGGCAGCATCACGCTCGGCATCACGAGCACCAGCTTGCCGATGGTCACGCGCCGGGCCTCGCCGCCACGTGAATTTGTCGTCCGTCGTATGCGCAAGAAGTCGTTAGAACGTCATGCAGCCCGACCAGCGGTCTGCTCCGGCGTGCATAATTCCACTGACCGGAAAGCGCTCTCGTCAGACACCATAGCGGCTGTCGGCGCAGCCGGGGGGGGATGGGACAAATGGAAACTCTATTGCTCGATGGCGAACTCGTCGCTCAGATCAGGCTCATTGAGCGCGCCACCGGACGGAACGATATGTTTTCCGAATTCGTCCGTAAGCTCGAAGCTAGCCTGGCGGGTTTCGGCGTCGCATTCTCCGACTGCATCGCCTGTGGGGATACAAAGGGTGCGGAGCGCGCTGCTCACACGCTGAAGGGCATCTGCCTCCAGCTCGGCGCGCGGGCGCTGGGCGATCTGTTCGGCGAGATCGAAAACAGCGCCAAGGCCGGGGATTATGTCGAAGCGAAACGCAAATTCGATGATGGCGCCAGCATCATCGCGCAGTCTCTCGAGGCGCTGAAGCGCGCTTAGGGGCTCGCCCGCCTCGGGGCGCCGGAGCCTTTGATTTGCGTGCGGTGCATGACCCGGCGCGCCTTGCCATCGAACGCATCGCGCCGATGCATGGTCGTGCGGTTGTCCCAGAGCACCAAATCGCCCAGCGCCCATTGATGCCGGTAAAGGGCGGTTTCCACGAACGACCAGATCTCGTCTAGCAGGTGCTCCGATTCGTCGAGCTCGAGTCCCATGACGTACGCATTACGCCGCCGTCCGAGGTAAAGCGCGGCTTCGCCCGATACGGGATGCTCGATGACCATGGGATGCGGCGTACCGACTGAAGTGCGGGGGTCGTTCGACGGCGTCAATCCTTTGCGCACGTAGCCGCCGGAATCGTAAGTGCCGTCGTGCTTGATCTCCAGGTTCCGGATGCGCTCGACCAGGGCCGTGGGCATTTTCGCCAGCGCCGCTTTCATGCTGCTGAACCAGGTATCGCCGCCCAGCGCCGGGATCTCGAGCGAATACAGCATCGACGCATCCGGCGGCTGCGCGGCGTAGCTCATGTCCGTGTGCCAAGCGGCTTCGCCATCGCCGAGCGCGCCGATCGGTTCACCCTTCTCATCGAGTACGTTGGAAACGATATAGATCTCGGGGTAGCCGCGAGGGGATTTGCGTCCGGCGCCCTGGTTCGGCGGCGAGTCGAGCGTGCCGAAATGCCTGGAGAAGGACAACAGGTCGTCGTCGGTCAAACGCTGCTTTCGGAACAACAGCACGTCGTGCCGGTACCACGCGTTCTTGATGGCATCGATCTGTGCGGCGCTCGCGCGGGCGAGATCGATGCCCTGGACTTCGGCGCCAAAGAGTCCACTTCCGAGGGGCAGGATTTTCAAGTCGAGGTCAGCTGCCATGCGGCTCCCTATGCGCTCGTGTCAACAGTGACATTTTCCCTGATATCCAAAGACATAGGAGGCGTAATTGCAAAACTCGGTTACGATCAGGTTTGCGGGGAGGTGGCGAGGTGATACTGCCGGCCGCGACATTCTTTTGATCGGGGGAAACCGGCGTGGCGGACATCGTCCTAGTGATGTGCATATTGATGAGCGCGTATTTCATACGCGGCATCACGGGTTTCGGCTCCGGCCTGATTTCGGTGCCGTTGCTCGCGCTTTCTCAGCCGCTGCATTTTGCAATTCCGCTGGTGCTGGCGCTCGATTTCACCGCCTCGGTGGTTCTGGGCAGCACCAACAACAAAAAGGCGAATTGGGGAGAGATCAAGATATTGCTGCCGGCCGGAATGATAGGCGCGAGCATCGGCGCCATAGCTTTGCTGAACCTTCCGACTAAGCCGATCCTGGTGGCGCTGGGCGCCTTCACGATGTTCTTCGGATTTCGCAACATTTTCGGCCTGCAAGCCGAGGGGCGCTTGTCGCGTTTTTGGGCGGTCCCCGCAGGGCTGGCTGGAGGCGGTGCCGGCGCGCTGTTCGGCACCGGCGGTCCACCCTACATCATGTACCTGTCGCGCCGGCTTTTGGACAAAGGGGAAGTGCGTGCCACGTTTTCGTGGCTGTTCGCCATGGAGGGTGGATTCCGGCTGGCGTTGTTTCTGTTCGCCGGCCTGCTCCTGGATGACAAGCTCCAGCTCGCCTACGTGCTCGGCCTGATTCCCATGGCGCTCGGTCTGTCGATCGGCAACAAGGTGCATCTGGACATCACCAGCGCAGGCATGTTGAGAGTGGTGGGCGCGCTGCTCGTGCTGAGCGGCTCGATGTTGTTCTTGAAAGTGGCGATGTGAGGCAGGGGAGACGCTCATGATACCGACAGTCATTCGGCGCGCGGCGACCATGCTGGCTGCAGCGCTCGCCGTGCATTCGCCGGGCGTGGCTGCGCAGCAAGCGCACGCCTTCTACGTCCTGAACCAGCGCAGCATCGCGCTGACCGCGCAATATTGGAATCCGATTCTCACTCATGTGAGCAAGACAAGCGGCGTGCCGCTGGAGTTGAAACTGGCCAAGACCGCCAAAGACGGCAACGCCATAGCCGAAAAGGGCGGCTACGCCTTTCTCTACACCAATCACTTCTTCACTCCGGAACGCGACCGGCTCGGCTACAAGGTGATCGCGCGCCCCGCCGGCCCCGGCATCAGCTCGCAAATCGTGGTGCCGGTGGATTCGCCGATTCAATCGCTGCAAGACCTGAACGGCAAGGACGTCGCGTTCGTATCGCCGGACGGATTTGCCGGCTACTGGCTGCCGATGGACGCGCTCCTGAAAGCCAAGGTGAAGATCCAAGTCGTGTTCACCGGCAACCAGGAAGCCTCGTCCGCCCAGCTGAAGGTCAACAAGATCGCGGCCGCTGGCGTGAACAGCTCGGTCATGGCGCGTTACGCCCGGCGCGAATCGTTCGAGTACCGCGCGCTCTGGACTTCGGAGGTCTACCAGGATCTGTGCATCATGGCCAATCCGAAGGTACCCGCGGACAAAGTGGCCGCAGTCAGGGCCGCCTTGATCAACATGCTCAAGGACCCGGAAGGCCGCCAGATACTCGAGGCGGGTGCCGAATTGCTGAAGAGCGGCGGCGAGCTCGGTTTCGTCGCGGCCGAAAACCGCGAATACGACAACTACCGCAAGTTCTTCAGGGCGACGCAGGTCAAATAGTCCGCCGCGGAAGACATGGGGTGAGCGACATGAAAAACATCCGCATCTTCGGGTTCTGGAAGGATTGGGGACTGGTTTCGCGGCTGATGCTTGCCGTGGGCACGGCGATCGTCGCCGCGGGGGGCGTGCAGACCGCGCTCCTCGTGGCCGAAGGGGCGACCGAGCATTCTGCCCGGCTGCTGCGCGAGCAAACTGAAACGCTCGCCTTCCTCGCGCCGCTGGTGGCCGATCAGGCGCTGGTCGGTGACTACGAGGCGATCCGCCAGTTGCTGAAACAGCAGGTCAAGCGGGCCCAGGTCGACCGATTCGAGTGGGTCGACCGGGACGGCAAGACACTGGCCGCTGAGGACCGGGAGACCAAGCGCGAGGCGCCGGAGTGGTTCGCGCGGGTTGTCGCTATCGAGCACGGCAAACAAAGCGTCGATGTCACGGCCGGCGGGGTGGCCTATGGAAAGCTCGCTTCCACCGTAACTGCGATCCACGCCGAGAACCGGCTTTGGCAACAGTTCGTCAAGCAGGTACAGATCGTCGCCGTGACGCTGTTCCTCATGCTGCAATTCATCTGGCTGATATTCCGCGGCAATCTCGGAACGTTGCGCATGCTTGCCGACGGCGCGAACCGTTTCAGTCAAGGCGACCATGCGGTGCGCATCGAGCCCGAGGGTGCGCCCGAAGTGGTCCTGGCTGCCGAGGCGTTCAACAACATGGCCAACAACACCGAGAACCTGATCGCCTCGCTTGGCAAAAGCGAATCGAAGAACAAGCTGCTGGCGACGATCGTCGAGCAGTCCAGCGAAGCCATCTGGACCAAGGATCTGGACGGCTTCATTACCAGCTGGAATTCCGGCGCCGCCGCCATGTTCGGCTACCCGCCGGCCGACGCCGTGGGGCGGGCGCTAAACGTGGGCGAGTCGACTACCGAAGAGGGCGCAACGCGCAGGCAGCGGCTGCTGGCGGGACAAAAATTCTCCTACGACGCCAGAGCGGTGACGCGCACCGGCGCGGCAATCGACATTCAGGTCGCCGTCGCGCCTCTGCTCGACGATATCAACCAATGCGTCGGCAGCATCGCCGTAGCCCGCGATGTCACGCAGCACAAGCGCAGCGAGGACGCGCTGCGCCTGGCGCGCGAAGCGGCCGAAGCGGCAAGCCAGGCGAAAAGCTCGTTCCTCGCCAGGATGAGCCACGAGATCCGCACGCCGATGAACGGCGTTCTGGGCATGACCGAGCTCCTGCTGGAGACCGGGCTCACGAGCACGCAACGCAAGTACGCCGAGACCGTGCAGCGCTCGGGCCAGAACCTGCTCGGCATCATCAACGATCTGCTGGACTTCTCCAAGATCGAGGCCGGAAAGCTCGAGCTCGAGAGTCTCGACATGGACCTGCGCAAGACGATCGAAGACATGGTGGAGCTGCTTGCCGAGCGCGCCCATGCCAAGGGACTGGAGCTCGCCTGCAGTATCCCCGCGGATCTGGTGACCCACGTCAAGGGGGACTCGCTACGTCTGGGCCAGATACTGACCAATCTGGTGGGCAACGCGATCAAGTTTACCGAGCAAGGCGCAGTCGTGATCCGCGTGGCCAAGCTCGACGAGACCGTGAAGCATGTCGCGATGCGCTTCGAAGTGAGCGACACCGGTGCCGGCATCAGCCGGGCAGCGCAATCGCGCATCTTCGAGGAGTTTGCCCAGGCCGACGGCTCAACCACCCGCAAGCACGGCGGCTCCGGCCTCGGCCTCGCCATCAGCAAGCAGCTGGTGGAAATGATGGGCGGCAACATTCATGTCGAATCCGCGCTCGGCGCCGGCTCCACGTTCTGGTTCAGCGCCCGCTTCGAAAAGCAAACTGGGCAACCGCTGGGCGACCCGTCTGCGGTGCCGATCGGCTTGCTTACGGGCGTGCGGGCGCTGATCGTCGAATCGAGCGCCGTCAATCGCGGCATCCTCCAGGCGCAGATGAGCAATTGGGAAATGAGCATTCGGGTGGCCGAAACGCCGACGCAGGCAATCAACCTGCTGGCGCAGGCGACGGCACGCCATGCTCCCTACGATCTTGTGGTCATCGACCTCGGGCCGGCGGGCACGGAGGCGCTCGAGCTGGCGCGCAGCGTCAGGGCGCGCCCCGACATCGCCAAAGTGCGGCTGGTGATGCTGACCCGCCGGCATTTGGATGTCGAGGACCCGCGCGACGCGTGCTTCGACGCCTGCCTCATCAAGCCGGTGCGTCAGACGGTGCTCTACGAATGCCTGGTCAACATCATGGCCGGCCGGCCGCAGGAGGCTGTCAGCGCGCCGGCGCTGCCCGCAGCGGCGAGCCAGGCTCCGAGCGGGATGCGCGGCAATATTTTGCTGGTGGAAGACAATCTCATTAACCAGCAGGTTGCGCTCGGCATCTTGCAGATCCACGGCTACAGCGTGGCCGTCGCCAACAATGGCAGGGAAGCGCTCGAGGCCCACGCGCAGGGCGCCTTCGAGCTTATTTTGATGGACTGCCACATGCCCGAGATGGACGGCTTCGAGGCCACGATGGAAATCCGCAGGCTGGAGCAGTCTGCGACGGGCAAGCGCGTGACGATCATCGCCCTGACTGCCAATGCCATGGCGCACGATCGTGAGCAATGTCTGAACGCCGGCATGGACGATCATCTGAGCAAGCCCTTCAGCAAGCAGAGCATCCTGGACATGCTGGAGCGCTGGATGCCGCAAGCCGCGTCCACGCAGTCGCAGGCCGCCGAGCTCGCAGCGCGCGCGACCGCGAAAGCCGCCGAGGTTCTGGATCGGCAGGTGCTCGATCAGCTAGGCAACGTGCTGACGAATGGCAAGCCCGAAATGCTTGCCCGCGTGATCAATCTTTATCTGGTCGAGTCGCCGAAGCTGATACAAAAACTGAAGCACGCCGCCGGTGCCGGCGATGCGCGGCAGATCGAGCGCTCCGCTCACTCGCTCAAATCGTGCAGCGCAAACCTCGGCGCAAGCATGTTGAGCCGGTATTGCGAGGACCTCGAGGCATCGGCGCGCCGCGCCGACACCGACGCAGCGCGCAAGATCCTGGCGAAAATCGAGACCGAACATACCTCCGTTCAGACCGCGCTGACCGCGGAATTCGAATTGCTGGCTGCCAGCAAAGCGTAAAGGGAGACTGTGATGAAGAAGACGATGGTTCTCGTGCTGGGTTTGTGCGCCGCGATCGCGGCGTCGGCGCAGGACTGGCCGGCAAAGCCGGTGCGCTTCATCGTGCCGTACCCGCCGGGCGGGGGGACCGACGTCATCGCGCGCCTCGTGCAGAACCGCCTGTCGGAGGCGCTCGGACAACCGATTCTCATCGAGAACCGCGGCGGCGCCGGCGGTGCGCTCGGCACCGAGGCGGCGGCGAAATCCGCGCCCGACGGTTATACCTTCCTGTTCACGCTCTCTTCGCACACCATCAACCCGCTGCTCTACAAGCTCAGTTTTGACATCGAGCGCGATTTCACCCCGGTCAGCCTGGTCGTCAGCGTGCCGCAGCTGATCGCGGCCTATCCCGGCGCGCATATCGAGAGCATGGCGGACCTCGTGGCGATGGCCAAGGCAGATCCGGGCGGCCTGCATTTCGCCTCGGTCGGCAATGGCACGCCGTCGCACATCGCCGGCGAGCTGCTGATGCTGAGGACCGGGATCGACATCGTCCATGTCCCGTACAAGGGCGGCGGGCCGGCAGTCACCGACACGCTGGGTGGGCAGGTGCCATTGCTGATCGTCACCATGCCGGCGGCCATGTCGCTGGTGCGAGCCGGCAAGCTGCGCGCATTGGCGGTGACCACCATCAGGCGCAACCCTGGCGCGCCCGAGATTCCCACGGTCGCCGAGGCTCTGAAAATTCCGGACTACGAGGTCGATTCCTGGTACGCGATGTTCGCGCCGGCGAAGACGCCCCCGGCGATCGTGGCGCGAATGCAGAAAGAGATCGCGCGCGTGATCCAGCTGCCGGACGTGAAGCACAAGCTGCTCGAGCAGGGTGGCGACCCCGTGGGCTCCACGCCCGAAGAGCTCGACCGGGTGGTAAAAGGCGAGCTGCGCAAGTGGGCCGAAGTCATCCGCGACGCGAAGATCGTCGCGAACTGACCACCGTGGGCGCTGAAGAAGCCGTAGCCGAGCTGGGCAGCACGCAGTTCAAGCCCGCCGCCGGCGTGCTGGACAACACCCCGATCACGACGGGCCGTTATATCGCGCACATCGCCGTGCCGTGCCGCGACCTCGAGGAGGCTGCCCGCTGGTACGCGGAAGTCCTCGGGGCACAGCCGGTGCGTATCCTCAAGGACCGCGTCACCTTCAGCTTCGGCGGCGTCCTGCAACTGGTGTGTCACCTGGAGCGGCGTACGATCGCGCCCAATCCGCGCGCCTACCCCCGGCATCACGGCCTTACCTTGTTGAAGATGGACGATTTTTCCAGGCTCAAAGATCATCTCGAGAAACTGGGCATCGAATTCCTGGTGCGCCCCGCAGTTCGATTCCCTGACAGCGCTCACGAGCATCAAACCTTCATGGTGGTCGATCCCTCGGGCAACGTGGTGGAGTTCAAGTGCTACGTTCGGCCGGAGTATTGTTACTAGAAGCCCCCGGCCACTGAGCCGGCCGTCAAAAAAACACGATATTATTTTGGCGTACCACGGCGGGCGAAACGACCGCCGACGAGAACAACTAAGACCGTTTCAGGGGGATTGATTGAACATCGCGCCAGCAACCGCTTTGGCGGTTTGGGCTCTGGGGACCATCTGGCTGGTCCTGTTCTACGTTCTGGAGCGTCTCGATCCGGTAGTGGGGGAAGACGTTATCGACTGGATGCAGGTGGCGATCATCGTGCCCTTGGCAGCCCTGTTTCCGTTCTTTCGGAAATGGTTCTCCGGGTGGTTGGGCAGGGCTAAAGGCTAGCCGTCGCGCGGTTCATCAGCGCACCGAGAATGGCGCGTTGTACGGCCGGCCGAAGGGCACGCCGGCGAGCACCGACTGCACCGGCCTGATGTAGGCCTTGCCCGAGCGCTTGTTGTTGCGCGTATCGACGAACTCGACCGGGCCCTGCACCAGCTCGACCATGCTCGCATCCGCCGGCGCGCCGACCTGCAGCGTGCCGAGCTTCGGCATGCGGTTGATGATGCCGGCGGGCACGCTGGTCGCCATGCGCACCACCTGCTCGAGCGTGAAACCGAGCGCCATGAACTTGCTCATCACCCAGGTGAGGTAAGGCATGCCCGGCGAGTTGCCGGAGAAGACGTGGATGTCCGACGAGATGCTGTCGGGCATCGCGCCCTGCTGCATCGCGGCTTCCGCGACCGTGAAGTCGAAGCTGCCGCCGCCGTGGCCGATGTCGAAGATCACGCCGCGCTTCTTCGCCGCCAGCGCCTCCGGCATCAGTTTTCCATCCTGCACGATGTTGGTGAACCTACCGGCATTGTTCGGCGCGCCGGAGAAGCAGTGCGTGAGGATGTCGCCTGCGCGCAGCGTGTTCAGGATCTCGCCCATCAGGCTCGGCGTGGCGACGCCGCCGATGTGGCACATGATGCGCGCGCCGCCGCCCGCGATCTCGCAGGCGCGGATCGCGCGCTTGAGCGGCTCGATGCCGGCCTGGTTGATCACGTTCTCCGACATGCGCACCTTCACGCCGAGCGCGATGTCGGCGTTCTCCGCCACGGTCTTGCCCGCGACCTCGGGAATGGCGAAGCCCAGGTGATAGAGCTCGGGCTCGGGGAAGCCGGACAGCCCGATGTTGGCGATGTGCACGAAGGCATAGAGTCGCGTGCGCGTCTGCGCGCGCACGTAGCGGCGGAAGGCGGCGAAGTTGTTCGCGCCCGCATCGCCCGCTGAGACCATGGTGGTGGTTCCCTGGTACTGCACCAGCTCGTCGGCCGGGATGCCGATCGCCGAGCCGTAGGGATAGACGTGCGAGTGCAGATCGACGAGGCCGGGCAGCACCAGGCGCCCTGAGGCATCGAGCACGCGCAGCGCGCGCGCCGCCGGGATGTCCGCCTCGAGCGCTTCGATCAGCCCGAAGCGCATGCCGATGTCGCGCTTCGCGCGCAGGTTCTGGCTCGGGTCTAGGAGCTCGCCGCCCTTGATGACGAGGTCGTACTTGTCCTCGGGCCCCATCGCCGCCCGGACCGCCGTGCTCAGCAATCCCGCAGCGAAGGCAGCGCCCATGCCGGCGACGAAACGCCGGCGATCATGCAAGCTCATTTCTCTCTCCCCGTTGTGCTAGCGGGGAGAGCCTACCGCACGTGCAGCGTTACAGCGGCTTGATGTTCGCCGCGGCCGGGCCCTTCTGGCCCTGCGTCACGTCGAAAGAGACCTTCTGGCCCTCTTTCAGCGATTTGAAGCCCGTGCCCTGGATCGAGCTGTGGTGAGCGAAGAGATCCTTGCCGCCGCCGTCCGGCGTGATGAAGCCGAAGCCCTTCGAGTCGTTGAACCACTTCACGGTGCCTGTAGCCATGTCCTTCCCTCTACTGAAAAGATGCAGCGTTGGTGCGAGGCATTCCGAGCTTCGCTTCGGGCACGATGTTCAAGGGGTGGGCGTTTCACTGTCTCGATATCCTGCGGCCGGAAATGTAGCACGCCCGATCGGCAGGCAAACGTTCTATTGCCGCGGGCCTTTCCTGCCGCCCTCGTTGGAATCCGGCGTGCGCTTGCCCGCCCGCGTGGCGGTGGCCTCGAGCAAGAGGCCCACGGCTTGTGTGAAGAGCGGCTGCGGTATTTCCTCCTCGCCCACCAGCATGCGCTCGAGCGCATCGGTCGACACGTTGAGCGTGTCGCCCAGCGCGTCCAGGCCGCCGCAGAGCTCCACGGCACGCCGCAGCGCCATCCTCGGGACCTGGGAGTTTTTCACCGTCCTATGATAGCGGCCATGCGCCGCTCTCTCCTGCTGCTGCTCCTCATGCCGTTCGCTGCCCTTGCGCAATCGTGGCCGATGCAGCCGGTGCGCGTCATGGTCGGCTTCCCGCCCGGCGGCACCACCGACATCATCGGGCGCCTGGTCGCCAACGAGCTCTCGGAGCAGCTCGGCAAGCCGTTCGTGGTCGAGAACCGCGGCGGCGCGAGCGGCACCATCGCCGCGGGCGTGGTGGCGAAGAGCACGCCCGACGGCCACAACCTGATCCTGGTGCCGAGCACGCACGGCACCGCGCGCGCCTTGTATGCGTCGCTGCCGTACGAGGAATCCGACTTCGTCGCCACCGGCCTGGTCGCGAGCACGCCGTATGTGTTCGTGGTGCATCCCGAGGTGCCGGTCAAGAGCTTCGGCGAGCTGATCGCGCTCCTGAAGGCGAACCCCGGCAAGTACAACTACGCCTCCACCAGCCCCGGCACCGCGCAGCACCTCGGCGGCGAGCTGGTGAAGAAAATGGCCGGCGTCGACATGGTGCACATCGCCTACAAGGGCACCGGCGCCGTCATGGCCGACCTGCTCTCCGGGCGCGTGCCGATGATGTTCGAGAACGTCGCCACGATGGTGCCGCACATCCGCAAGGGAACGCTGCGCGGGCTCGCCGTCTCGAGCGCGAAGCGCACTCCACTATTGCCCGAGGTGCCGGCCGTCGCCGAAACCCTTCCCGGATTCGAAGTGCTCGGCTGGTTTGCGCTGCTCGCGCCGGCGAAGACGCCGCCGCAGATCGTTCAGACGCTCAACGCGGAGCTGAACAGGATGATCGCCAAGCCTCAGGTCGTGGCGAAGCTGATCGAGCTTGGAGCGGAGCCTTTGGGCGGCATGCCGGAGCGCGCAGCCGCGTTCATCAGGATGGAGCAGGAGAAGTGGGGCCGCGTCATCCAGGACGTCGGCATCAAGCTGAACTAACTGGAGGTCGGCTCCGTGATGTCCGCCGCCGCGCCGTCGGAGTCGCGCCTGCCGAGGTTGGAGTCCCGCGAATCTTCGCCGGTGCGGCGGTCCCAGGAAACGAAGGCGCCGGCGGCGATGGCTACTAGCAGAATGATCTGGAAGACGAGGCCGAGCTGGTGCATGCGCACACTCCTTTTTGTGCTGCGTCTTCCTCCTCGCGTAAAACCTCAAGCAACACGCATACCACCGTGCTTCCCTAGGGAAAGCGTCGCTTTTCCGTCTTTTTTCGCACGCACGCGGTGCGGCGCGCCTCTCCGGCGCATCGTGCTGGAGCACTACAGTCGCTTGGCGACCTCTTCCAGCATCACCTCGGTGGCGCCGCCGCCGATGGATTGCACGCGCGCGTCGCGCGTCATGCGCTCGATGGGCGACTCGCGCAAGAAGCCTGAGCCGCCGTGGAACTGCAGGCAGTCGTACATCACTTCGTTCACCAGCTCGCCGCAGTAGGCCTTCACCATGGACACTTCCTTGACGCAGTCGCCTCCGGCGGCATCGAGCGACGCGGCATGCCAGACGAGCTGGCGGCCCGCCTCCACTTTCGCCGCGAGCATCGCCAGGCGCTGGCGGATCGCCTGCTTCTCCCACAGCGGCGCGCCGAAGGCCTTGCGCGTCTTCACGTACTCGAGCGTCAGCTCGAGCGCCTTTGCACTTTCCCCTATGGCCATCGCGCCGATCGCGATGCGCTCGTTCTGGAAGTTGCGCATGATCGAGTAGAAGCCGCGGCCTTCCTCGCCGAGCAGGTTTGCCGCCGGCACGCGGCAGCCGTCGAACACCAGCTCGGCCGTATCGGAGGAGCGCCAGCCGTGCTTGTCGAGCTTGCGGCCGACCGAGAAGCCCTTCATGCCCTTCTCGACGATGAACATCGACAGGCCCTTCGAGCCACCCGCCGGGTCGGTCTTCGCCGCGACGAAATACAGATCGGCGAGCGCGCCGTTGGTGATGAACATCTTGGTGCCCTTCAGCACCCAGCCATCGCCATCGCGCTTTGCGCTCGTGCGGATCGCCTTCACGTCGGAGCCCGCATCCGGCTCCGTCACGGCGATGGCGGCGATCTTCCTGCCGGCAATGAGGTCGGGCAGGTAGCGCCTCACCTGCTCCGGCGTCCCGGCGTTCACGAGATGCGGCGACGCCATGTCGGTATGCACCAGCACCGTGATGGCGAAGCCGCCGAAGCTCGAGCGCCCCAGCTCTTCCGCGAGCAGCGCCGTCGCTCTCGCGTCCAGTCCCGTGCCGCCGAACTCCTCCGGGTACCTCAGGCCGAGGTAGCCGAGCCGCCCCATCTCCTGCAGCACCTCGCGCGGCACGAAGCCCTGCTCTTCCCAGGCGTCGCCCTTCGGCACGATCTCCTTCTCGACGTAGCGGCGAATGCTCTCGCGCAGGAGTCGAAAAGTGCCTTCATCCACCCGGCGCGCCCTGCGTATTCACGTAGAGCGAATACACCGAGGTGCTCGCCGCCATGAAGAGCCGGTTGCGGTGCAGCCCGCCGAAGCACAGGTTGGCGCAGCGCTCGGGCAGCTCGATGCGCCCGATGAGCTTGGCCTCGCTGTTGAAGACGTTGACGCCGTCGAGCGCCTCGCTGCCCATGCCCCAGCCCATCCACAGGTTGCCGTCGACGTCGAGGCGGAAGCCGTCGGGCGTGCCGCCGGTCTCGGCCTGGAGGAACACGCGGCCGTTGGAAAGGCGCGTGCCGGCGTCGACCACGTCGTACAGCTTCACGATGCGCGGCGTCGCGCCGGCCTCGATGATGTAGAGCTTCGACTCGTCCGGCGAGAAGGCGAGGCCGTTCGGCCGGTTGACGTCGCCTGCGGCCACCGCGAGCTTCTGCGTCTTCGGATCCCAGCGGTACACGTTGGTCGGCAGCTCGGGCTTGGCGACGTGCCCTTCGTAGTTGCCGAGGATGCCGAACGGCGGATCGGTGAACCAGATCGAGCCGTCCGACTTGCACACGATGTCATTCGGCGAGTTGAGCGGCTTGCCGTCGAAGCGGTCGGCGATCACGCTGATCGTGCCGTCGTACTCGGTGCGCGTCACCCGCCGCGTGTCGTGCTCGCAGGTGAGCAGGCGCCCCTGCCGGTCGCGTGTGTTGCCGTTGCCGTTGTTCGAGGGCTTGCGGAACTCGCTCACCCGGCCGGACTGCTCGTCCCAGCGCATCAGGCGGTTGTTCGGGATGTCGCTCCACAGCAGGTAGCGCCCGTCGCCGAACCACACCGGGCCTTCGTTCCAGCGGCAGTTCGAGGCGATGCGCTCCACCTTCGCGAGGCCGAGCCTGTAGCGGTTGAAGCTCGGATCGACGACCTTGACCGTTGGATCCGGATAGCGAGCGCTCGGCTGCCATCCCGCCGGCGTCTGCGCCATCGCGCGCGGCATCGCCGCCATCGCCGCGACGCCTGCCACGGTCTTCAGAAACTCGCGCTTGCTCCCGTCATTTCCACGTTCGCCCATCTCCCCTCCTCAAGGTCAGATTCCTCGGCGCCATCATAGTCCCCGTGCCGGGAATTTCTCGCGCA
>Ga0209131_1001118_pt1 | contig 18585 bp, 16 predicted proteins | sample GraSoi_2013_40cm_FD_185826 | JGI IMG/M metagenome (GOLD analysis project Ga0209131, IMG submission 185826) | Grasslands soil microbial communities from the Angelo Coastal Reserve, California, USA - Sample 9_17_2013_40cm (SPAdes) (version 2) | ecosystem: Environmental > Terrestrial > Soil >... | reverse complement strand
AGCGCGGCAGCTTGATCTTGCCGATGTCCAGGAGGAGGCCGATCTGCGCGAGCTGCGAGAGCTGCGCCTTGGGAAAGCCGACGTGGCGCCCGAACGAGGCGAGATAGACCGAAACCTGCAGGCCGTGGCCGTAGGTCGAAATGTCCTCCTCGCGCAGCCTCGCGATCCACATCGCCGCGTCGGGATTGCGCACGATGCTCTCCACCATGCCCTCGACGATTTCCTCGACGCGGTCGATCTCGAAGCTCTGGCCGAGGCGAATGTCGTTCACCAGTTTCTCGAGGAGGGTGGAAGCCTTCGTCACCGCGGCCTGGGCGCGCGGCACCTCTTCCTCGACGCTCACCTGCTCGACGTAGGTCTGCACCTCGATGCCCGGCGGCAGGAGCTCGGCGCGCGCCGCGAATTCCTGGGGTGTTTCGCGCGGCGCCTCGGGAAGCGACACGGAGGGCTTCGCGCGCGGCTTGCCGAAGAGGCGCTTCAGCGACGCAAGGAGGCGCCCCACGGCACCGGGCTCGCCCGGGCTCGATGCGAGCCCGCGGGGCCCGGCTGCGGGCATCGCGCCGCCGCTCGCCCGGGGCGGCGCGTCCCCCCGGTCGAATGCGCTGCGTTGACGCTTCGCCGGTTTGCGCGCTTCGCGATCCTCGGCCGATGACAGCGGCGTGACCGCGTCGGGATCCCCTTCGGCCGCGCCCGGCATCATTCGCAGCCCGCGCATCGGCGGCATCGTATTGGTCGCGGGGCTGATGCCCGACACGGCCTCGAATTCGGCGCCGGTGGAGCGCGCGCGATCGACCATCACGTATTCGCAGTGCGTGCGCAGGGCGAGGATCTGCTCGTCGTTCTCGACGAGGAATCCCTGCAGCAGGAACGGTGTGTCGACCCACGGGCGGTCGAGGTCGGCGACGAACATGCCGACCTTGAGGTCGCTCACGAATATCTTGGACGCCATGGCCCCCGCATTCTAAAGGGGAATGGCGTGTGGAAACGGGGCCTTACGCGAGAAACCCGATGTTACTGATGGAATAGCGCGAGAGGTTGGGGAAGATCGTGGCGAGCGCGGGCTCGCTCACGCCGAACCAGCGCGCGAGCGTGGCGCCGTACTGATCCACGGCCATGGTGGGGATCCAGCGCCCGGAGGTGTCGGCGTCGTCCGGACCCGCGCGCGCGAGTGTCGGATAGGAACCGTACATCCGCCCGCCCTGCACCGCGCCGCCGAGGATGAAATGGTGGTTGCCCCACGCGTGGTCGGTGCCCGCGCCCGAGGCGGGCTGGAACGTGCGCCCGAAATCCGAGAGCGTGAACGTGGTCACGCTCCCCGCCACCCCGAGCTGTACGGTGGCGTCGTAGAACGAGCGCAACGCCGGCGAGAGCTGGCCGAGGAGATTGGTGAGCGTTGTGAGCTCGTTGGAATGGGTATCGAAGCCGCCCAGCGAGACGAAGAACACCTGGCGCCTCGCCCCGGTCTGGGCGCGCGCCTCGATCAGCTTGGCGACTTGCAGGAGCTGCTGCGCGATCGAGCTCGTCTGCCCGGCGAACAGCGCCTGCACGCTCGAGTTGGTCGCCGAGAGGATCGGGTTCACCACGCTCGAGAGCGCGAGCGCCTGCGTGGTGATGCCGGCGGCGGCATCGACGTAGGCATTGTCCCGATCCGCGGCGAGGATCGATTGCATGGCGGCGAGGCGGGCATTGGCGGCGGCGCCGCCGTTGAAGCCCTGCAAGGCGAGCCCGCCCGCCGCGGGAAGGGCGAGCGCAGTGGTGCTGCCGCCGGCCGTGAACAAGGCGCTTCCGGCGATCGACGTGATCACCGGGAAATTCGTGTTTTGCGCGGCCATGGCGTCGGCGATGCGCCCGCCCCAGCCGCTCGCGCTCGCACCCGAGGAGACCGCGGACTGCCACTGGTTCTGCTGGTCGGAGTGCGAGAACAGGTTGTCGGGGCGCTTGGCGAAATAGTTGGCCTTGGTGGTGGGCTCGTTCAGCGGGCCGACGTTGGCGAGGATGGCGAGCTTGCCCGCGGCGAACAGCGGATGGATCTCGGAGAGCTGCGGATGAAGGCCATAGGGGCCGCTTGCCTGGGGCTGGATCGGCAGGAGCTCGGCCTGCGTGAGGTTCACGCCCGAGGCCACCGTGCGCACCGCTGCGTACTGCGCATAGGTGGCGGCATCGATCGGCACCACGAGATTGTTGCCGTCCACGCCGCCGTAAAGGAACACGCACACCAGCGCCTTGTAGTCGGGCGCGGCCTGCGCATTCGCCGTGGCGCCGAGGCCCAGGAGCGAGATCGGCGCGAGACGCGCGGCCAGGCCGCCGGCGGTGAGGGCGCCCGCGCGCGACAGGAATTCACGTCGGTTGTTCATCGTTGCACCTGGTATTGGGGCGACGTCATCACGAGCCAGAGGCCGGCTCGCGCCCGGGCGAGCCCGTCGGTGGCCGAGGCGGCGTTGACCGCGGTCACGATCGCGCCCTTCATGGCCGGTGACATGCGCCCGCCCAGGAGGTTGGCGCTCAGCCGGTCGGCGAGCGCGGCGGCGTCGAGCGCGACCGCCTGGTAGGCGGCGAGGTTCAGCTGCGTGCCGCTGGCGCCGAACACGGTCGCGTCCGGCGCGATCGCGTTCGAGAAGAGGAGTGAGTTTGCGACGTTGGCGCGGTTGATTGCCGTGGTCGAGGTCTGGATGCCGAACTCCGGCCCGAGGAACTGCGTGCCGGGCACCACGTAATCGAACGGGTAATAGTTGAACACCGACGGCGCGTAGAACACGAATTGCCCGAGGGAATTCGACGAGCCGCGGAAGAAGACGCCGTCGGTGGCCGCGTTCGTGGCGCGCGCGATCGAGGTCATGTAGAGGGCGGGCTCGACCAGCTTGCCGTAGGCCGGGTCGATCTTGCGCGCGCCGCGCGCCTCGGGATCGAGGAGGATCGCGCGCACCACGGCGCGCAGGTCGCCGCGCTGCCCCGCGCCGTTGTTGTCGAACACCGCCGTGACGCGCGCCACGTAGGCGGGCGTGGGGTCGCTCGTCACCAGCTTCTGGATGAGCTGCTTGCCGATGAAGGGGCCGACGTTGGCATGGTTGAAGATGTTCTGGTGGGCGAACGCCAGGTCCTGCGCCATCGTCATGTTCGCCGGAGCGACCACGCCGTTCATCAGCACCTTGGTGCCGAATTCGTGGTTGGCGTCGACGGCGAGCATCGGCCCGAGATAGTTGCGTGGATTGTTGTTGCGCGCATTGACTCCCACGACCGTGGGATAGGTCCAGCCGGTGAAGACGCGCGAGAACCCCTTGATCTCGGCGAGCTGGTAGGTCGCCAGGGCCTTGCCGGAGGCGTCCAGCTGCCGGGTGCCGTCGGCATTGAGCAGGTAGGTGCCGACCGAGAAGAGCTGCAGGATCTCGCGCGCGTAGTTTTCGTTGGGATCGGTCCCGGCGGTGGCGTTGGTCTTGTTGTTGTTGACCATGTCGAGGTAGTCGCCCATCACGGGCGAGAGCGTCACCGCGGCGAGCACGTCGTGGAAGTTGCCGAAGGCGCGGTCGAGGAAGATCTGCTGGTAGTCGCGCATCGCGTAGTTGCGCGCGTTGTCGACGCCGGAGGTGACCATGATCTGCGAGAGCGCGAAGGCGACGCGCTGGCGCAGCTGGTCGGGCTGCGCCAGCGCGTTCCTGAAGAACTGCAGCTGCAGCTGGAAGAGCGTGTAGTTGTCGCGCGCGCAGAAGCTGTCGGGGCGTACCGGCAGCGTGCGATCGTCGACGCACGTGTCGGCATGGGTACGTGGGATAGACGCTCGCGGCAAGCCCGAGCTGCTCGTCGATCCAGGCGCCGGGGCCGATCGCGGCGGCATGGTCGACGCCCGATTCCGTGGGGCCGAAGGTGGCCTGGCGAAGAAGGCGCATGGCGTCGGCGCGCACGTCGGCGCTGGAGAGCGGCGCGCACAGGAGCACGCCGTCGGCCGAGCGCCCGGCCGCGGCGGACTTGGCGAACACCGTCGCATCGACGGTGAGACGCTGGTTGAAGTCGTTGCGGTAGACGTCGTCGAGGGTGCTGCGGAATACCGGCGTGGTGCCCGCCGCGCACTGGCCGGCGGCTGGGCGCGCCGCGTAGAAGACCGTGCCTTCGTAGATGAGGCCGTGGTTGGCCTTCAGCGCCTCGCATTCCGCGGGATCGGCGCTGTAGAAGTGCGCGTGGCGCGTGACCGCGGGCGCGTGCACGAAGCGGCAAACGGGAGACAGGCCCGGCGCGTCGGCCGCGCGCGCGAAGACGCCGAACTCGCCGCCGGTGGGCGACCAGCCGGCGGCTTCGGCCGCGAGCATCTCGTTGGCGTCGGTGGTGATGAAATAGTGGCCGAGCGCGGCATTGAAGTACTCGACCGCGGTCGCGGTGGGTTCCGCCGCCTGCGCGGCCGCTGCCCAGCATCCCAGAGCCGCGAGCGCGGCGCTTGCCAATCGACTCATGACGCTTCCCCCGTTGCGGCCACTATAATCCGTGCGCCACATCCAATCGTTGCAACCCGGTAACGAGTTGTAAGGCCCGCGGGTTTACACCGCCAACGAATATCTTCAGCCCATGAACCGAACCCTCGACGATCTGCGCGAAGACGTCGCCCTTGCCAACCGCATCCTCGAGCGAGTGGGCCTCGCCCATGCCTTCGGCCACGCCAGCGCGCGCCTCCCGGGCACCAACACATTCCTGCTGCCCACGCGGCGCAGCCCCGGGCTCGCCGAGGCCGACGAGCTCCTCGTGATCGATACCGAAGGGCGCCTGGTTTCGGGCGACGGCGAGCCCAACAGCGAATTCTGGATCCACGCCCGGCTCTACGCGGCGCGCCCCGACGTGGGCGGCGTCGTCCACGCGCATCCGGCCGCGTGCGTATGCCTCACGCAGGTGGGCCAGCCGCACCGCGTGGTGCACAACCAGGGCGGGATCTTCGCCGGCGGCGTCCCGGAGTATTCGCGCATCGGCTTGATTCGCTCGCGCGAGCTGGGCGAGCTCCTCGCCCAGACGCTGGGGGCGGGCAACGCCGTGATGATGCGCGGCCACGGAATCACCATGGCCTTTGCCGACGTGCGCGCGGCGACCGTGGCCGCGTGCTACCTCGAAGAGAGCGCCGCGCTGCAGCTGCGCATGCTCGCCGCGGCGGGCGGGGATGCGGCGAAGATCCGCGCCTTCTCGCGCGAGGAGGCCGAGGGCCTGCGCGACCAGATCACCGGCAACGTCGCGAAACGCGCCTGGGAATACTTCGCCGCCGTCGCCCGCGAGAACCCGCTGGGCAGCGGGCTGCGTTAAAGCAAATCATCCGCAGATGAACGCAGATAAAACCTCGAAAGGGCGATGATCATTCCCGCACAGGAATCCATGGGCTCGAAGTCCCCCATAGGGGTACGGGGTATCTGCGTTCATTTGCGTTTATCTGCGGATCCAAGGCCTTTTTTGCCAACATCAATCCCGGCCGCGACAATATAAGCAAAGCCTGATATTTCCCTTGTCCCGTCAACGGTTTATTGGGTAGACTCGCTCACGCGTCCCCGCTAGAGGGACTCGCTCAACGAAGAGCGAACGGAGGGAAGCAGAGTTGAAACCGACCGATACGGGCGATCCGGCCTATTTCCACAAAGTCGTCGACTGCCAGTGGGCATGTCCGGCGCATACCCCGGTCCCCGAGTACATCCGCCTCATCGCGCAAGGCCGCTACGGCGACGCGTACATGGTCAACTGGAAGTCGAACGTGTTTCCCGGAATCCTGGGGCGCACGTGCGACCGGCCGTGCGAGCCGGCCTGCCGGCGCGGGCGCGTCGAGGAAAACCAGGGCGAGAAGCCCGAGCCCGTCGCGATCTGCCGCCTGAAGCGGGTCGCCGCGGACTTCAAGGAAGACATCCGCGAGCGCCTGCCGAAAAGGCCGGCGAAGCGCAACGGCAAGCGCATCGCCTGTGTCGGCGCGGGCCCCGCGTCGCTCACCGTGGCGCGCGACCTGGCCCCGCTCGGCTACCACGTCACCCTGTTCGATTCCGACCGGCTCGCCGGCGGCATGATCCGCTCGCAGATCCCCAGGTTCCGCCTGCCGGAGACGGTGATCGACGAGGAGACCGGCTACATCCTCGACCTGGGCGTCGATTTTCGCGCCGGGCACCGCGTCGATTCGCTGAAAAAGCTCCTCGGCGAGGGCTACGACGCCGTCTTCATCGGCTCGGGCGCGCCGCGTGGGCGCGACCTCGACATTCCGGGTCGCAAGGAAGCCGCGGCCCACATCCACATCGGCATCGACTGGCTCTCGTCGGTCGCCTTCGGGCACGTGACGAAGATCGGGAAGCGCGTGATCGTGCTGGGCGGCGGCAATACCGCGATGGACTGCTGCCGCTCCTCGCGGCGCCTGGGCGGCGATGACGTGAAGGTGATCGTGCGCTCCGGCTTCGAGGAGATGAAGGCGAGCCCCTGGGAGAAGGAGGACGCGATGCACGAGGGCATCCCGATCCTGAACTTCCTCGTGCCCAAGGCGTTCCTGCACGACGAGGGGCGCCTCACCGGCGTCGTCTTCGAGAAGGTGAAGGCGGTTCGCGACGAGAAGGGCCGGCGCAGCCTCGTCCCCACCGGCGAGCCCGACCCGACCTTCGAGTGCGACGACGTCCTGGTGGCCGTGGGACAGGAGAACGCGTTCCCGTGGATCGAGCGCGACGTCGGCGTGGAATTTGACAAGTCGGGCATGCCGGTGCTGGACCCGGTCACGCTGCAAGCGACGCGCAAGGAAGTCTTCTTCGGCGGGGATGCCGCGCTCGGCCCCAAGAACATCATCTGGGCGGTGGCCCACGGCCACGACGCCGCGATCTCCATCGATCGCCTGTGCCATGGCGAGGACGTGCACGAGCGCCCGCCGCCGATGGTGAACCTCCTGTCGCAGAAGATGGGAATCCACGAATGGAGCTACGACAACCAGGTCGCGCCCGACACGCGCTTCAAGGTGCCGCTGAAGGATCTGACCATCGCCCTGAAGGACATCCGCCAGGAGGTGGAGCTGGGCTTCGACCCGCAGCTCGCCTGGAAGGAGGCGCAGCGCTGCCTCAACTGCGACGTGCAGACGGTGTTCGCGCCGAAGCTGTGCATCGAATGCGATGCGTGCGTGGACATCTGCCCGGTCGATTGCATCACCTTCACGGCCAATGGCGAGGAGGGCGAGCTGCGCGCGCGCCTCAATGCCCCTTCGCCGCACCTCGACCAGGCGATCTATGTCTCGACGCAGCTGAAGACGGGCCGCGTCATGGCCAAGGACGAGGACGTCTGCCTGCATTGCGGCCTGTGCGCCGAACGTTGCCCGACGGGGGCCTGGGACATGCAGAAATTCCTGCTGGAGCCGGCCGAGGCGGGGTCGCGTTGCCGCCCTTCCGGGGCGCGCACGGCAGCCGCTTGAGGCGTTACCGCTGTAACCCCTGGGGGGGCGAGAAAATCTTGCTGAATCAATAGAATGCGACGGCATGCATGAACGTCAAAACAAAGGGGGGTAGAGGATCATGCCGAAGGTTGCGAACAGACGATTCGCCCATGCCGTGGCCGCGCTCGCCGCGGTTGTTTTCTCGCTCGCCGCACGCGCCGACGATCTCACGCCCGTGAGCCGGGTGGATCCCGAGTTTCCCCGCGAGGCCGCCGTCTCCGGCGCCGAATCGGGACTGGTGAAGGCGCGCATGACCATCGACGCGAGCGGCGAGGTGACGCGGGTCGAGATCATCGACGCGCGTCCGCGCCGCGTGTTCGACCGCGCGGTGGTGAAGACGCTGTCGCAGTGGCGTTTCTCGCCCGGAAGCAACGGGCGTTCGAAGGAGATCGAAATCGCCTTCAAACGGTGATTACAGGGGTAATCGCGCCGGGTGCGCGGATGTGAACCAGTCCATACGGTCCGCGGGCGCGCTTCGCCACAATCCGTGGCTGTAAATACAACAAATGGGGGAGTGCCATGAAAAGACTGCTCACCGCCGCCTGTGCCGCGCTCGCGATTGCCGCCGCCCTGCCTGCCGCCGCGCAGGACAAGTCCAAGGGCACCGCCGCCGAAGCCACCGCCATGGTCCAGAAGGCCATCGCGCACATCAAGAAGGTCGGGCGCGACAAGGCGTTCCCCGATTTCAATGACAAGAAGGGCGCGTTCAACGATCGCGACCTCTACGTGGTCGTCTACGACTTGAAGGGCAAGGTGCTCGCGCACGGCGCCAACGAGAAGATGATCGGCAAGGACGTGATCGAGTTGCGCGACAACGACGGCAAGTACTTCGTGAAGGAACGCGTCGAGATGATGAAGGCGCCCGACGCGAAGGGGTGGCAGGACTACAAATTCATGAATCCCGTCACGCGCCAGATCGAGCCCAAGTCGATGTACCTGCAGCGCTACGAGGACGTCATCGTGGGCACGGGCATCTACAAGTAGAACCAGCCCATGTTCCTACGCAACCTCAGAATCGGCACGCGCCTCGCGCTCGGCTTCGGTGCCGTGCTCGCCGTGATGCTGACGGTGTCCATCGCCGGCACCTGGCTCGGCAAGAAGAGCCGCGACGACCTCGCCGGCGTGGTCGCCACCGCCGGCGCCAAGCAGAACCTCGCCGCCGAGATGAAGGCGCTCGCCCTCGAGCAGTCGGCCGTGATGCGCAACATCGGCCTGCATTCCGACATCAAGGCGATGCAGATCGACGAGGACCGCGCGCGGAGCCTCGGCCGGATGTACGACGAGGCGCGCGAGAGGATGTCGCGCTTGGGCCTCACGGCGAGCGAGCGTGAGATCCTCGAAGCGCTCAACAAGGCCGACAAGGAGATCGACAAGCCGTTCCAGCAGGCCCTGGGGCTTTCCACCAGCTTTCGCAACGAGGAAGCCGCCAAGGTCCTCATGAACGAAGTCGATCCGCTGGTGCAAAAGACGCTCTTGGAGCTGAACCGGCTGATTGCGCTGCAGACGAAGGCGAACCAAGAAGCCACCCAGACGGCCATGGTGAACGGCGACCGGCTCGCGGCCACGGTCTATGTCGTGGAGGCGATCGTGCTCCTCCTCGCCGTGCTGATCGCATGGACCACCACGCGCAGCATCACCGGCCCACTCGCCGAGGCGCTCGGCGTGGCGCGTCGCGTGGCCGCGGGCGACCTCACCTCGCGAATCGAAGTGAAGGGACGCGACGAGGCGGCCGAGCTCCTCGCGGCGCTGCGCGACATGAACGGCGGCCTTTCGCGCATGGTGGCGCAGATTCGTAGCGGCGCCGAATCCATCGCGGTGGGCGCGGGCGAGGTGGCCGCGGGCAACCAGCAGCTTTCCAGCCGCACCGAGGAGCATGCGAGCTCCCTCGAGGAGACCGCCTCCACGCTCGAGGAATTCACCACCACCGTGCGCCAGAACGCCGAGCACGCGAAGCAGGCGAGCCAGCTCGCCGGCAGCGCCTCGGCCACCGCCGAGAAGGGCGGCGCGGTCGTCGGCAAGGTCGTCACCACCATGCAGGAGGTGACCGCGTCGTCCAAGCGCATCAGCGACATCATCGGCGTGATCGACGGCATCTCGTTCCAGACCAACATCCTCGCCCTGAACGCCGCGGTGGAAGCGGCGCGCGCGGGCGAGCAGGGCCGCGGCTTCGCGGTGGTGGCCGCCGAAGTGCGCAGCCTCGCGCAGCGCTCGGCGGAATCGGCCAAGGAGATCCGCGGCCTCATCGCCAACTCGGTGAAGGGCGTGGAGGCGGGCGCGCGCCTGGTGGGCGAGGCCGGCAAGACCATGGACGAGCTGGTGGGCTCGGTGAAGAAGGTCGCCGAGATCATGGTCGAGATCGCCTCGGCGAGCCACGAGCAAAGCTCGGGCATCGATCAGATCAACAAGGCCATCACGCAGATGGATACGGTGGTGCAGATGAACGCCTCGCTCGTGGAGGAAGCCACCGCGGCGGCCACCAGCATGGCGGGCCAGGCGACGGTGCTGGAGCGTGCCGTGGCGCAGTTCCGCATCGAGGACGGCGCGGTGGCCGAGCCCGCGGTCCAGGCGCCCATGGGATCCGCGCGGGCGCCGGGCCGGCAGGCGATCGGCGAGCCGCGCCGCGCGCCGGCGGTGGCCGGGCGCCGCGAGCCCGCGCTCACCTCGACCGAAGAAGAAGACTGGAAGGAATTCTAGGAACCCATGCCATGCCAATGATCGCCATGACCCGGGAAATGGGCTCGCTCGGCAAGGACGTCGCCGCGGGGGTCGCCGAGCGCTGCGGCAAACGCGTGGTCTACCATGAGATAATCGAGCCCATCGCGAATAAGATGCGGCTGCGCAAGAGCCACGTGGAGCGCTTCCTCGACGGCAAATCGGGCATCTGGGAGCGCCTCACCACGGACAAGACGAGCCTGTCGATCTTCACCGCCGACGAAACCTTCAAGTTCCTGCGCGACGACTCGACCGGGGTCATTCGCGGCTGGGGCGCGGCGCACCTGCTGAAGAACATCCCGCACGTGATTCGCGTTCGCGTCTGCGCGCCGCTCGAGACGCGCATCGCGCGCATGATGGAGCGCCTGGCTACCGACAACCGCGAAACCGTGGAGAGCGAGATCCAGCTTTCCGAGGAAGCCCACAGCGCGATCACCAAGCGCCATTTCGGCGTGAACTGGCGCGACCCCGAGCTCTACGACGTGGTGCTCTGCACCGAGCGCCTCTCGGTGGACGAATGCGTCGACGAGATCGAATCGATGATGAAGAAGAAGTGCTTCCAGGAGACGCCCGAGTCGGTGCGCCTCGCCCACGACCTGTCGCTCGAGTGGAGCGTGCGCTCGAGCCTGCGCCGCGATCCGCGCACGGCGGCGACCCACATCACGGTGGAATGCGCGAGCGGCGTGGTGAGCCTCGCGGGGATGGTGGACACCGAGGCCGAGGCCGGCGCCGCGGCCGAGCTCGCCGAGGCGACCGAGGGTGTCGCCGGGGTTCGCAACCAGCTGAAAGCCTCCGACTCGGCGAGCTCACGATTCCGACGCGAGGGGTGAGTGGGCGCACGGGTCGTATTGAGCCTCGATGGCGAGATCGTTTCGGAAGTCGAGCTCACGCAGCCGGTGACCATCGTCGGGCGTCACCCGGCGTGCGACATCTGCGTCGACCACCCGGCGATCTCGGCGCGCCACATGCTGTTTCGCATCGAAGGGCGCACCGTGTACGTGGAAGACCTGGCCAGCACCAACGGCATGAAGGTGAACGGCATCGCCTCGAGCCACCAGGTGGTCCACCACCTCGACCTGATCGAGGGGGGCAAGCACAAGCTGCATTTCTTCGACGACGCCATGCTCTCCGGCTCCGTGGGAAACCTGGAAAGCACGGTGCTCACCGATTACGAGCGCACCATGCTGGTTGCGCATGCCCCGCCGCCAGTCACGCCGGCGCGAGCGGCAACGCACGGCGCTGAGGATCTGTCGCGCACCATGGCGATCGCGCGCGATCCGCAGGTGCGCATGGGCCCGGCACAGGAAGCGGTGCGCACCGATGGGGTGCAGGCGCCGGGCATGCTCGCGCTGCGCGTCGTCGCCGGCGAGCGCAAGGGCGAGATCATCGCCCTCGAGCAGGCGAATACGGTGATCGGCACCGCGGGCGGGGAGAGCGCCTTGGTGGTCAAGCGCGGCGCGCGCCATTTTCTGGCGCGCTTCTCGGGTACGAGCGCACCACGCTTGAACCGCGAAGCGCTCGGCCCGGGCTCGCACGCCATCGCCGAGCGTGACGTGATCGAGGTGGGCGACGCGAGTTTCGAAGTGATCGTGGTGACGCGCTAGAGCGCGGCACCTGAAGGCGAGAGGGAGAAGAAGATGACGCAGGACAGGAACGGCGCGCGTGACTCGAAGGACGCGGCCCAGGCCGCGGACTTGCTGGTGACGGTCGCTTCCACGTTGAACGACCGCCTCGCGGTGACCGCGGACGAGCTCGCGCGGAGCCAGGCGATGCTGCGCGAAGCCTCGGAGGAGCTCATGACCGCGTTCCGCGGCGCCGCCGACCGCATCGTCGCGGCGCAGCGCGCGAGCGTGGCGGCGCTCCCGGAAAAGGCCGCCGAGTATGGCGTCGTTCTCGACCACCTCTACGGCGCGGTGCAGCACCTCCAGTCGCACGACCTGGTGAACCAGCTGATCGAGGCGCAGAAGCTGCGCGTGGACAAGATGCGCGAGAAGCTGGGCGAGGCGCTGTCGCTCGCCACCCCGCCCATCGCCCACCCCGGCGCCACCGAGCAGTGGATCGAGCGCTCGCGCCAGATGCTCGACTGCATCGTCGCCGGCATCAAGCAGATCGACGAAGACACGCACGCGCCGCGCACCGACAAGAAGCACGCCGGCAGCGTGGACCTTTTCTAGAGACCGAGGCAAAACCATGAAAACCATCCTCGCAGTCGACGACTCCGCCACCATGCGCGAGATGGTCGCCTTCGTCCTGGAATCCGCGGGCTACCGCGTGATCGAGGCCGAAGACGGCGCGCAGGGGCTCGACCGCGCCACGGCCACCACGTGCGACCTCGTGATCACCGACCAGAACATGCCGAACATGGACGGGCTCACGCTGGTGCGCTCGCTGCGCGAGCTGCGCGACTACAAGAGCGTGCCGATCCTGCTCCTTACCACCGAATCCTCGGACACCATGAAGGCCCAGGGCCGGGCCGCGGGCGCGACCGGCTGGCTGGTGAAACCCTTCGATCCGGCGACGCTTCTCGAAGTCGTGCAGAAAGTGCTGCGCTAGCGCCTCCCATGGCCATCGATCTCAACCGCTTCATCGCCACCTTCTTCGACGAGGCCCAGGAGCACCTGGAGTCCATCGAGGAGAAGGCGATGGCGCTCGGCGCCGGCGCGGCCGACGTCGAGACGCTGAATTCGATCTTCCGCGCGGCCCACTCGATCAAGGGCGGCAGCGGCACCTTCGGCTTCACCCAGCTCACCGACGCCACCCACGAGATGGAGACGCTCTTCGACGGGCTGCGCAAGGGCAAGGGCCAGGCCGACGCCAACACCGTGCGCGTGCTGCTCGATGCGTGCGACGTCTTCAAGGCGCACATCGCACGGCTGAAGGCGGGCGACCGCGGCAACGACCCGGCCATGGACGGGGTGCGCGCGCAGCTGATCGGCTATCGCGCGTCGGGCGCGGGCGCCGCGGCGCCCGCGGCGGCGCCATCCAAGCCCACCGAGGAGAGCTTCTTCGCCGATGCGCCGCAGGAAAAGGCGGGCAGCGCCTATGGGCTCTTCGAGGAGAAGGAGGCCGCGCCCGCCAACGAGAAGTTCGGCTTCTTCGAGCGCGAGGCCGGCGACGCGCCCACGGAGCCCAGCCGCCGCAAGGGCGACTCGTCCTCGATCCGCGTCTCGGTCGAGAAGATCGACCGCATCGTGAACCTGGTGGGCGAGCTGGTCATCGCGCAGGCGATGCTGCAGCAAAGCGCCGCCACCTCCGCGGGCGCCGACGAGCGCCTCACGCACAGCCTCGCCACGCTCGACCGCAACACGCGCGACCTGCAGCAGGCGGTGATGTCGATCCGCATGATGCCCATGGAATTCGTGTTCAGCCGCTTCCCGCGGCTGGTCTACGACGTCTCCGCCAAGCTCGGCAAGAAGGTGAACCTGCGCACCCAGGGCCGCGAGACCGAGCTCGACAAAGAGCTGATCGAGCTCCTCGTGGATCCGCTCACGCACGTGGTGAGGAACGCCATCGACCACGGCATCGAGAGCCCCGAGGAGCGCCGCGCCGCCGGCAAGCCCGAGATGGGCACGGTCGGCATGCGCGCCACCCATCGCGGCGGCAGCGTCATCATCGAGATCTCCGACGACGGCCGCGGCCTCGACCGCGAGCGCATCATCGCCAAGGGGCGCGAGCTCGGCATGGCGGCCGACGAGTCCATGAGCGACCAGGAGGCGTGGGGGCTCGTCTTCGAGGCGGGCTTCTCCACCGCCAAGGAAGTCACCAGCCTTTCCGGGCGCGGCGTCGGCATGGACGTGGTGCGGCGCAATATCGCATCCCTGGGCGGAAGCGTGTCGATCTCGACCGTGAAGGGCGAGGGCACCGTGATCGCGATCCAGGTCCCGCTCACCCTCGCGGTCCTGGACGGGATGATCGTGAGCGTGGGCGGCGAGCAGTACATCATTCCGCTCGAATTCGTCGCCGAGGCCTTCAAGCCGGGACCGAACGACATCCGCACCATCGTGAACCGGGCTTCGCTGGTGGCGGTGCGCGGCGAGCAGCTTCCGATCGTGCGCCCCGAGCCGCTATGCCTCGTGGTGGAGGTGGACAACCGCCGCGCGGCGCTCCTCGTCGACAGCCTGGTCGGCCAGCAGCAGCTCGTGGTGAAGTCGCTCGACACCAACCTCCACGCGGTGCCCGGCGTCGCCGGCGCCACCATCCTGGGCGACGGGCGCGTGGCCCTGATCCTCGACGTGGCGACCATGACTCGCACCACGGCATCGCGCACGCGCGCCCGGGCCGCCGCATGATGGCTTCGGCCGACACGCGCGAGTTCCCGTTCAGCGCGGAGCACTTCCGCCTGATCAGCGAGCGCGTCTATCGCTTCTCCGGCATCCGGCTCCCGGAGGGCAAGCGCGAGATGGTCTATGCGCGCCTCGCGCGCCGGCTGCGCTCGCTCGGCATCGCCTCGTTCGACGACTACGTGCAGTTCCTCGAGCTCGAGCCCGCCGAGTGGGAGCACTGCACCAACGCGCTCACCACCAACGTGACCGCCTTCTACCGCGAGGCGCACCACTTCACGGTCCTCGCCGAGCACGCACGCGCGAGCGCCGTCGCGGGCGAGCCCTTGCGCATATGGAGCGCGGGCTGCTCCACGGGCGAGGAGCCCTACACGATCGCGATGTGCCTCGCCGAGGCGATTGCGGGAAACGCCTTCAGCGTCGTCGCGAGCGACCTCGACACCCAGGTCCTGGCCGCGGCGCGCGAGGCCGTCTATGCGCTCGCCTCGGTGCAGAAGCTCGAGCCCGAGCGCCAGAAGCGCTTCTTCATGCGCGGCAGCGGGCGCTTCGAGGGCAAGGCGCGCGTGCGCCGCGAGCTCGCCGCCCACGTCGAATTCATGCGCGTGAACCTGATGGACCGCGAGTGGCCGATCGAGCCCGGGCTGGACGCGATCTTCTGCAGGAACGTGATGATCTATTTCGACAAGCCCACGCAGCGCCGGCTGGTGGAGCGCTTCGCGGCCCTGCTCAAGCCCAAGGGGCTCTTCTTCGCGGGGCACGCCGAGAGCCTCATCGACCAGGGCGTGCATTTCCGCCTGCGCGGCCAGACCGTCTACGAGCTGGCGAAATGAACCGCGACGACGACGTCCTTCGCGACGAGACGCCCAACCGCTACTTCGACCCGCACTTCAAGGTGGAGACGGCGAAGATCCTGCCGGGCGAGTACTACGCCACCAACAAGGACATGGCGCTGGTCACCGTGCTGGGATCGTGCGTATCGGCGTGCCTGCGCGATCGCGACTCGGGCATCGGCGGCATGAACCATTTCATGCTGCCCGACGAGGGCAAGCTCGTCGGCACCCACGGCAACATCAGCGCGGGCGGGCGCTACGGGGTCCACGCCATGGAGCTCCTCATCAACCAGATCCTGAAGCTGGGCGGGCGGCGCGACCGCATGGAGGCGAAGATCTTCGGCGGCGGCAACGTGCTGCAGGGCTTCATGCTTTCCAACGTGGGCCAGCAGAACGCGGAATTCATCGTCGAATACCTGAACCTCGAGAGGATCCCGATCGTCGCGCGCGACCTCCTCGACGTATGGCCGCGCAAGATCTACTACTTCCCGAGGAGCGGCAAGGTGATGGTGAAGCGCCTGCGCAAGGTGAACAACGACACGATCGTGCTGCGCGAGCGCGACTACGGCGCGCGCCTCTTCCACGGCCCGATCGAAGGCGGCGCGGAGCTCTTCAAATGACGGCGAAGATCCGCGTGGTGATCGTCGACGACTCGCGCATGATCCGCGAGGTCCTCACCGACATCCTCAAGGACCAGCCCGACATCGAGGTGGTGGGCGCCGCGGCCGACGCCTACGAGGCGCGCGACATGATCAAGCGCCTCGAGCCGGACGTGATCACGCTCGACGTCGAGATGCCGAAGATGAACGGCCTCGAATTCCTCGATCGCTTGATGCGCGCGCGCCCGACCCCGGTGGTGATGATCTCGTCGGCCACCGAGCGCGGCTCGGAGGTGACCTTCCGAGCGCTCGAGTTGGGCGCCGTGGACTTCGTCACCAAGCCGAAGCTGAACGAGCAGACGCCCGACGACTACGGCCAGATGATCGCGGAGAAGATCCGCGCGGCCAAGACCGCGCGCCTCAAGCCGCCGCGGCGCGCCGGTCCCGAGGACACCGCGTCGATGCCGGCGGTCATCGCCAAGCGCCCGGTGCCGGTGGGCGTGAAGACCTCCGAGCGCGTGATCGTGGTGGGCGCCTCCACCGGCGGCACCGAGGCGATCCGCGAATTCCTGGTCGGCATGCCGCAGGATTGCCCCGGCATCGTGATCGTGCAGCACATGCCGGAGAATTTCACGCGCATGTTCGCCGAGCGCCTGAACGGCTTGTGCCAGATCACGGTGAAGGAAGCCGAGCACAACGACCCGATCCTGCCGGGTCACGCCTACATCGCGCCGGGCGGCAAGCACCTGTGGCTGAAGAGGGACGGCGGCCAGCTCCTCGGCAAGCTCTCCACCGAGCCGCCCATGAACCTGCATCGCCCGTCGGTGGATTTCCTCTTTCTCTCGGCGGCGAAATTCCTCGGCGCCGACGCGGTCGGCGTCATCATGACCGGCATGGGCAAGGACGGCGCGGCGGGCATGTTGAAGATGAAGGAAGCCGGCGCCTGGACCCTCGCCCAGGACGAGGCCACCTCGGTGATCTTCGGCATGCCGCGCGAGGCGATCGAGCTGGGCGCGGTGCACGAGGTGGCGCCCCTGCAGAGGCTGCGCGACAAGGCGCTCGCGCGGCTCGCCACGCGGGAGGCCGCCCGATGAGCGGCGAGCCGGCGATGGCGGGCGTCCACGGCGACGCGCCGGACAAGGACGTGGGCGACGAAACCTACGGCATCGACATCCTCAAGGTGCAGGAGATCCGCGAGGTGGACGCCGGCGCCGTGACGCGCGTGCCGCACGTGGCCGGCTTCGTGCGCGGCGTGATCAACCTGCGCGGGGCGATCGTGCCGATCGTGGACCTGGGGCTCATGCTGGGCTTCGCCGAGCCCCATCCGCTCACCCAGGCGAGCACCATCGTACTGAACGTCGATCGACGCCTCGTCGGGCTGATCGTCAGCAGCGTCTCGGACGTGATCGCGCTTGCCGACGAAGAGATCGTCGCGGCGCCGGAGCTCGCCGGGCGCGCGGTCGGCGCGGCCATCGAGGGCATCGGCACGCACGCCGACGCCAAGGCCGGAAATGCGGCGCACGTGCTCCTCCTCGACGTCGACCACCTCATGCGCCGTATCCGCGAGGAGCGCGAATGAGCCTGAGTCTCGGCGTGCCTCCCGATGCCACGGGCCGCACGGGCAATGCGCCGGCGCGCATCGGCAACTACGAGATCACCGGCGTGCTCGGGCGCGGCGCCTCGGCGACCATCTACCTCGGGCGCGAGCTCTTTCCGGCGCGCAACGTCGCGATCAAGGTCTACGACTCCGACCACCTGAGCGCCGAGGACCGCAAGGTGTTCCGCTCGCTTTTCCTCAAGGAGACGCTCCTCGCGCGGCGCCTCACGCACCCCAACATCACCCAGATATACGACGCGGCCTTCGACGACGAGCGCGCCTACATCGTGATGGAGTACGCCAAGGAGGGTAGCCTGGACCGCTTCTGCGTTCCCGAGGGCGTGCTCGAGCACGAGCGCATCGCGCACCTCCTCGAGCGCTCCTGCGACGCGCTTTCCTACGCCAACGTGAACGGCGTGATCCACCGCGACCTCAAGCCCGCCAACATGCTGCTCGGCGAGGACGGCGAGGTGAAGGTCGCGGACTTCGGCGTGGCATTCTCCAACCTCGCGTTCGACAAGACCAACGCGATGGTGGTGGGGTCGCCCGCCTACATGGCGCCGGAGCAGTTCTCCAACCAGCCCGCCTCGATGAAGTCGGACATGTACGCGCTCGGCATCGTGCTCTACAAGATGCTCACCGGCGCGCTGCCGTTCGATGGCGCCACCACGCCGGCGGCCCTCATCGCGCGCATCCGCATGGGCAACCTGCCGCGCCCCAGCGCCGCGCGCGCCGACATCCCGTTGAAGCTCGACGACATCTTCGCGCGCGCCACCGCGCTCGAGCCGAACGATCGCTATCCCAGCTGGGAGGAGTTCGCCGCGGAGCTGCGCGCCATCGCCTCGCCGGGAGGCGAGGCGAGCACCGACGCGGAGCGCGCGAGCCGCCTGCGCGCGCTGCCGTTCTTCAAGGAGTTCGGGCCGGCGGAGCTGGCCGAGATCGCGCCCATGGGACGCTGGTTCGACGTGCGCGCGGGCTCCCCCCTCGTGGGCGAGGACGATCCGGGCTATTCTTTCTTCGTGCTGGTGCGCGGCCAGATGCGCGTCACGCGGCGCGGCACCCTCCTGGGCATCCGCGGCGCGGGCGAGTGCCTCGCCGAGACCGGCTTCCTGCGCCGCTCGGGTGCGCGCCGCTTCACCACCATGACCGCCGTCACCGACTG
>Ga0209131_1001117_pt1 | contig 18599 bp, 18 predicted proteins | sample GraSoi_2013_40cm_FD_185826 | JGI IMG/M metagenome (GOLD analysis project Ga0209131, IMG submission 185826) | Grasslands soil microbial communities from the Angelo Coastal Reserve, California, USA - Sample 9_17_2013_40cm (SPAdes) (version 2) | ecosystem: Environmental > Terrestrial > Soil >... | reverse complement strand
GACGGTAAAGGTCGAAACTTCGAGCTTGGCTGAATTATGGGCCCGAACCGTCAGGGTGCCGCCGGAACTGACCGTAGCGCCCGAGCCGATCTGGGCTATCGCCACGGCGCTGACATCGCCGACCACCACCGACGGGACGGCGAGGCCACCGGTCAAACTCATGTAAGTCAGCAGGCTGACATTATATACGGGGTCCCTGGCCACCGTATTGGTCCAGGCATTCAGGGTCACGTCGCCGGACCCTATGACGCTGGCGCCGTTATTGATGTGGATTGCGGCGTTCGCCGTGCTTTTCACATAGCCGGCGCCGACCCCCCACAGGCTCTCCAGCAGGTCCACAAAAACCGCCGTTGCGGTGTCGTATTCCGTTTTCGCGGAGGCACTGGATTCCAGGAGGATGGCACCGCCCTCCAAGACCCCGTTGATCGTGATTCCGGTCGAGGCGTCGGTATGGCCTGCCTGTTGGTGCTTATCCTGCGACGCGGTGAGGGTGATATTGCCGTCTTTCCAAATCGACGGGGTGGCGCCGGTGCTGTTCTTTGCGAAGCTATGGATTTTTCCATCGATCTGGATGCTCGGCGCGGTCAGGCTGACGTCGCCCGAGTCTCCGGTCGAAAGGGCGTTTATCTCATCGCCCGGCAGGCCGGTCGCGCGCGTGTTGATGTAGCCGCCCGATGCGATCGTGATGCTATTGGTGGCCGTGATCGTAACCGAGGCGCCGTGCGACTCGATGCTCGGAATATCGGACGGGATGTCCAGAGAGTTGGAGAGAGGATTCGTCGTCGTCGTGGCGCCGATCACGACGGTGGTGGGATCGATCAGGATCGAACCGGCGGCGCCGTGATCCGACCCGGCATCCAACGTCGCTCCGGCGAATGTTGCAGTGCGGCCGGCGCTCAGTTCGACCGTGCCGCCTTTGCCGCCATCCTTGCCATGCACATTGACGACGGCGCCCTGCTGGACTGCGAGGTCGCGTCCCGCCTTGATGAGGACGCTGCCGGCGTTCGAAGCATCGCCGCCGCCGGCCGCCGCGAGACGCGCGTCACCGGAAATCTGGATGTCGTTCCCCGCCGTGACCAACACCGACCCCGCGTCGTGGTCGGCGGCGCCGTTCGCTTCGATGATGCCGCCGAGCACCGCATCGCCCGCCGCCTCGATCACGATCGCGCCATTGCGCACGGTGATGGCGGCGCCTTCCTTCAGACCGACGGTATTCACCGTCGCGTCGAACAGCATCTTCGAAATCTCGGCGGGCGTCGTCGGCGGTGTCGTTCCTCCGACGGAGACGAATTGCCCCGAGAGATGGACGCCGTCCTTCGCGTTGATCTTGCCTTGGACGAGAATGAGTCCGTCGGCGGAGATCGGCGTCGCTCCGGCGATGAGTGCCGCCGTCGCCGCATCGTCGATGTTGCCGTGCACGTCGATGACCGAGTCGAGGAATTCCGCTTTGGGAGTCTGCACGGTCAGCGAACCGACATTGACCGTGCCATTCGGTCCGACGACGAACCCGTGCGGGTCGGCGAAATAAATGTCGCCGCCGATTTGTCCGCTTTTATATCCGTTGAGAATGCCGTCGACGAACACCGGTCCGTCGCGCACGATGTTCAAAAGTTTGTTCGCGGCATCCGGCACGTGCAGGTTGACAATGTTGCCGGTCCCGACCTGAAACTGCGAGAAGGAATTGAATCCGGTCCCGCCCCGGACCGTGCCCGTGGTGATGTTGGTGGCGCCGCCAGTCGTGTCGACATGAGTCATGGTCCTACCGTCGGGAGAAATGACATTCCCCGCGGCAACTGCAGTTTCCACCGACGCAAACCAAGCGAGCGCTGCGAGCAGCGCCGCGAACACATAGTCATTTGGCTTGAACCGGTGTCGAGACTGCCTCGACTGTGCCAGCTATGCCCCCAATCCTTACCCACAAGGAGTCGAGGCGCCGCTATGAAAAAGTTTGGGTGTCCCCCACTCCAAACCAACTGTCCTGTTCAATCAGGCTCTCTGGATTTCAACGCGACAAACGACCCAACGCCATACAAATGCTATTGGAATTCTTATTCTTTCATTCACGCTATCCATAGAATATCGCATGGGAATCCCAAGCGTTCCACCTACCGTTGGTTAAGGACCGCGTTTTATTTCCGGCTGCGGATTTGTATGCATTTCCAATGGGATGGATTGTCACAATCCATCAAGGGCGGGCCGGGCGCGAAGTTGTTCTTCCTTACCTGGTCAATATTGGACACTCGCGGCCGGAAAAACCGTCGCTGGGACGAGAGCGATGGACACCCGAAATCGAGATGCTAAACCGTGACGCGCAAGGGCCAAACATGGGCATGTCATGAGTTCGGAATCTCCGGCAGAAAAATCTTTCGTGCCGCTTCTCTCTCTCATCATCGTGTTCTCTCGCGTCGGAATCACGAGCTTCGGCGGCAGCACAGCCGCGTGGCTCTACCGCGAGATCGTGCAGCGGCGCGGCTGGCTCGACGAGGAGCATTTCATCACTGCGCTCACACTCGCTCAGGTGCTGCCGGGCGCGAATCCGGTGAACCTCTCGATCTATGTCGGCTCGCAGCTTCGCGGCGGCATCGGCGGCGCGGCGGCGGCGTTCGGTCTGGTGATGCCGCCTTTCTGTATCATCCTCCTGCTCGGATATTTTTATTCTCAGTTCGGAAGCTCGTCCGTCGCGCATGCGGTGCTGGGTGGACTCGCCGCAGTGGGCATCGGCATGACGCTCTTCATCGGCGTCAAGATCGCGCGTCAGGTGCGACGGCCGATTCCCATTCTCATCGCCGTCACCATCTTCGTCGTTGTCGGTGTATTGCGTTGGCCGATGATTCCGGTCGTGCTCGTGCTCACACCCTTCAGCGTCGCAATCGAGCGGTGGCTGCTTCCGAAAAAATCGCAATGAACGACTCCCGCCTTCTCGTTCTTGCTTTGGTGTTCGCACCGCTCTCGCTGATGTCATTCGGCGGCGGCCAGGCGATCGTCGCCGACATGCAACATCAGACGGTGGACATCCATCATTGGATGACAGGTCCGGAGTTTGCCGATTTCTTCGCGCTGTCGCGCGCGGCGCCGGGACCGAGCACGCTGATCTCTGCGCTCATCGGTTGGAAGGTGGCAGGACCGCTCGGCGCCATCGTGGCGACACTGGCGATCTACATTCCCTCCTCGCTCGCGGTCTACGGCGCCGTCCGCTGGTGGCATGCAAGCAAGGACTCTCCGTGGCGGGGTGCGTTGGAACGCGGCCTTGCTCCGGTCGCGGTCGGACTCGTGTTCGCCGGCGCCGTGGCGGTGATGCAGGCCGCCCAGGTCAACGCGCTGCAGATCGTCACGACATTGCTCGCGGCCGGACTGCTCATCTTCACGCGCGTTGGCGTCTACGCGATCATGGTCGCCGCCGCGCTCGTCTTCGCGCTGTTGCAGTTCCTCTGAGGTGCTCGGGCCAGGTCGCTGTGCTAGGGTGCCGCGGCAGGCGACAGCTCTGGGAGGACACGATGCGCAACGCGGCTTTGAAACTTTCCGGCGCCATGATGGCGCTGTTGATTTCGACGACTCTCGTGCAAGCCGCCGAGGTCAAAGTGCTGGCCGCCGGCGCACTCCAAGTGGCGATGCGCAACCTGGCCGAGGACTTCAACAAGCAGACCGGCAATCACGTGACCATCACCGCCACCAATCCGGCCAATGTTGCGAAGGACCTCGCGGCCGGCCAGTTCGATCTCATCGCCGCCGCCGTTCCGTCCATGGCGGAATTCGACGAGACCGGCAAATTGCAGGCAGGCTCGCGGGCGCGGCTGGCACGCACGGGCATCGGCATCGCGGTCAAGGAGGGTGCGCCCAAGCCTGACGTCTCCACTGTCACGGCCTTCAAGAAAGCCGTGATGGGCGCGAAGAACATCATCTACACCGATCCCTTGACCCCCAATGCGAGCGGTGCCCAGACGCAGCACATCCTCACCAATGCGGGTCTTCTCGACGCCGTCAAAGCCAAAGGTCTGCAGGACGGGCTTGGGACGGGGCGCGAGCGCATCGCCAAGGGCGAATATGAGATGGGCTTCTTCAATGTCAGCGAAACGCTTGCACCCGGCGTGGCTCTGGCCGGGCCGGTCCCTGCGCCCTTGCAGCTATACCTCAATTACGATGTGGCCGTGGTGAAGACGGCCGCCGCCAAGACCGAAGCGGACGCCTTTGCGAAGTTCATCACCGCCAAAGCCGCGGAGAACCGCTGGAAGACCGCAGGCCTGGAGCAGTTGGCGCCTCGTTAAGACCTCTGCTGGGCCTTCAACAGGTCGCGGATTTCACGCAACAGCTGGACCTCCGCGGGCGGCGGTGGCTCCGGCGCGGGTGCGGGCTTGGCGAGCCGGTTGATCTGCCGCACCAGGACGAACACCGCGAACGCGACAATCACAAAATTGATCACCGAATTGATGAACAGCCCATAGCTAAGGGTGACGGCGCCAGCATCCTGCGCCGCTTTCAGCGTCGGATAGGAGCCGGTGCCCTTCAACACGACGAAGAAATTCGAAAAATCGATCCCACCGAGTAGCAGGCCCAGTGGCGGGTTGATCATGTCCTTCACCAATGAGTTGACGATAGTGGTGAAGGCAGCACCCACCACTACGCCGACCGCAAGGTCGATGGCGTTTCCCCGCATCGCGAAGGTCTTGAATTCTTGAAAGATGCGCATGGCATATCCCTCAGGCATCTGGCCCCTATTCACCAATATCCAAACCGACTCCGCAATGGCTCGATGATGAGCCTTGCGGTTACGGCTCCCGCGATAACGCCCGCAATGTTCGCGAGTTCGTCGTAAAATGACATGTCACGCCCGGTGAAACCTTGCACGATTTCTAGGATGCCGCCCAAGACAATCAAGCCGAAGCTCGCGCCAAACACGGCCCGCCGGCTTCTGAGGCCCGCCGCCGCCATCGCCGCCAGTCCGAAATAAGCGATGAAATGCAGCGCCTTATCCGTCAGGTTCCCGAACCAATCGACAAACTGGGGCTCCGTCCCGGTAAGCTCGCCCCAGATCACCAGAGCGAGGGCAGGATAGAACAGAATCTCGTCGGCGATGCGCGCCGCGTGAAGCAAAGGCCGGGGGAGCTTCATGGGCGGGAGCTGGCCGATTTGCCTAGCGCTTGCAAATCCTTGCGCCTCGCGTATAACCCCGCCCTTCTTATCCGAACCGCCCGGCGAAAGGGCATGCCGTGGCGGTTCTTTGATGCGAACGTGGCTTTGTGCCGCAACAGGAGACGCGAAATGCCCAAAATGAAGACTAAATCGAGCGCCAAAAAGCGCTTTCGCTTCACCGCGAACGGCAAGATCAAAGCCGGCCAAACCGGCAAGCGCCACGGCATGATCAAGCGCTCGAATGAGCAGATCCGCAATTTGCGTGGGACGCGTACTTTGTCGCCTTCCGAAACCCAGCGCATCAAGCGCTGGATGCCGTACGCGGGCTAAGGGAGAAAACCGATGTCAAAAGCTCCCCGCGCCGTCGCTTCGCGCCTCCGTCGCAAGCGGGTGTTCAAGCAGGCCAAGGGCTTCTATGGCCGCCGCAAGAACAATATCACCAGCGCCAATGCGGCCGTCGATCGCTCGATGCAGTACGCCTATGTCGGGCGGAAGCTCCGCAAGCGCAACTTCCGCGCCCTCTGGATCCAGCGGATCAATGCTGCGGTCCGCGAGCATGGCCTCACCTATAGCCGATTTATCAGCGGCCTCGCCGCCGCCGGTATCGAGGTCGACCGCAAGGTGCTGGCTGACCTCGCGGTGCGGGAACCCGAGGCCTTCAAAGCCCTGGTGAATCAGGCCGCCGGCGCGAGCTGACTGCTTCTCTCTGCCGACCCGCGCGGGTTGCCTTCAGGCACATCATTCCCTGGAGAGAGACCTTGCGCCATTCTGCATGAGGGATTCGCATGACAGACCTTGCCGAGCTTGAACGCGACCTGACCCGTGCCATTGCCGGCGCGGCGGATGAACGCACGCTCGAAGAATTGCGCGTCGCTGCCCTGGGCAAGAAGGGAACCATCGCCGAGCTGTTGAAGACTCTGGGCTCCATGAGCCCCGAGGAGCGCAAGATCAACGGCGCCCGGTTCAATGGACTGCGCGATTCCATTGCCGACGCGATCGCGACGCGCAAGAGGCAATTGGAGAGCGCCGGCCTCGACGAGCGGCTTCAAGCAGAACGGGTCGACGTCACACTCCCGGCGCCGGAAATCCCCCGCGGCACGATTCATCCCGTCAGCCATGTGCGCGACGAGATCATCGCCATCCTCGCCGATCTTGATTTCAAGGTTGCCGAAGGCCCGGACATCGAGACCGATGACTACAATTTCACCCGGCTGAACATCCCGCCGGAGCATCCCGCGCGCCAGATGCATGACACCTTCTATATGAAGCCTCAGGCCGACGGATCGCGCACCCTGCTGCGCACCCACACAAGCCCGGTGCAGGTGCGCACCATGCTGATGCAAAAACCGCCCATCCGCGTGATCGCGCCGGGCCGCACCTATCGCCGTGATTCCGACGCCACCCATTCGCCGATGTTCCATCAGGTGGAGGGTCTGGTCATCGACGAGGAGACCCATCTTGGTCATTTGAAATGGGTGCTCGAGGAATTCTGCAAGGCGTTCTTCGAAGTGCCCCAGCTCAAGATGCGGCTGCGCCCCTCCTACTTCCCCTTCACCGAGCCTTCCGTGGAAGTCGACATCCAATGCGACCGCTCGGGCGGGCAGATCCGTTTCGGTGAGGGCAAGGGTTGGATGGAGATCGCGGGTTCGGGGATGGTGCATCCGCGCGTGCTGGAACTGTGCGGCATCGATCCCAAGCGCTACCAGGGTTACGCCTTCGGCTTCGGCATCGACCGCCTCGCCATGCTGAAATATGGCATCCCCGACCTGCGCCCGTTTTTCGAGAGCGATCTGCGCTGGCTGAAGCATTACGGCTTCGCGGCCCTCGACATCCCCGCTCTGCATGAAGGCCTCAGCCGATGAGCCGCAGAGCAAATCACCCTCCCCTGAAAGGGGAGGGCCGGACAGGCGAAGCCTGTCCCGGGAGGGGTCTCTCGGTGTTGATGGCGCGCATGACCCCCACTCGATCGGCTGAGCCGATCGTCCTCCCCCTTTCAGGGAGAGGAAAGAAGAGACTGGGGGGCGTGCGATGAAATTCACGCTCTCCTGGCTGAAGGAACATCTCGAGACCGCCGCGGATGCCGCGACGGTGGCCGAGACAGCGACCAATATCGGGCTCGAAGTCGAAGCCATCGAGGACAAAGCGGTTTCGCTCGCCGCCTTCACGGTGGCGCGGGTGGTTTCCGCCGTGCCCCATCCCAATGCCGACAAGCTTCGGCTCTGCGTCGTGGATACGGGTAACGGGACGACGCAAGTCGTTTGCGGCGCGCCAAACGCGCGTGAGGGACTTGTTGGAGTCTTCGCACCGCCGGGCACCTATATCCCCGGCAGCGATTTCACCCTCGGCGTGGCCAAAATCCGCGGCGTTGAATCGCACGGCATGCTGGTTTCGGAGCGCGAGCTCCAGCTCTCCAACGAGCATGATGGCATCATTGAGCTCTCAGCCGATACGGTGATCGGAAGCCCGGCCGCGGCGGCGCTCGGCCTCGCCGACCCGGTCATCGATGTCGCAATCACACCCAATCGCGGCGATTGCACTTCGGTCTACGGCATCGCGCGAGACCTTGCCGCCGCCGGCTTGGGCACGCTCAAGAGCGGAACTGTGGTGCCCGTTCCAGGACGCTTCCCCTCGCCGATCCGGACCTCGCTCGAATTTCCGCCGGGTGCCGAGAATGCCGCGCCCATGTTCGCAGGGCGCGTGATCCGCGGCGTGAAGAACCTGCCGAGTCCCGAATGGCTGCAGAAGCGGCTTAAAGCCGTCGGCTTGCGGCCGATTTCGGCAATCGTCGATGTCACCAATCTCGTTGCCCATGACCGCGGGCGTCCGCTGCATGCATTCGATGCCGCCAAGCTCAAGGGCCACATGCGCGCGCGTCTCGCGAGGGCCGGCGAGACTGTGCTCGCGCTTGATGGCAAGACCTACACGCTCGACGACGACATGGTGGTGATCGCCGATGAGCAAGGCGCGCGCGGCATTGCCGGGATCATGGGCGGCGAAGAGACAAGCTGCATGGAATCGACCACCGAGATATTCCTGGAATCGGCGCTGTTCGATCCCGTCCGCACGGCGCGCACCGGCCGCAGGCTCGGCATCATCTCCGATGCGCGTTATCGCTTCGAACGCGGGGTCGATCCGGAGTTCGTGATTCCCGGCCTCGAGCTCGCGACACGGCTCATACTCGATCTCTGCGGCGGCGAGCCCTCCGACATTATGGTTGCGGGTGCCCCGCCCGAATGGAAACGCAACGTTCCCTTCACGTCGGCCGAAGTGAAGCGCCTCGCCGGGCTTGACCTGCGGTCAACCGTGATCGTCCGTATCCTGACGAATCTCGGCTTCACGGTGAAGGGCGGCGATGTCATGGAGGTCACGCCGCCATCCTGGCGCTCGGATGTGCACGGCCCTGCCGATCTGGTGGAAGAAATCGTGCGCATCCACGGCCTCGTTCATGTTCCGGCCGTTGCGATGACGCGCCCTTACGCGGTCGCGCGGCCGGTTCTTACCCCGGCCCAACGCCGCGCCGCCTCCGCGCGGCGCGCTCTTGCGGTGCGGGGCTTCGATGAGACGGTACATTTTTCCTTCATCCCGCGCGGCCATGCCGCTTTGTTTGGCGGCGGCGATGCGGCGCGCGAGCTGGAGAATCCCATTTCCGCCGATCTTGACGCGATGCGCCCCTCTCTCCTGCCCTCCCTGCTGGCAGCCATTCAGCGCAATCAGGCGCGTGGTTTCACGCAAGCGATGCTGTTCGAAATCGGCGCACAGTTCGAATCCGGCATGCCCGAAGCGCAGACGAATATTGCCGCCGCCATCCGCGCCGGCGAACCTTCCCGCCATTGGACCAAGGCCGGCGCGCATGCCGACGCGTTCAGCGCCAAGGCCGATGCGTTGGCCACGCTTGAAGCCGCCTGGGGACAGGTGGTGACCGCGCCGGTGCAGGCCGGTGCCGCGCCCTGGTATCATCCGGGGCGGTCGGGAACGATCGCGCTGGGGCCAAAGCCGCTCGCTCATTTCGGCGAGCTGCATCCGCGGATTCTCGCCGCCTTCGATCTCAAGGGACCGGTCGCCGGATTCGAAATCTTCCTCGATGCGATTCCGGAGCCCAAACCGCGGCCCACCAAGGCGCGCGCCAAACTGGACGCCTCCGATTTGATGGCCGTCGAGCGCGACTTCGCCTTCGTCCTGGACGCCGGCACGCCGGCGGACCAAGTCGTAAAGGCGGCGCGCGCGGCCGACCGCCAATTGATCGAACGGGTCGAGGTTTTCGACCTCTACGAAGGCAAAGGCGTCCCGGAGGGTAAGAAATCGCTCGCCATTGCGGTCAGACTCCAGCCCAAGGAACGCACGCTGACCGACGCGGAAATCGAGGCCATCGCGCAAAAAATCGTGAGCGCCGTGGCAAAAGCCACCGGGGGGGTGTTGAGAAGTTGACCTCACACACCGTCATAATAGGCCTTCGAAGATTCGCAAGATGACCCGCGCGGGATAGAGATGGCGCTTTGGCATGATCGCCGTGGGCGGTTTTCGCCCCTCAGGGCAGCGACCTTGATTGTTCTGGTCGCGCCTTTGCTGGCGCTTGTCTATTTCACGGCGACGCATGATCTCGGCGCGCGCCCGCGTACGGAAGCCATCCACGAAATGGGTCTGTGGGCTTTCCGGTTCCTCTTGCTGGCGCTGTTCGTGACCCCGCTGCGACGCATCGCGCGCTACGCGCAGCTGATCGATGTCCGCCGCATGATCGGCGTCGCGGCCTTTCTCTATATCGCGCTGCATTTGGTGCTCTACATCTACGATCAGATGTTCGATCTTCCCAAAGTCGCCTCCGAGATCGTGCTGCGTTATTACCTGACCATCGGCTTCACTGCGTGGCTGGGCTTGGCCGTGCTTGCCGCGACCTCGAACAATGCCATGGTACGTCGGCTTGGCGGCATCCGCTGGCGACATTTGCATTGGCTCGTCTATCCGATCGCCGTGCTCGGCGCGATCCATTACTTCATGCAGTCCAAGCTCGAGGTTTTCGAGCCGACCGTGATGGGAGGCGTGTTCCTCTGGCTTATGCTCTACCGCGTTCTCCATTGGGCCTATCCGCGCGACGGCGAATTCCCGGTTTGGGTGATCGCAGGCACCTGGCTCGCGGTTGGCGCCTTGGTGTTCCTGCTAGAGGCAATCGCCTTCTGGATCGCCTTCCGCGCACCGGTCCTTCGCGTGTTGGTGCTCGACTTCAATTTCCGCGCCGGGATCCGACCCGGCTGGTATGTCTGGGGCGTCGGCGCCGTCGTGACCGCGATCGGGTTGTGGCGCATGAAACCGGCAAGCCCCCGGCTCGAGCTGGCCTCCACCGGCGCTCGGAGCTCGGGCTGAACGGCCTGATTCTTCGCTTCCCCCCCTCGCACTGGACCTTATGGGTCCCCGTCGCTATCTCTGGCCCGCAATGACCAACCTATCGCACATCCGCAATTTTTCCATCATCGCCCATATCGACCATGGCAAATCCACCCTGGCCGACCGGCTGATCCAATTTTGCGGCGGCCTGACCGCCCGCGAGATGAAAGAGCAAGTGCTCGATTCGATGGACATCGAGCGCGAGCGTGGCATCACCATCAAGGCGCAGACCGTGCGGCTGAACTACACCGCGGCGAACGGCGAGACCTACGTGCTGAACCTGATGGATACGCCGGGTCATGTCGATTTTGCCTATGAGGTCTCGCGGTGCCTGGCCGCCTGCGAAGGCGCGCTCCTGGTGGTGGATGCGAGTCAGGGCGTGGAAGCGCAGACCCTCGCCAATGTCTATCAGGCGATCGACGCTGGTCTGGAAATCGTGCCACTGCTGAACAAAGTGGACCTGCCCGCGGCGGAACCCGAACGCGTGCGCCAGCAGATCGAGGACGTGATCGGGCTGGATGCTTCGGGCGCAATTCCGATTTCCGCCAAGACCGGCCTGAACATCCAGAGCGTGCTGGAGGCGGTCGTGGGCAAATTGCCGGCGCCGAAAGGCGTCGCCGATGCGCCGCTCAAGGCCCTGCTGGTCGATTCCTGGTACGACCTTTATCTCGGCGTCGTCGTGCTGGTGCGCGTGGTCGATGGCGAACTGAAGAAGGGTCAGCGCATACGCATGATGCAGGCGGACGCCGTCTACCAGGTGGACCGCGTCGGCGTCTTCACGCCCAAGCAGGAGACCGTCGAACGGTTGGGGCCGGGCGAAGTGGGATTCCTCACCGCCGCCATCAAGGAAGTGGCCGACACCAAGGTCGGCGACACCATCACCGACGAACGGCACGGCACCACCGAGCCGCTGCCCGGATTCAAGCCGCTGCAGCAGGTGGTGTTTTGCGGGCTCTTTCCCGTCGATGCCGCCGAGTTCGAGCAATTGCGCGACGCCCTCTCCAAGCTCCACCTGAATGATGCGAGCTTCACCTATGAGACCGAAACCTCCGCCGCTTTGGGCTTCGGCTTCCGTTGCGGCTTCCTCGGGCTGCTGCATCTCGAGATCATCCGCGAGCGGCTCGATCGCGAATTCGGCATCGACCTCATCGCCACCGCGCCGTCGGTTATCTACCGCATCCATCTGACCGACGGCACGATGCTGGAGATGCACAACCCGGCCGACATGCCCGATCCTGTGCGCATCGCCTTCATCGAAGAGCCGTGGATCAAAGCGACGATCCTGGTGCCCGATGAGCATCTGGGTTCGGTGCTGAAGCTGTGCGAGGACCGCCGCGGCCGGCAAGTGGAACTGACCTATGCCGGCTCCCGCGCGATGGTGGTCTACCAGCTGCCGCTAAACGAAGTGGTGTTCGACTTCTACGACCGGCTGAAATCCGTAAGCCGCGGCTATGCCAGCTTCGACTATCACATCGAGGGCTATCAGGAAGGCGAGCTCGTCAAGATGTCGATCCTCGTCAATGCTGAGCCGGTCGATGCGCTCTCGATGATCGTCCACCGCGCCAGGGCCGAGATGCGCGGACGCGCCATGGTCGAGAAACTGAAGGACCTCATTCCGCGCCACCTCTTCCAGATTCCGGTACAGGCGGCAATCGGCGGCAAGATCGTTGCGCGCGAAACCATCAAGGCGCTGCGCAAGGACGTGACCGCCAAATGCTACGGCGGCGACATCACGCGCAAGCGCAAGCTTCTGGACAAGCAGAAGGAAGGCAAGAAGAAGATGCGCCAATTCGGCAGCGTCGAGATTCCGCAGGAAGCCTTCATCGCCGCGCTCAAAATGGACGCGGATTAGTTTCTCGCGGAGGCGCCTATGAAACCTCTGATGGTTAGCTGGCAATTCTGGGCCATTCTCTCCGCCGGCTTTGCCGCGCTGACCGCGATCTTTGCCAAGATCGGTGTCGAAAACGTCAATTCCGATTTCGCCACCTTCATACGAACCATCGTCATTCTCTTCGCGCTGGCGGTGATCCTTTCGGCTACGCAGCAATGGCAGGATTTTGGCTCGGTCTCGCGCCGCACCTATCTGTTTCTCATTCTGTCGGGTTGCGCCACCGGCGCATCATGGATCTGTTATTTCCGCGCGCTGAAGCTCGGCGATGCCGCACGCGTTGCACCGATCGACAAGCTCAGCGTCGTCCTCGTCGCTCTGTTCGGCGTGATCTTTCTTGGCGAGCGTCTGAGCGGCGCCAATTGGCTCGGCGTTGGAATGATCGCGGCCGGCGCGATTCTGGTCGCCTACCGCTTCTGAGACCCAGCCCTTCATGCCGCCTTCCGTTTCGGCAGCTTCCGTATCTCCGCGCCCTTCTCGTTTTCCGCCAAACGCAGTTCGTAGAGCTTTTGCAAATTCATCCAGAACTCCGCGCTGGTGCCGAACCAATGACCGAGGCGTAATGCCGTATCAGCAGTAATCGCGCGTTGGCCATTCAGAATGCCCGTGATGCGGTTTGTGGGAACATTGAGCGCGCGCGCCAGTTCAGCGGCTGGCATGTTCAACTCCTGCAGCGCGTCGGAAAGATGCTCTCCGGGATGAATTGCGCTTCGTGCCATGATTTGCCTCAATGATAATCTTCGATGGTTATTTTTTCCGGACCCGAGGCGCCCTTCACCCATTCGAAACAAATCCGCCATTGGTCGTTTATTCGGATGCTATAGCTTCCGGCCCGATCACCCTTCAGTTTTTCAAGCCGATGGCCGGGAAAGTTCGCCACATCCCCTAGACTTACAGCCATGTCGAGTCTGTCGAGCGCTTTTTCTGCCTGACGCCGAAAGGATTCAAATTGCCGGACCCGTTCTCCCCGCGCAAACCTTTCCGTCGCGCGGTCGCCATAGCTTCGGATCATTCTCAATGATTTAGGTTATATTATGCGTTACGTCAAGCGTAACGATACCCCGCCACTGCCTGGGTGGCGGGTCAAATAGAGACGGTGTATGAACCGGGCGAATTGGAGGCCCGTATGTCCACTGCCGTCGCCCTTATCGATTACGGCTCGGGGAATTTGCGTTCCGCCGAGAAGGCGCTGGCGCGCGCCGCCGGCGACTCGGGTACCGGACACGAGATCGTCGTGACGGCCGATCCGGACCTTGTCGCGGACGCCGAGCGCATCGTGCTCCCTGGCGTCGGGGCCTTCGCCGATTGCATGCGCGGCCTCACCGCAATTCCCGGCATGGTCGACGCCTTGGAAGATTCGGTCGTCAGACGCGGCACGCCCTTTCTCGGCATCTGTGTCGGCATGCAATTGCTCGCCGATGTCGGACGCGAGCATGGCGACCACATGGGCCTTGGTTGGATCAAAGGCGAAGTGGTGCGCCTTGCCCCATCGGAACGGGCGCTCAAAGTGCCGCATATGGGATGGAACGCGCTGTCGTTGCTGCAGCCGCATGCGCTGTTCGAAGGCATGGCGGATGGAACCGACGTTTATTTCGTCCACTCCTTCTATATACGGCCCTCAAATGCCGCCCACATCCTCGCCACCACCGACTATGCCGGGTCGATCCCGGCCATTGTCGGACGGGACAATATCGTCGGCACCCAGTTCCATCCGGAAAAAAGCCAGGCGGAAGGCCTCGCCTTCCTGGAACGCTTCCTCAAATGGCGGCCATGAGGACCATCGTGTGATCCTCTTTCCCGCCATCGATCTGAAAGACGGACGCTGTGTGCGTTTGCGCCAAGGCGACATGGCGCAGGCGACGATCTTCAATGAGGACGCCGCTGCGCAAGCCGCTGCCTTCGAGGCTCAAGGCTTCGAATGGCTCCATGTGGTCGACCTCAACGGCGCTTTCGCCGGCCGCTCGGTCAATGATTTGGCGATCCGGAAGATTTTAAGCGCGATCAAAATGCCGGTTCAGCTTGGCGGCGGGATTCGCGATGCGGCAGCTATCGAGGCCTGGCTCGAAGCGGGGGTGAGGCGCGTGATCTTGGGAACGGTAGCGGTGCGCGAACCGGCTCTCGTGAAACACGCCGCGAAGGCTTTCCCGGGCCGGATCGCCGTCGGCATCGATGCTCGCGACGGCATGGTTGCGGTGGAAGGCTGGGCCGAAACTTCGAGCCTTTCCGCCACCGAGCTGGCTTCCCGTTTCGAGGACGCAGGCGTCGCGGCCATCATCTTCACCGACATTGCGCGTGACGGCATGCTCCAAGGTGTCAACGTCGCGGCCACCGCCGCGCTCGCGCGCGCTGTTTCCATTCCCGTCATCGCCAGCGGTGGGGTCAGCGGGGTGGAAGATATCAAGCAGCTGATGAAATCGGGGGCACCCATCGCGGGGGCAGTGATCGGCCGGGCGCTCTATGATGGGCGCATCGACCCCGCCCAGGCCCTGGCCGCCGCACGGCCGTGATGAACTGGCTTACAATCGTGGTTCATCGAGAAGATTCAATCCACTTCGCCGTAGGAGTTGAGGCGACGAATAATTTCGTCTAGCTGCTCCAGGGTCCGATAGCGGATTTTCACCTGGCCGCCCTTCTTGCCCTGATGTTCAATGTTAACATCCATCCCTAAGGAATTGGAAAGACTGTGTTCTAGGGCTCTGGTGTCAGCGTCCTTGCCGCCTGTCTTCCGGCTCCCGCCATGCGGAGGCTGAACCTTCTTCTCCGTCTGCCGGACGTTCATCGCCCCCGACAAGATCTCCCGTGCGAGCGCGTCGGGATTGGGCGCGCCGATCAGCGCTCGGGCGTGTCCGGCCGTAAGCTTGCCTTCGGCGATAAGCTTCTTGACGCTGTCGGGCAGCTTCAGCAGGCGCAGCGTGTTGGCGATGTGGCTGCGGCTCTTGCCGATCACCTCGGAGACCTGTTCCTGGGTATATTGGAACCGGTTCATCAATTCCTGATAGGCGGCCGCTTCCTCGATGGCGGTCAGGTCGCTGCGCTGCACATTCTCGATGATCGCAATCTCCAGCGACTGCGCATCGCTGAAAGGACGAATGATCACCGGCACTTCGTGCAGTTTCGCGATCTGAGCGGCACGCCAGCGGCGCTCGCCCGCGATGATCTCGTAGACGTCTCGCGTCGCGGTCGGCCGCGCCAGAATCGGCTGCAGCACGCCCTTTTCGGCAATCGAGGTGGCCAGGCTCTTGAGTTCACCCTCGTCGAAATTGCGCCGGGGCTGCAGAGGATTGGGTCTTAAAAATGCGATCGGCAGATTGCGCGAACGCGAGCTCGTCTCCGCGCTCTCGCGGGCTTCCGGCTCGCCATCACCCAACAAAGCCGACAGGCCCCGGCCCAAACCCCTGGCTGCCGTCCCCCGTTGTCGTGGGTCGTCGGCCATGCGCGCTCCTAGGCCGCGAGCGGGCCGGAGAACCGGGCGCGCTCGCGCTGGATCAGCTCCCCGGCGAGCTTGATGTAGGCCTGGCTTCCCGGGCAGCGAAGATCATAGACCAGAGCCGGAAGACCATGGCTCGGCGCTTCGGAAATTCTCACGTTGCGCGGGATAACCGTCTGATAAACCTTGTCTCCCAGATGCGCCCGGACGTCGGCCGCGACCTCGTCCGACAGGTTGTTCCTTTTATCGAACATTGTTAGAATTACCCCCTGGATCTCGAGATCCGGGTTCAAGCTCGCCCTTACGCGCTCGATCGTCTTGAGAAGCTGGCTGAGCCCTTCCAAAGCGAAGAATTCGCACTGCAGCGGCACGACGACAGCATGGGCAGCCACCATGGCGTTGACGGTAAGAAGTCCCAATGCCGGGGGGCAATCAATCAGCACATAGGAATAATTGGAATTGTCCTCGGCAAAGGCCTTCAGAGCATCGCGCAAGCGGAAATTCCGGCGCGATTCGGTGACCAGCTCCATCTCCGACCCCGACAGATCGACTGTTGCAGGAACAATGTTGAGGCCGGGAATGCGTGTCGGAACGATCGCACTGGCCAATGGCGCACCCCCGACCAGCACATCATAAGAGCTGATCTTGCGCTCATGGCGCGGGATGCCGAGCCCGGTCGACGCATTGCCTTGAGGATCGAGGTCGATGATGAGGACGGTTTGACCCACAGCCGCCAGAGCCGTGCCGAGATTGATTGCCGTGGTCGTTTTGCCGACGCCGCCCTTTTGATTGGCGACCACCAGCACCCGAGGGGGCCTCTTCCTTTCAGGCTCTGCGGTCTCTAGCAATGACACGGTGCAACTCCCGAATTTCAAGGATGACACCGGATGGATCGGATCGGCTTTGATGCCTTATCGCGGCCATCCTCCAAGATTTATTGGTCTCAGTCAATTCAACCTCTACATTTTGACCCTTGAGAAGCAGGGCTACGCTGTCCTTGGCCCAAAACCGCTGTGCATAAGGAAGGAGCTTTGGCACCGGCGCGCAAGCCCGAGCCGTGATGACATCGAAGATCTCAGGCTCCACATCCTCGATTCGCTTCTGTCGAACCTCGATCCCAAGACTCAGTCGCTCCGCCACGGCTTCCAGAAATCGGCATTTCTTCGCCGTCGCTTCATAGAGCACAACGCGAAAACCGGGCCTTTCGCGGAAAATCTCTGCCAGCACAAGGCCCGGGAATCCGGCACCGCTGCCAAGGTCCGCCAGCGAACGCGCTGATTCGGGGACATACGGCGCGAGCTGAGCGGAGTCCCAGAAGTGCCGCCGCCAAAGGTCCGCGAGGGACGCACGGGAGACGAGATTCTGCCGCGCACTCCAGTTCTGCAGCATCTCCGCATAGAGTATCAGCCGCGCCAATGTTTCACGTGAAACATGCGATAGCGCCGCAAATTCCTCCGGCCCGAGAATTTGTGTATCAGCCGGCAGCATGGCGTCGTACCGCGCCTGCCTTGATCTGGGCCAGAATTAGGGTCAGCGCCGCCGGGGTCATGCCGTCGATGCGCGCGGCCTGGCCGAGGGTTCGGGGTTGGACGGCCGTCAATTTCAGGCGGCATTCCGTGGAAAGCCCGACCACGGCGCCGTAGTCGAATTCCTCCGGCAATGACAGCAATTCGTCTCGGCGAAAGGCGACAATGTCAGCCTCCTGGCGATCGAGATAGCCGGCATAATGCGCATCGATCTCCAGTTGCTCCGCAATATCGGCGGGGATTCCGGCGAGCTCCGGCCAAATGCGGGCCAATCGGGCCACATCGACTTCTGGCAGCGCCAGCAGTTCGTCGGCCGTCCGGCGCACACCGTCCTGGCGCACCGCGATGCCCAGACGTGCCGCTTCACTAGAGGTCAGGCTCACGCTCTTTACCAAGGCGCGGGCCGTTCCGAGCTGCTCGACTTTCTTCCGGAAGGCGCTCCGACGGCTCTCTCCTATGATTCCGACCTGTTCGCCGAGGCTCGTAAGGCGCTGATCCGCATTGTCCGCCCGCAAAGTCAGCCGGTACTCGGCGCGAGATGTGAACATGCGATAGGGCTCGGAAACCCCCCGGGTCACCAGATCATCGATCAGCACGCCGATATAGGCTTGCGCCCTGTCCAGCACGAACGGCTCATCGCCCGAAACACGCCGCGCCGCATTGATTCCTGCCATCAGCCCTTGCGCCGCGGCCTCTTCATAGCCGGTCGTGCCGTTGATCTGGCCGGCGAGGAAAAGCCCGGGTACACGCTTCAATTCGAGCGACGGAGACAATTCCCTTGGGTCCACATAATCATATTCGATCGCATAACCCGGCCGCAGCATCGTCGTCTGTTCCAGCCCAGGTATGGTCTGAAGCAACGCAAGCTGGACGTCTTCGGGCAGAGAGGTCGAAATTCCGTTTGGATAAACCGTGTCGTCGTCCAGCCCCTCCGGCTCAAGGAAGATCTGGTGATTTTCACGCGCCGCGAAGCGCACCACCTTGTCCTCAATGGATGGGCAGTAGCGTGGACCCACGCTTTCGATTTGGCCCGAATACATGGGGGCCCGCGAGAGATTTTTCCGAATGAGGGCGTGCGTCGCCGGCGTGGTGGCGGTGACATGGCACGGGATCTGACGTGTCGTGATGTTCCGGGTGAGAAACGAGAACGGCACCGGCGGGTCATCGCCGTGCTGCACATCGAGGCCGGCCCAATCGATGGTCCGCCCGTCGAGCCGCGGAGGAGTCCCCGTCTTGAGCCGCCCCATATTGAGGC
>Ga0209131_1001116_pt1 | contig 18602 bp, 18 predicted proteins | sample GraSoi_2013_40cm_FD_185826 | JGI IMG/M metagenome (GOLD analysis project Ga0209131, IMG submission 185826) | Grasslands soil microbial communities from the Angelo Coastal Reserve, California, USA - Sample 9_17_2013_40cm (SPAdes) (version 2) | ecosystem: Environmental > Terrestrial > Soil >... | reverse complement strand
GACCGGGTTCAGGGCAGACGAAGCAGAGGTCACGTACTGGGGAACCTGTTCGGACTGCCAACACAGCGACATCGGAGTGCCAACACAGCGACATCGGAGTGCCAACACAGTGAAAGGGGATATTGATACACGATGAACTGCCTGAGCTGTGCACAGCTTGGCTCGGAGCGAACCGCTGTAGCACTTTGCCCGCAGTGCCAGGCAGGGCTCTGTCTCGGCCACGTGCGCGAAACCGCGCGCGACCAGGGGCCCGGCGGCATGAACCTCTCCTGCGGGCATCAGACCTGGGACTCCGCCTGGCAGCAAGCCCGGGTTAGCGGCCCGCAGGAGAGCTTTATCGCACCCGATCGCACGGTCACCACCTGACAGCTGACCAGACAACCCGGCAGGCACAGTCTAGTAACTCGTGCGCCGGGGACCCCGAACCGGAGGAGCTATGACCGACGCACGACCGACAGGATCCAGCACCGGCACGGGCGCTCCAGCAGCGAGCGACCGCAACTCCCTGACCGTCGGTGCCGACGGGCCGATCCTGCTGCACGACACGCATTTCATCGAGCAGATGGCCCACTTCAACCGCGAGCGCGTGCCTGAGCGCAACGTGCACGCCAAGGGCACGGGCGCCTTCGGCGTCTTCGTCACCACGGAGGACGTCTCGGCCTACACCAAGGCCGCGCTGTTTCAGCCCGGCGTGCGAACCGACATGCTGGCTCGCTTTTCCACCGTGGCTGGCGAACAGGGCAGCCCTGACACCTGGCGCGACCCCCGCGGCTTCGCGCTGAAGTTCTATACGACCGAGGGCAACTACGACCTCGTGGGCAACAACACACCGGTATTCTTCATCCGCGACACCATGAAGTTCCCGCATTTCATCCGCTCGCAGAAGCGCCGGGGCGGAAGCGGACTGCGCGACAACGACATGCAATGGGACTTCTGGACGCTCAATCCGGAGTCGGCCCACCAGGTCACCTGGCTCATGGGAGACCGCGGCGTGCCGGCGACCCTGCGCCACATGAATGGTTACGGCTCGCACACCTATATGTGGATTAACGCGGCCGGCGAAAGGTTCTGGATCAAGTATCACTTCAAGTCTGACCAGGGCGTCAAGTGCCTCACGCAGGAGGCGGCCAACCGGCTCGCCGGTGAAGACGCCGATTTCCACCGCCGCGACCTGTACGAGGCGATCGCTGGCGGCGAGCAGCCGTCCTGGACGCTGCATGTCCAGGTGATGCCATACGAGGACGCGAAGACCTACCGGCTCAACCCCTTCGATCTGACCAAGGTATGGCCGCATGGCGATTACCCGCTGATCAGGGTCGGCACGATGACGCTCAATCAGAATCCGGCGAACTATTTCGCCCAGATCGAGCAGGCGGCGTTCGAGCCGAGCGCCATCGTGCCTGGCATCGGGTTCAGCCCCGACAAGATGCTGCTCGGCCGTACGTTCGCGTACTCCGACACGCACCGCTACCGCATCGGGCCGAATTACCTGCAACTGCCGGTGAACCGCCATCGTGTCGACGGCGCTTACACCTATCAGTTCGACGGGCCGATGGCCTACGACCACGCGGGTGACCGCGCGAAGTACGCCCCGAACTCCCACGACCCGTACAGCGACGAGACCGGACCGGCCGACGAGGGCTGGGAGATCGACGGCGAGATGATGCGGGCCGCGTACACCCTGCGCCGGGACGACGATGACTTCCGGCAGGCCGGAACGATGGTCCGCGAGGTATTCGACGACGCCGCCCGGGACCGGCTCGTCGGCAACGTCGCCGCTCACGTCCTCGGCGGGGTAAAGGACGAGACTCTTCCGCGCGTCTTCGAGTACTGGAAGAACATCGACTCCGAGATAGGCAAGAGAATCGAGGAGGCCGTGCGCGCCGGAAACGCCACCCCGGTTGCCGCGCACGAGACTTCGGCGTCGGGCGTTGTGGACTCCCCGACCTTCCGCTAGGTTCTCTGGTCCCGTCTGCGCCCGGGCGGGACTCCGCAAACTCAGCACTGAAACGGGAGCCGCCGAAATAACGACATACCTAGGTAACAGCCTTTCCGACGGACGACATCAGTGAGAGGCAGGTCAGTTTCGATGCTTCAGTGCGCGTCAAGCAAGTGGTCCGTTCCCCCGCACGGCTCGCTGCGCCACGGCGGTGAGCACGAATGACCACCCTCGAGTTGGTGTGCGAAGCCCGCCGCGACGACGCGCTGGAGGCGCTCGCGCAGTATCATCGGACGCCGCGCTGGCGCTGGTTCAAACGCGGGAAACTGCTCCGCGGGGCGCACGTCCTAGCCGTCGAATACGAGCGGCTACGGCGGAGAACCGGCGGATAGGGCAGATTCAGCAGGGCGGGCTACACGCGGCTACGCGGCTAGGTTGCTATAGCTACGGATATCCGGGCACTACGCCCTGCTGGCCGGCCCGAATATAGAAGACTTTCTGGGGCCGATCAGGATTCGTCGGCCTGGTCGGAGATCCGGAACGCCAGATCGCCCTGCTCGTTCACTTGCGCGTCAAGTGCCTTGTCCTCGAGTACCTCAGCCGCGGTGGCCTCGACGAAGACGCGTGCTCCGCCCTCTTCGACTACCTGGTCACCGGCCGCTGGGCCGTCAACTAGGGCGAGCTGGAAGGACGATGCCCCTCCGTCACCCTGCGCCATGATGCGCAGGCCAGTATCCCCCTGTTGTTCCGGCTGCGACGTCAGCGTGCGGATCGCCGAGACGGCACTGTCGGTGAGCGTGAGCATGGTTAGCTCCTCACTACTAGATTGGGCAACGCGCCTCGCCGTACCCACTGACGGCCGACTCCAACCAGCCGTCCCATGATCGCCTTCGCTGCACATGCTGGCTCGCCGCTCGGGCGGTAGAGTCTTGCCGGTGGACGGGATCCATGACCTCGGTGGCATGCAGGGCTTCGGCGCGGTCGGACATTCCCCGGCGGAGCCAGCCTTCCAGCACCGGTGGCAAGCGGTGGCCCGGGCTCTCATGTCCGTGGTCGCCGGTGCGGTGGAGGCCAGCGGTGGCGAGTTCCGGCACTCGATCGAGCGGATGGAGCCAGGTCACTACTTGACGTCCAGCTACTACGAGCACTGGCTGACTGCGGCGGCAACGCTGGCTGTCGAGCATGGGCTGGTGACCCAGGCAGATCTGGAGGAGCGCGCGGGCGGCCCGTTTCCGCTGAGCGGCCCAGTGCTACCGCCGCCGATCGTGGATGCCGGAGCCAACGTCGATGAGCCTCGCTTCCAAGTCGGCGACCGCGTCCTGGTGCGCGAGTGGCATCCTCCTGGCCATACTCGTTGCCCGAGGTATGTCCGGGGCAAGGCCGGGGTGGTGGTACGCGCGGACGGCACCTATTCGGTGCCTGATGTCGAAGCCCACAGCGCCGCCAGGCGTTACGAGCCGACATACTCCGTCCGGTTCGATGCCGCCGATCTATGGCGGGACGGCCAGGGTGGCGTAGCGGTGCATGTCGATCTGTGGGATTGCTACCTGGAGTGATCATGAGCGAGGAGAACCACCACCATCCGGCTGCCGTATCGCCGGTTGAGCGGCGGGTTGCGGCGCTGGAGGCGTTGCTGACCGAACGCGGGCTAGTGCCGGACGGCTTCATCGAGGAGATCACCCACCGGTATGAGTCGGAGATCGGCCCCATGAACGGGGCGAAGGTGGTGGCCCGTGCCTGGGCCGACCCGGCGTACAAGGAGCGGCTGCTGACTGACGGCACTGCCGCGATCGCTGAACTTGGCTTCGGCGGAGCCGAAGGCGATCACATGGTGGTCGTGGAGAACACTCCAGCCATCCACAATGTCGTGGTGTGCACGCTATGTTCGTGCTACCCGTGGCCGGTACTCGGGCTGCCGCCGGCCTGGTACAAGGACCCTCCGTATCGGGCCAGGATGGTCCGCGAGCCCCGGGCGTTGCTGGCCGAGATGGGCTGCGAGCTGCCCGGCAACGCCGAGATCCGGGTGTGGGACTCCTCCGCCGAGGTGCGCTATCTCGTCCTGCCGGAGCGCCCGTCAGGGAACGAGGACATGACGGAGGCGGAGCTGGCTGGGCTGGTTACCCGGGACTCGATGATCGGCGTGGCCCGTCTATGAGCACAACGCTGAGCCTGTCAGAGCTGGACCTGCCCCGCCGAAACGGCGAGCTGGCCTTCGACGCACCATGGCAGAGCACGGTACTCGCACTCGCGGCCGCAGTTGTCGATCACGCGTTCGGCGGTGACAGGGAACCGTTCCGCCAGCAGCTCATTAAGGCCGTCGCGGCCGAACCCGACCGCCCTTACTGGGAGAGCTGGACAGCTGCGCTGGAAGCGCTGGTCGAGAGCTTGCCTGAGCAACGTAACTGGTAACCTCCATGGAACCGCACCCAGAGGACAAATTCGCGGTGATCGAGACCGAATCAGGTCTGCTCACGGAAAGTGCGAAGTGATCCCTTTTGGGCTGGCTTGAGGTGCCCCGGCGGCGCTACGATCTTGTAGCGCTTACGCGCGGTCCATAGACGGCCACTCTCGCGCGGGAGGCTGGGATGGCGGATACGACGGCAGCCCCTACCGGCGGTCGGGCTTTGTTCGTTCGGCAGTCCTCCGGGCTGGTGCGCGAAGTTAGCGTACGGAACGCGCTCTTTTACAACACTGCGGCGTTCATTGGCATCACGGTGGCGTGGGCACCGTTGTTCTACACCCTCGCTTTCGCGCCGGTCGGGAAGTCGGCCGGGCTGACCAGCTACGGTTGGGCGGCCATCCTGGTCGGGGCATGCTGCGTCTTCCTCGGCCTCATCTTCGCCTCACTCGCGACCGTGATGCCACGGTCGGGTGGCGACTACGTCTTCACCAGTCGGCTAATACCAGTGGCAGGGCCCTTCCTCGCATGGGTCGAATCATTCACGCTGGTGTTCGCCTCACTCGCGGTCATCGCCTTTGAGATCCCTATCGTGCTGCGCAACACGCAGATCAGCGGCGAGATCATCGGAATCGGGACTGGGTCCGCCTTTTTCAACCGGGCGAATGGCTGGTTCACCTCGGGCGGCGCCATCACAAGCTGGCCAGGAATGATCGGCGCGCTCGTGGTGATCGCGCTCATCCTGCTGGTGGTGATCCAGCCGACCCGCAGATTCCACCGCATCGTCACGGGCCTCGGAGCGATCGGGCTACTGTCGTGGGTAGTCATGTGGGTCGCCGGGCTGGCGTTCGTGCACCGTTCGAGTTTCGAGGCCAACCTGCCGAAGTACACGGACATGACCGCCGCGGCGCTGCAGAAGGCAGCCGTGTCGGGCAGCGTGCTGGGCCACGGGCTGAGCTTCAGCACGGCCGTGCTGCCGCTGCTGATGAGCGTGATCTTGTTCCAGTACATCGGGTTCCAGTACTCGGCGTATATTGCCGGCGAGGTCAGGGGGAACATCAAGCGCGGCATCTTGATCGGCGTGCTGGGCGCGCTGTTCTTCGCGGTCGTGATGAACTCGATCTACGTCGACACGCTCGGCAACCGGCTGGGCACGCAGAACCTGCTGGGCTGGGGGATCAATTTCTGGTCTGGCGGCACGACCCCACTAGGGCAGCCGACTTCACTGCCGCTCGCATCCACGATCGCCAAGCCAGGGCTATGGCCCGTCTGGCTGTTCGTCAGCGTCGCCGCCACCTTGTGGCCGTTCCTGCTTTGCCCGGTCTATATCAGCTTGATCAGCCGGATCTCGCTGGCCTGGAGTTTGGACCGCCAGGTGCCGAAGTGGTTCGGCCAGGTAAGCGAACGGCTGCGGGCACCGCTGAACGCGATCCTGGTCGCGGTGGGCCTGTCCGTCGTTCTCGCGATCCTGCAGAACTTCGCCTTGCTGCCGAAATCGATCGCGCCGCCAGAGGGGAAGCTGAACCTGGTATCCACGGTCTGGTTCAGCATCTTGATGGCACTCTTCAGCTGGGTCTTGCCCGGCGTGAATGCGATCGTAGCGCGGTTCTCCCGGCCAGACCTCATTCGTAACGCGCCCTGGCGGGGGGCGCTATGGCTATTCGGATTGATCTGGCTGGCCTTCGCCGTCTTCACCTACTGGTTCGCGGGAATCAAGCCAATCTCCGACGCGGTGGGCTCGTCACTCAAGGCAGGACAGTCTGGTGTCCTTTCCTACTTCAATACCACCGGGATCACCCTGACCATCGCCCTGTACGCGATCGCGGTGATTATCTACATCGCCGTCGCGATCAGGAACCGGATCTCCGGCGTGGAGATGTCGCTGCTCTACCATGAACTGCCACCCGACTAGCCGCCCTCGACGGCGCGGGTCTTTGCGGTGCAGGCCGTAAGCTAGGCGCACGATGCCATTGCTGAATAGATCATCGAAACGCCGCGGCATACGGCTGTACGTCGTATCGGACTTCCATGCCTCCGATCCTGCCTGGCGGAAGATGCTCAACGCGGTGCGGCTCGACGTCTACAAGGCGGACGCTGTCCTTTACGCGGGTGATCTCACCGGCAAGGCGATGGTCCCGATCGTGGCGGTCGGTGATCGCTACGAGGCCACGCTCCTCGGCCAGCGCCGCGTGGCCAGGACAGAGGAAGAGCTAGCGGCGCTTGAGCGCGATGTCGCCAGCCTCGGTTACTACGCCTTCCGTACCACCAAGGAAGAGGTGGACGCCCTGGGCGGTGACCAGGCCAAGCTGGACGCGCTGTTCAGCACCGAGATCCGGTCCCGCGTCACGCAGTGGCTCGACCTGGCCGCCGAACGACTCGATGGCACCGGGGTTCCGCTTGTCCTGATCCCCGGCAACGACGACCCGTACGACATCGACGAATCGCTCGCGGCCAGCCAGTACTGCGTCAACGCCGACGGCGCGATCGTGGACATCCCCGGAGGTCTGCAGGTCATCGGACTGGGAAAGTCCAGCCCGACGCCATGGGATACACCGCGCGAGGTCTCCGAGGACGCATTCCGCGAAGAGATCTACTCGCTCACCGATCAGGCCGCCGATCCACGGCGGACGATCTTCCTTATCCACTGCCCACCGTTCGGTTCGGGGCTGGACACCGCGCCGGTTCTCGACCAGAACCTCAGGCTCCAGGCTTCCGCCGGTGACTTGATGCGCGGGCCCGTTGGCTCGACCGGCGTCCTTGAAGCCGTGCAGACGATCCGGCCGCTGCTCAGCCTGCACGGTCACATCCACGAGTCCGCAGGAGAGAAGAAGATCGGGCCGACCCTGTGTGTCAACCCCGGCAGCGAAGCCGGCTCAGGGGTAGTCCGCGGCTACCTTATCGACGTCAGCAGCGACGGCATCGAACGCTCCTTCCGGGTCGAGGGCTGAGCGTGACCGACCCAGGGCCGACCGCGATCGAAGAGGCCGTGCGCATTTGCGTGAAAGCAGCAGAGGAGCAGATCACCGTCAGGGTGGCCGGAGGCCTGGCGATCCAGTATCTGACGCCCGAGTTGCCGCCCCGCGGTGGCGACCGCCAGGATCTTGATCTGGCCATCCAGGCGAGCGACCGCCGCCCCCTGACGCAGTTCCTCACCAAGCGCGGCTATATCGACGACACGACCTTCAACGCGCTGTACGGCCACAAGCAGCTATATTTCCAGTCGCCGCACGCGAAGCGATCCCTGGACGTGCTAGTTGACAGGCTTCACATGTGCCACACCGTCGAGTTCAAGGGCCGGCTCAGGCGCATGCCGGTGACCTTGGAGCTATCCGACCTCTTGCTCACCAAGCTCCAGATAGTCGAGCTGAACGAGAAGGACGCCCAGGATGTGCTCTACCTGGTCTCGGCGTACCCGGTCAGGAACGGCGACGAGCCCGGCACCATAGGGCTGGACAGGATCCTCTCGATAGTGGGTAACGACTGGGGATGGTGGCGGACAGTCACCATGAACCTGGAACGGATCATGGTCCTAGCCAGCAGTAACGAGCCGGAGCTGGTTCCCGAGGGCGGGACCTACCAAGCCGTCGAGCAGCTCAGCGTGCTGAGCAAGGCTATCGAGGCCGCCCCAAAGAGCCTGCGCTGGAAGGCAAGGGCGAAGGTGGGCGAGCGGGTCCGCTGGTACGAGATGCCTGAGGAAACGCCCCACCACTAAGCCTCGGCGCGAAGCATGTTTGGCAGCAGCCGAACTGCGGGATGCCACGGCGGTGGGCTCTTCGGGATCTCCGGGAGTGCTGATGGCCAAGGCGGCCACCAGTTATCGCACGTCAGGCGACGCCAGACGCAAGTCCTACAATCCTCGACACCGAAGGAGACGACCGGCGGCCTGGCTTCGCCATCTCGTCCTGCTGGTGGTCTACGAGGGAGCGGGGGTCTGGGCGACCTGGCCACGATTCACCTGGCTGGCCGACGGCAAGCTGCCCGCGACTACGGATGTCGCGGGCTACGTGTGGAACATGTGGTGGCTCGCTCATCACCTTGGGCATCCGGGCAGCCCGTTCTTCACCAGGGACATGGCTGCGCCGGCCGGAATCCATCTGGGCTTCAGCACCCTGATGCCGCTGGCCGGGTGGCTGATGACGCCGATAACCGCCCTGTACGGCCCTTCCGCGTCGTTCACGCTGCTGACGCTCATCACTCCCGGTCTGCTGTGCTACGCGATGTACCGGGCGGCGAGACTCTGGCTGAACGAGCCAGGCGCTATCGTCGCCGGCGCGTTCTTCGGCCTGTCTTCGATGGTCCTCTGGCAGGACTGGTACCACCTCAACATCGCGACCGGATCCATCTTCCTGCCGGTCACGATCGAGGCCGCAGTCCGGTTCCGGCGCAGGCCGCACACCCTGCCCGCCGCAGCGCTCGGTCTGACCATCGGGGCATCGATCCTCGTCAACCAGGAAAGTGCGGTAGCCGCCGTCATCCTGGCGGCGCTCATTGTGGTCCCCTGGCTGGTTCGGGAGCTGGTCAGAGACCGAACGCTGCTCCGCCGGATAGGCAAGCCGCTCATCATCGGAGCGGGGACAGGGATAGTGGTCGCGAGCCCGGAACTGATCGGGGCATTGCAGGCCGTTCTCGCAGGAGCGGCCGATCCGCCGCACAGTATCCTGGCTGCGAATTACACCCAGTACGGGGTGCCGCTGACAACGCTCTTTTCCCCCTCCCCGCGCCTGGCCCACCTCGGCCTCGGCCGGCTCGCCTCGGCGTATAACTACGACTACCCGAGTCTGGAGCTCGAGGGTCTGCCGACCTTCGGCGTCGTGCTCAGCGCCATGGCGGTGCTTGGCGTCGCTGCTGGCTGGCGCAAGCGCAGTACCTGGGCGTTCGTGGCGCTCTGGCTCGTCGGCGCGGCCCTCGCGCTCGGGACGAGCCTGACCTTCGGCAATTGCCAGGGCAGCAGCTGGCGCAGACCTGGCACGGACTGGGGGCGCGCTTGCCATCAGTACCTGCCTCTCATGGCTCACGGCTACTCCACTCGGGTCTTCGCGCCCGCAGGCCAGGTCAACGGCGTATGGAAGCCCGTGGTGGTGTCCAATCTCATGCCGTATACGTGGCTGGTCCGCATCCCGGGCCTGGCTGGCATGCGCGAAGCCGACCGTTTTGCCATCGTCGGGCTGATCGGCACCGCGATGCTCGCCGGGCTGGCAGTGCAGTTGCTCAGCAAGCGGAAGATCACTAGGCCGCTTATCGCCGTCGTTCTCGCACTCGGAGCGCTGGAAGCGGGCTGGTCAGGCGCGGCGCGTACGTCACCCGGGTACCAGGGCGTGATGCCGACCGCATTGCCGAGACTGAACCACTTCCTGAGCAGTGACCACTCGGGCTCGATAGCGGTGGACTTCCCCTACGGCCTGCGCGGCGGCGTTGGCGCCACCGGATCCGACATCGCCCCGGCCGCGATGCTGATCGCCACCGATGACGGTCATCCGCGCGCCATTTCCAACACTTCGTGGGTATCCAAGGTCGCGATCAAAGGGATCGCCAGGCACGCCTTCTTCCGCTATCTGTACCAAGCGGAAGACAACGTGAGCCTCTCCGCGGCTGACGTAAGCCGTGCTAAGGCAGACCTGGAGACGATGCATATCGGCTGGGTGCTCATGTGGCGCAACGTATGGACAAGGCACAAGCCGAGATGGCGGTACGGGTACATCGACAGATACCTGACGGCGGTAGCGTTCCGGCACGTCAAGTCCGCCTGCGTGGCGGCCGAACCCGTGTCCGCGTGCCATTGGAACCAGCGGGTGTGGTTGTACCGATACGAGCCGGGTGCCCGGGGGAAAGCCTGGCGGCCGCCGAGGCCCACATCGGCCCAACATCGTCGGGCGCTCCGCGACTAGACCCGCTCGAACATGACGTGCCCTTCCGCGGGTTCCCGCGCCCCCTCGAGTCCTTTCGCTGCCCGCGGAGTTCGCCGCGTCGTCGACGCGGTCAGGCCGATTCGAGCGGCGTGGCTGGCCAGTCAAGCAGCCGTGCGCCGATCACCGCGACATGCAGGGCCAGCGCATCCACCGGGTCGGAGGGGTCCTTGCCGGTCAGCTGTGCGACACGGGCGAGGCGGTACGTAACGGCCCGCACCGACAGATGAAGCTGCCTGGCTGCCGAGGCTGCCACCCGGCCAGTCGAGAAGTACGCCTCGAGGGTTGCGAGCAAGGGCTCGGCGCCACCCCTCGCCTGCATCAATGGTGTCAGCAACGAGTTCACCAGGTCGCCGATGGCGGCTCGGTCACGTAGAAGTACCTGGTAAACAAGCAGGTCAGCCGCATCCACAACAGGATCTGCCAGCGAAAGCCGCACGGCCACATCCAGCGCGGCGCTTGCCTCGTCGTAGGACCGCCGTACGCCGTTCGGCCCGGAGTACGCTCGCCCGACTACCACCCGCCGCATTCCCGGGGTCGCTGGCCCGGACCCGAGCGCGCCGGCCAGGGCGGCGGCCACCCGCCGCGCCTCCTCGCCGTCGGCCACCCCCGTCACTGCGACCAGCCGCTGACCCCGGGTTACGGTCAATGATGGCGCTGGGGCGGCTGACCGCGCGACAATCCGGTCAACCTCCTGGCCAGCCGACCTGACTGGCTCACCCTCGCCTGGTTCAGCAACCAGGATCACCTGGTGCCGGCCGGCCAGAGTCAGACCCAGACGTTCACCGCGCGCTACCAGATCCGCTAGGCCGCCGCTTCCGGACAGGAGATCGTCGAAGAACTCAAGCCGCTCGGCCTCGTGGCGACGGGCGACGGTCAGATGGGCTCGCTCGAAGCCCTCAGCGGCGGCAGCTACGGCGTCGTCGGCGGCGCGAAGTACAGCAAGCCCGGCGGCGCGAAGGGCCGGCCCGGAGCCTGCCGTGACCGGAAGTTCCCGCCACACCCGCCATGTCGCTGAGAGGTACAAGTCGACGAGACCGCGAAGCGCGATCCCGTCCTCGGCAGCGCGCGCGCCCGACAGTCCGTGCTCTGCTAGCTCTGCCGCACGCAGGCGACGGCCCGTGCTGATCACGTCAAGCTGAGCCAGCACGTAGCTGCCAAGAAAGTCAGGGGCCACGCCAGCCTCGCGGCCCGCTGCCCGTGCGATCCGGGCGGGGTCGGGCCGCCCCGCGTCTCCAGTGAGCTGCATTGGCCTCCCTTGCGTCGCGCCTCAAGGTTTGCCGGAACCAGGCAAGTTAGACGCTGAACTTCTCTCACAATCAGGCAGTGACCTTCTGTACTCCGGCAAGTAAGAGTGTATGGGAGAGAAGACGCCGTACGGGAAGGGACACGGCTCTGCCGAACGACTATGACTATGAGTCACACGCCGGGTACTGCACCGGCTCAGAACAAGACCGACCACGGCCAATGCAAGCACGGGCCGAGAATTGGCGGCATCGCTGTCCGGTTCACGGCCGGCGGTTACGTCCTGGCGGCGCTCGCCGCGATGGTTGCGGCGCTGACGTTGCCGTCGGCAGCGCCCGGGTGGCAGCCAGCTACCTATGTCACCGCCGCCGCGGCCGTGGCAGTGCTCCTGACTGCCAGCCTCGCCGGCCATGAGCTGGCCCATGGGCTCGCTGCCCGCCGTCATGGAGTCCAGGTATCGGAGATCTCGATCGGCTTTGCCGGCGGTCGCTGGCATGGCAGGAGTGACCTGCCGGGTCCCCGCGCCGCCGCGCAGGTCGCTGTCGCAGGACCAGTCGCCAGCTTCATCCTGGCGGCAGTCAGTGCTGGAGTGGCCGCAGCGCTGTCCGCCTCGGGTGTCGGCAGGCTAGTGATGCTCGTATTCGCCGCCACCGCCACCCTCAACGCGCTCTACGGCGGGCTCAGCCTGCTCCCGGGACCTGGCTCGGACGGCGGCAGGGTCATTCGCGCGGTGGTCTGGGCTCGCACTGGCAATCCGGCCAGGGCCAGCCTGGTCGCGGCCAGAACGGGTCAGGCGACGGGCGTCGTGCTTGCTGGTGCCGGGCTTGGCGCGATCCTGCTCGGATACCTGGCCGGCATTGGCGTCGCGTTCATCGGATTCCTGATCATGGTGACTTCGAGGAGTGAAGCTCGGCAGATGCTGACTCGTGCGGCGCTTTCTGGCCTGCGAGTCCGCGACATACTGCTGCCGCACGACCCGGCAGCGGCGGAGGTGCAGGCATGGCTCACCGTGCAGTCGTTCGTCGATGGCCAGGTAGCTGACGGATCCCGAGCGCGGGCGACTGCTTTTCCGCTCCGCGACTTTGAGGGCAGGCCGGCTGGTCTGGTCACCATGACGCAGCTCGCCGCTGTACCGGCGGACAGACGTGCCGAGGTGCGGCTCAGCGATGCGGGCACACATGTCAGTAATCTCGTGACAACGACTGCGGACGAACTCCTGACCAGCCTGCTGGAGCGAATGGCTGCGCGGCCGTCGAGCCCAGCCGGCCTGTTCACCATTGGTCACGCGCTCGTGCTTGCGCCGGACGGAACGCTCGCCGGGGTGATCACCCCGGCCGACATCGCGCGTGCCAGCCAACTCGGCTCGCTGCGTCACAATGTCGCCAGGTCCTGAGCTCGGACTTGCCGCCAGCGCTGCGGCCAAGCTCGACATCCCGCTCTGGATCTGGGCCGCCACGATCGCGGGCCTAGTCCTGGTGATCGGCGTCGAGCTCGCGGTCGCGGTACGTCATCGGAACCGCGAGGTGCGCATGCACGAAGCGGCCATCTGGGTCGTCGCGGTGATCACGCTGGCAGTGCTATTCGGCGTCGCGCTTGGCTGGCTAGGCCACCCGGCAGCAGCAGGTCAGTACTTTGCTGGCTGGATTACCGAGTGGAGCCTCTCGCTCGACAACCTGTTCATCTTCGTACTCCTGATTGAGCGTTCCGCTGTGCCCAGATACCTGCATAGCCAGGTACTGCTTCTGGGCATCGTCATGACGCTGCTGCTGCGCGGCATCCTCATCGTCCTGGGCGCCTCGGCTCTGAGCAGGTTCAGCTGGATCCTCTACCTCTTCGGAGCAGTGGTTACCTACACTGCTGTCAGGCTGGCCTTCAGCCGCGGCAAGGCCATGACGGCCAGCGACGGCCCGATCCTGCGCGCAGTCAAGCACATCGTGCCAACATCCCCGCACAGTGACGGCGCGCGCCTGATCACGCGAGTCGATGGCCGCCTGATGGCCACGCCTGTCCTCGTCCTCATCATTGCGATCGCAGCTACCGACCTGGCGTTCGCGCTCGACTCGGTCCCCGCGATTTTCGCGCTAACTCGGGAGCCCTACCTGATCTTCGCGGCAAACATGTTCGCGCTGATAGGCCTGCGGCACCTTTACTTTCTCGTCGGCGGCCTGATGGGACGACTCGTGCACTTGCATGCTGGCCTGTCGGTCATCCTGGGCTTCATCGGGGTGAAGCTGATCACCGAGGCACTGCACGGATCCGGGCTTCACCAGTTCGGCCCAGTGCCCGTACCGCAGATAAGCACCGGCGTATCGATGGCGATCATCGGCGGCGTGCTTGCCATCGTGACCGCTACCAGTGTGGTGGCCGGGCGCGATGGACGGGCAGGCCGCGCGCAGGGCATAACGGAGCGAGGACGTGAAGAACGAAGCAGGGCGTGAAGGCATCGCTCGCCGTTTAGGAGGGTGAATTCGTGGCATGGTTTCTTGTCGTGGTCGCCGGGCTGTTTGAGACGGGGTTCGCGGTCCTGCTCAAACAAAGTCACCACTTCAGCCGGCTGTGGCCGACAGTCGGCTTTGCCGCGTGCGCGCTGATCAGTTTTGGGCTGCTCAGCGTGGCGCTGAGGCATCTTGAAGTCGGCCCAGCTTATGCGGCGTGGACCGGCCTCGGTGCCGCCGGGACAGCGGTCGTCGGGATGCTGATCCTGGACGAGTCGGTATCCGCACTGAAGCTTGTGTCGATCGGACTGGTAGTCGCTGGCGTCGTGGGACTCTACTTGTCCGGAGTCACCCCATGACTGGCCCGGCGGGTCAGCGGCCGTCGGGTGAGGAGCGACGAAAGTCAGCGGAACCGCGGACGCCCATTGACCAGAAGCACATGAAGAACCTCGTCCGGTTGCTCCGACGGATCGCCGTCACCGTCGTGGGCACCGTGATTCTCGCGGTGGGCCTGGTGCTTCTAGTCGCACCAGGACCCGGCATATTGGTTATTCTCCTCGCAGTGGCTGTGTTCGCCCTCGAATATGCGTGGGCCAGGCGCCATCTGGTGGCTGCACGAGCGCTAGCGCGGTCAGCGGCCGAGAAGACGGCAACCAGTCGGATCGCGACGGCTACGGCCGTGCTTTTTGGTCTCGGATCTATCGGCCTAGGCACAGTGCTGATCTTCACCGACGTGTTGCCCCTTTCCGGGGCGGGGACGGGCGCAGGAGTCGCCCTAGGTGGCCTGACCGTGCTGGTCACGACGGCATACGGGATGCGCGAGGTCCGGCAGGCGCAGAGGGCCGCGGGTGCCGACCGCGAGCAAGAGGCTGACCCGGGTGAGTGATCCCATGGGCATCCTGACTGCCCTTACGTCTTATAGCCCCAAAGCATGTACCAGATGAAGGCGACAGCCGCGAGCGCGGTGCAGGCAATGACAGATAGCGTCACGATCTCATGAGCGTGACTGGCAATGGCCGATATGCCAGAGCAGGCTCCTGACCCAACACGCTGATTGAGCTTTGCGCCACACGGACGAGCAAGCCGGTTGGTCACCTGCAAGAGGAAGGCCCCGATAACCGCGAGGGTTGCCGCAGCGCCAAGCACATCCTTGGCCAGACGGGGCGGCCCTCCCCGGGACCCGACGTGGTCGCTGACAGCGAACGGGTCCGTGCTAGCTTGGCGCATCTGCCAGCATCGCATGCGAGCCATTGTGTCGATCGGTCCCATGCTTTGGAAACCCCCAAGCGGTGCTCGCACCAACCTCACGCCCAGTCGCTCACGTCGAGCGGAGGGTGGTTTCCCGCCCCACCGAATACCGCAAGTCTGGGCTGCGCACATAGGCGCTCAGTACGCGAATTGCTAGGGACGTCGCAAGTCCGGTTAATATTACCGAAACTGTGGCCGACGGGCTTCCGCGCCACGGCACTGCAAGGTCAGGCCGGACTTGCACACGACCTGGTGCGGGCGCTGCCGTGACGTGTCGGCGTGCGCCGCAGAGGACGGGTCCGGCCGTAGCGAGGGCGGCTGACGGGCCGGGGTGGTCATCGGGCCCGGTCCCAGCAGGGCCCGAAGTCCCGCCGAAGGATTACTGCTCTTGTGCCCGCAAGCATTTCGGCCTCCGGCCATGCGCTGGCAGGCGAGGGTCAGTTCGGCTCGGCGGCGTCGTTTGCGGTTGTCAGGCACGGTCATCGAGCAACTCCCCCGAATGTCTGGGCGCCAAGCGCCTCGGCGGTGGCCTGGTCCGGCACGGTGCCGGTGACCCGGGCGTGCTGGCTGGCCCAGTCCCGGGCAGATGCCGGGCGGGCGAAGAACTTCAGGTAGCCGCAGCTGACTTTCTCGGCTGGGCCGTCGCCGCGTGCGCAGTCGGCGAATACTACGACGCCGGGCGGGTCCCAGCTGGCCGTGCCCGCGGCGAAGGTGATCGTGACCGGCTTGCCGGTGAGCGGGTCGGATGAGGTGATCACCGCGTCGGCGTGCAGCATGGCCGGGATCCCGAGGGCGTCGATGGCGCACATCGCGTGCACGCGGGGGCCGCCGGCGATCGCGACGTGGTGCGCGGTCGGACTGGCCGAGAACTGGTAGGCCATCCGGATCCGGCCCTGGCCGTCCAGGCCGAGGACGTCGCCGGCGCGAGCACAGCGGTGGGCCGGCGCAACTCATCCGGTAGCCGGGGAGGACCGTCGTCAGCTAGCCGGGAACTCGGTGACCGAGTTGCCGTCGGCGTTCGCCACCCAGACGTGGCCGCCGCCGACGGCCACCGACGCCGGGTACTTGAAGTGGAAGCGAGCGGCCGTCAGGGTCCGCAGCCACCGTCCGTCGCTCACGTTCATCTCGGTGACCGACTCGCCGTTGGCATTGGTGACCCAGACGTGCGTGCCATCGGCTGCGATGGCGCCGGGATAGGCGAAACCGTACCCGCCGCCGGCCAGCGTGATCAGCCATGCGCCGTTGCTGGCGCTGATCTTGGTGATGGAGCCGCCGTTCCCGCTCGCGTTCGCAACCCAGATCGCGCCGCCGCTGACCACCATGGCGTTCGGAGTGTTGAAGCCGTACTTCCCGCCCTGGAAAAGCTTGACGTAGCTACCGTCGCTGGAGTTCAGCTCGGTCACCGATCCTGTTCCGCCCCCGTTGGCGACCCAGAGGTGACCGCCGGTAACAACGAGTGCCTCGGGCCCGCTGAAGCCATGGTTGCGACCAGGAACGGTGCGGATCCAGCCGCCGTCGCTCGCGTTGAACTCGGTGAGCGAGCCGTATTTGGCCGATCCATTGTAGTTTGAGACCCACGCGTCGTTGCCGGAGAAGGCGATCCCGTCCGGACGATCGAAGCCGTACCTGCCGCCGGAAAGAACCCGCACAACGCTGCCGTCGCTGGCGTTCAATTCGGTCACCGAGTTGCCGCCAGTGTTGACGACCCAGATGTCGGGGCCGTTGACGGCGATCGCCCATGGCTGGTTGAAGCCGTAACTGCTGCCGGACAGGATCCGGACCACGTGGCCGGTGCTGGCGTTCAGCACGGTCACCGAGTTGCCGCCGTAGTTGGCGACCCACGCGTCAGGGCCGGCCAAGGCGATCGCCCACGGGTGCTTGAAGCCGTAGCTGGCGCCCGAGTAGACGTGCACCGTGCTGGTCCTGACCACGCCATGCCCGGTCGGTCCGGACGGACGGGTGGCGAAGAAGATGATCGCAGCCACCACCACCACCACGGCGGCTGCTGCCGAGGCCCAGGCCAGCGCCTTATTGCGACGGCCGGGGCCCGGCGCGGGGGTCGCCGGGAACCCGCGCGGATCGGCCCCTGGCGGCGACTGCCAGCCGGGAGCCGAAGCGCCTGGGGCAGGCGCGGCGAGGGTTGGCTGCCCGGGCGCGAAGCCAGCGGGCGCGTAGCCCGCCGCGCCGGGCGCGGGATAGCTCGGCGCCGCGCCGCCCGTGACCACCGTGTCTTGAGCCGTGGCCGCCGGCTGCGGGCGGGGCTTGGTAATCAGGGCGGGGTCGATGCCGAGTGCGATCGCGAGCTCGCACACCACCCAGTCGCACGCCTCCGGCGCGAACGGAGCGCGCTCGGCGAACGTCGCCGCCGCCAGCCGGACCGCGGTCTCGGGGTCCAGGCCCTGCGAAAGGTTGTCGTGCAACATCCTGGGCAGGTCGGCCTCCGCCGCGCCCACCAGCATGCTCGCCTCTCGCGGCGAATCCGGCAACAGATCCTTCAGCACGTTCGCCATCATCTGCGGCCGCGACAGCACTTCGGGGCCAAGCCCGGGGTCGCCGACGATCACCTGGAGCGCGCGGCGCGCCTGGCCGTTTACGTCCCACGAACTGCTCGGCATTTGCGGGCTCCTTCCTGCGGCACCCGGCAAATGGCTGACGTCATTGTAGGCGAAGATAAGTGTATTACACCGGCCAATAGACTGTTTGTTAAAATGACCGGCCGATCAGGCACCGGGGTTTCCTGTGCGATCGCCGCGCGCTTCTCCTGCTCACGATGTGAAGCACCGGGGCGTGACCGACGTGTGCATCGTGTGCTGTGACGGACTGACCGGCCTGCCGACGCGATCGCGGTGACCTGGCCGCAGGCGGTCGTGTAGCTGTGCGTGGTGATATAAAGCGGCTTCGGCCTGCGGCTTGCTCGGCGGCGCGGGCAAGATCCTGGGCACCCGCCTCGGGGCCAGCGACCCCGGCTTCCCCACCGTCCCGCCCGGCGAAACCACCCCGCCGCCGACACCGCAACTGCGGACCAGACAGCCGCACCAGCCAACACGAGCCAGGACACCGCCGCTCTCACCGGCGCCGCTCAGGATACGGCCACGAGCACACGCACGGGCCTGGCCGCAGCCGCAGAAGCAGACGCAGGAACGGCGGCGGACTCTATGCCCGGCTACGCTCGTTCGCAGTACGGCAGGCTTACCGTTGCTCAAAGGGCTGGTGCATTTGACAAAGCGCCGACCTCTCCGTATTGCGGGTGAGTCGACGGCGCCGGACGGAACCGTCACCCTCCTCGGTGTGGGCGACGACCCCATCATCGCGATCCCGGCGAGTCCGGCGGGCAGTTCGCGCACGCTCAGGTGCAAGCCGGCGCGGGCGGCCTTGAGCCGCATCAGGTGGGCGATCTGCAGGGCGGGCACGCAGGTGAAGATGTGGACGCGGAT
>Ga0209131_1001115_pt1 | contig 18603 bp, 9 predicted proteins | sample GraSoi_2013_40cm_FD_185826 | JGI IMG/M metagenome (GOLD analysis project Ga0209131, IMG submission 185826) | Grasslands soil microbial communities from the Angelo Coastal Reserve, California, USA - Sample 9_17_2013_40cm (SPAdes) (version 2) | ecosystem: Environmental > Terrestrial > Soil >... | reverse complement strand
CGGCGACTTGAGATGCGATGGAAAGTGATTCAGACGAGTCGAGAGGCTTGCGCCTCATGCGGACATCGAGCGTGTCGCCTTCAACGTATTGCATCACGATGAAGCTGCAGCCATCTTCCTCGCTAACTTCATGAATGGCGCAGATGTTTGGGTGGTCTAACTTGGCTGCTGCCTGCGCTTCTCTGACCAGACGCTTCTTAGCCTGCTGATCTGAGACAAGAGTTGCGGAGAGGAACTTGATCGCGACTTTGCGATCGAGCTTCGTGTCCTGCGCCAGATACACCTCACCCATGCCGCCCTCGCCAATCTTGGAGACGATGCGGTAATGCGACAATATGGTGTCGGCTGCGAGTTCTTTATTCGTCTGATTCAAATTCATTCCGGCAAATTCATCCGTTTCAGCATTTCCTTGAAGCGCGGCTCTGAGCGCAGAACGTCAAGCTCCGGAGCAACTGCATACGTATTGGCGGTTTCTGAATGACCCAACATTTGTTTTTCGAGCCAGTTCAAGGCTTCCTCTTTATCACCAAGCCCAATGTAAATAAGTGCAAAAGTGTAGGGCTGAACATAGCCCAAAGTCGCTTCCTGTTTTAACTCGCTGAGAAGCTTTACTGCTTCGTCGCGCTTGCCGGATCTCGCCAGCCACAGTCCCAAATATCCCTTTGCCGAGGAACCATTTCTTAGCTCGACTGCCGTGCGCGTTTCGGCGATGGCTTCCGAATACATTCCCTTTGCGCCATATGCCCAACCCAAAGCGCGGTGAGCGTAACCAAAATTTGGGTTACCAACCAGAGTCCGCTTGTACTGTGCAATCGCCTCATCATACCTGCGAGCGTAGACCAGCGCGTCGCCGAGATTCGTACCGATGATCGGCGAAAGCGGGTCAAGTTCCTCGGCCCGCCTCAACTCGACCAGACTATCGTCAAATCGTTTAACATCCGCCAGGTCAGCACCTAACCAGTGATGGGCGGTCGAGTAATTCGGTTTGAGTTCGATAGCGCGGCGATACTCCTTTTCCGAGCTAGTCCGATCCCATTCATAATTAGAAAGATAAAACCCGAGAGCGTTGTGGGCTTCTGCCAGCGAATCGTCAATCGCTAATGCCCGCAGAGCCGCCGCTTTCGCCTGAGGCATGCTGTAGTTTGCCGGCGCCACATCGTAACTCGAAAAGAGAACGTATGTTTCAGCCAAACCTGAATAGGCGAGGGCATAGTTTGGGTCTTTCTCAATGGCTTGCCGATAAAGCTCAGCAGCTTGTTTGAGGGATTCGCCCGTTCGTTTGTTCCAATAGAACTTTCCTTTCAAATAAAGCTGATAGGCTTCCGGGCTAGCGGTGTAGTTCTTTTCGACTTTCGCTACCTCCGCACCCGACAGTTTAGACTTGAGCTTGCTGGATACGTCGCGGGCAATTTCGCTTTGGAGTGTTACGAGGTCGGCTTGCCTGCGGTTGTACTGCTCACTCCATATTACGTTCTCCGTTTGTGCGTCAATCAATTCCAAACTCAACGTTAACTGGTCGCCGCGCTGGCTGACGCGCCCGTTAAGGATTGCCTGGACATTCAGCTCTTTGCCTAAGGTCTGCGGATTTGTTTCCTTGCCTTTGTAGCGAAACACTGACGAGCGCGCTTTCACATTCAGGTTCGGCAACTGCGAAAGACTGCTGATGAGTGTTTCGGTCATACCGTCCGAGAGATATTCGACATCGGCGTTGTCGCTCTCGTTGACGAACGGCATCACGGCGATTGATTGGATGGCTGCGTGGCTCTTCCTTGAAAAGTAGGAATTAATGACCACGGCGCTGACGGCCGCAACCGCCGCGGTCACAAATATGACGACGGCGATCGTAGCTCTTCGCCGCTTCGGTTTGGCTGGCGCACTGGCCGGGCCCGTTGATGGGGCCGGGAGGGCAGTCGTCGGGCCGGTGGAACGGCCTATGCCGGCGCCGGTCTTGTGGGGAAGAATGCTGGTCTCAACCTCGGTCGCTACGGGCCCAAGGCCAAAGCTCGCCGTTCCCCTCTCACTATCGAGCGATGAAGAATCGCTGACGAGCGCCGTGCCGTCCGCGCGACAGAAAACGAGCGCATCGTCGGTCTCAACGCGATTGCAGGTCGGGCAGCGTTTCATATTTGGAGTGCTGCGACTCGTCGCAGCTTCTTCTCTTGTAATCGGTCAAGCATCTTGATTAGTTTTGGCTACTTTGACTCAATCAAAAGCGGCGACAAGTCCGCACTCGAAACTTAACTCGGAATGCCGACCTTCTTTACCAACTCCTGAAAGCGCAGGTCAGCGCGCAGCGGATCCGCTCGCGGGTCAACCTTCAGGAACACCAGCTCGGTATTCCGTTCGGCATAGGCTTTCTCCAGCAATTGAAACGCTTGCTCTTTATCTCCGAGCGCGGCATAGATCATGGCGACACCGTATGGCGAGACGTATTGACGCCGCGACAAGTCCTTCAACTCGGCCAACACTCTCTGCGCTTCGACTTTGTTCCCCGATGCGGCGAAACCGTGTCCGAGCGAGATTATCGCCAGCGGCGCGCGGTTCGAGTTGTTGGCCGCCTGCTGAAACTCGCCAATCGCCTCTTTGTACATTTTCTTTTGCACATAGGCCAAGCCCAACCTCTGGTGAGTGAGCGCGAAAACCGCGTCCATTTCCAAAGTCTTCTTGCCCGCTGTAATCGCCTCGTCGTATTGACGTCCCAAGTACAAGACGTAAACGACGCTGGCGTTGATCGGAAGTGAGAGCGGGTCAAGCTCCTGCGCTCGTCGGATCTCTTTCATGGCTTCGTCTTGCCTGCTCAGGCTGGAAAGATAAACCGCGTGGTAGAGGCGTCCAATCGGATAGTTCGGATTTAATTTAATGCCACGGTCGAAGTCCGCTTCTGCGCCGGCCCAATCCCATTCTTTCCACTTGACGTGTGCCAGAGAAACATAGACTTCGCCAACTGAGTTATCTATTTGCAGGGCTTTCTCAGCGGCTGCTCTAGCCTTAGGCAGCGAGTCTTGCGGAGAAAGGGCCCCGGTAATCGCATCCGGTATTCCGAGCAGGAGATAAGAGTCGGCAAGTCCGGCGTAACCGAGGGCGTAGTTGGGATCGATCGCGATAGCCTGATCGAAATACTCAATCGCTTTCCGCAGACTCTCGGCCGTGCGCTGGTTCACAAAAAAACGCCCTTTCAAGTAAAGCTGATAGGCTTCCGCGTTCTCCGTGTATTTCTTGGTCAATTTCTGTTCATCTGCGCCCGACAGCTTTGTTCTTAATTTCTGTGACACGTCGAGAGCGATTTCAGTTTGCAGCGAAACGAGGTCCGCCTGTTTGCGGTTGTATTGGTCGCCCCAAATCCGATTGCCGGTTCCAGTGTCAACCAACTCCAGATAAAGAGTGAGACCATCGCTGTGTTGCACGATGCGTCCGTTCAAGACAGCTTGTACGTTCAGTTCTTTTCCGATAGTTCTCGCGTCGGCGTCTTTTCCTTTGTAGCGAAAGACGAGGGAACGTGCCTTAACATTCATGTTCGGCAGTTGTGACAGACTGCTCATCAGTGTCTCTGTCATCCCGTCTGAAAGATATTCGACATCCTGATTGCCGCTCTCGTTGACGAACGGCATTACCGCGATGGACTCGATTTGTTTATGGGAAGAGGAATAACGGTAGCCGAAGAATGCCGCCATCAGTGCGACTAGAGCCAACAAAGCGATTAATAACTTTCCAACTCCTTTAGCCTTTTCATTTTTGGTGGGTGAAGCGAGTGCACGACTGCCGGTTGGCCCGGTCGCTACTGCTCCCGGTTCTGACACGTTGGCGGTGACGGGAGAGAGCATTTCCGTCTGGGCCTCATTTGCCTCACTGGTCGTTTTGTCGAACACTGGACGGTTCACCTGCATACCGACGCGCTGTACCAAATCCCGAAAGCGATCGTCGCGAATAATAGTGTTGCCCATGAGATGGGCCAGAGTTTCGCTCTTGAGCGCAACCATTTCGCCGCTGCGTTCTGCGAAAGCTTTTTCAAACCACTCGAACGCCTTGTCATTCTCGCCCAGCGCGCTATACACACGCGCGATACAGAACGGCGGAACATACTGCGCTTTATTCTTCTCGAGCAGTTGGTCAACGATCTCGTAAGCGTCGTCGCGTTTTCCCGCCACGCCGTAAGCCGCACCCAGATACGACATTGCTGGAACTACAAAGTGGCCCAGGGTCAGCGCCTTCTTATACGCTTCGATTGCTTTGTCATATTCACCCGTCTGAAGGAAAAGCCCGCCTGATTGAGTGAAGACGCCCGCGAAATTTGGTTCGATCGCTTCCATTTTACGTAATACTGCAAATCCCTTATCCGCACGTTGACTCAGCAGATAGATGCGGGCGAGGAAAAACTGCGCCACCAGTGAGAGAGGATCTAACTCTACCGCGCGCTCGCCGAATCTGATGCCGTCATCGGACCGACCGCAGAGCGCCAGGAAATGACCATAGCGCCAGTAAGCATCCGGACTGTTGGGATTGAGCTCGATTGCCCGCTGGTGATCCGATTCGGCCGCGTCAAAATCCCAGTCGAAATAGAATTCAACGCTGGCGCGCGAGAGATAGGCGTCAGCCAGCGAATCATCAATCCGCAGTGCTGCGGATGTTAAAGCTTTAAGCTTGGGGACGATCTGGTCAGGGGCCAGACCCCCGAAGTAAAATTGCGCTCCGTAACAGAAACCGAGTCCGGCATAAGCGGGCGCGTACTCCGGCTCCAGCTCAATCGCCTGCTCGAAATACTCAATGCCTTTTTGAAAATATTCTGGCGTGTATTTGTTGTAGCAATACCGACCTTGCAGATAGAGTTGATAAGCTTCCGGGTTGTCGGTGTAGCGCTTGAGTAAAGCGGCTTTTTCCTCACTGAATAGTTTCAACTTTAGAGCGTCTACGATCGCGAGAGTGATTTCGTCCTGCACATCGAAGATATCCTGCATCTCGCGGTCGTAGCGCTCGGTCCATAGTTGATAACCGTCTGACGCATTGACAAGCTGAACTGTGATTCGCAAGCGATTGCCCGAGCGTCGAACGCTTCCTTCCAAAACGGTCTTGACACTTAACGTTTGTCCGATTTCGCTCACGTTTGCGTTCTTGCCTTTGAACGAAAAGGCGGAAGTGCGAGCCGCTACCTTCAAGTGATCAATCTTTGCCAAAGCATTAAGTAGTTCTTCAGCCAGGCCGTCGCAGAAATACTCGTTGTCCGAGTCAGCGCTAAGATTTGAGAACGGCAGGACCGCGATCGAATTGCGCGTCGTGGTTTCCGCTGTAGTTGGAGCGCGGATGACCTGTGTCTGCGCTTCGGTTTTTAGCGACGGCGCCGAAGAGCGTTCGAGTTCTGCTTCAAACTCGAGCCGCTTTTGCAATTGCTTTAGATCTCCAAGAAGGTCTTTCGCACTCTGATAGCGCTCGTCCATATCCTTGGCAAGCGTCAAATTGATGATGCGTTCGAGTTCAGCGTTTGCATCCTGCCGGAGCATGAGTAAAGGGACCGGCTCACGATGAATGATATTGGCTATTGCATCGGCGGTCGTTTCACCACGAAACGGTTGTTGCCTGGTTAACATCTCGTAAAGCACACAACCCAAACTCCAGACATCGGTCCGTCTGTCGACTTCCTGGCCGCGGGCTTGTTCGGGCGACATGTAGGCAACAGTGCCCATGATCATTCCGGCCTGTGTCTGAAGTTGCATTCGCGTTTGTGCTTCTGGATCGGAGATAAACCCGGTCGCTACCGCTCCCGGTTCTGACAGTTTCGCCAAACCAAAATCAAGGACCTTGACGTAACCGTCTGTCCGAATCATTACGTTGTCCGGTTTGATGTCGCGGTGGATGATTCCGGCTTCGTGCGCTGCCTGCAGGGCGGAAGCGATCTGAATAGCGATCTCCAGCGATTCTGTAACCGTCATTCCAGGCTTGCGCATTCGCTCGCGCAGCGACATGCCCTCGACAAATTCTGAGGCGAGAAAATGCGTCTTGCCGGCTGCGCCAAATTCAAAGATGGTCAGAATATTCGGATGATTGAGCCCGGAAGCGGCAAATGCCTCACGCTCGAATCGCAGCAGTCGACCAGTGTCGGCGGCGATGTTTTCGGCCAAGACTTTGAGTGCTACCTTGCGGCGCAAGCGTGTGTCATCCGCCAAATACACTTCGCCCATGCCGCCTTCGCCGATTTTCGAGACGATACGGTAATGAGAGAGTGTTGTGTTGGCGCCCAGCGGTTCGCTCATTCTTTGTTGCTCAGGTGCTCACGAAGTAAGGCTCCAGCCCGGCAGCCCTAACTGACTGACGATCTCTTGAAATCTGGGATCCGCGCGGAGTCCGGCGTAGTCTGGCCACGTGCGCGCCAGCATTACAAACAACGGATCTTTGTCATCCAGTGCTTGCTGCGCGTAGGCAATCGCTCGATCCATATCTCCCACGGCGGCGGCCGCGGGCGCTAACATCGAAGGCTGAATGTATTGGCGCTCGCTACGCGCCTCCAATTCGCGGTGCACGGCGCGCGCGCTGTCGGGTTTCTCCCACGCCGCGTAGATCGACACCAGCGACATGAGGGCCCAACTGTGACGTCCGGAGATCGCCAGCGCCCGCTCGGCCATCGCAGCGGCCTCTTCGTATTGAGCGCTGCCAGCCAGGGCCGCGGCGAGGCTCCAATGCGCCAGATACGAATTCGGATCGAGCTCGACTCCCTTTCGACCATGCTCCACGGCCTCTGATAAGCGGCCGCTGCTCACACCCGAGAAGGCGAGGATGACGTTCGCGTAGCTCGACAATGGATCAATTTGAAAGAGCCGCAAAAGCTCATCGCGGCCTTCCTGTTCGCGCCCGGCAATCCACTGCAGAAAGAACAGCCCATACCAGGCCCGACCCTGTGGGTAGTTGGGGTTAAGCTCGAGCGCCCGTTTGAACTCCTGCTCGGCAAGATCGAAATCCAGGTCGTAAAGCAAAGCGGCGCACGCGAGGGCGCTGTGCGCCTCAGAGAGATCCGGCTCCAATTGGAGCGCTCGTCGCGCCGCCTCCAGCGCGCGCGGCATGACCTCGCGGGCCAACCCGAATCCCGAATACGCGGATGTCGTGTATCCGTCTGCCAACCCCGCCCAGGCCTGGGCGTACTCGCTATCGAGAGACACTGCCTCTGTGAAGCAGTCGATCGCCTTGGAAATGCTGAGCCCTCGCTGGTACAGCAAGGCCCGACCTTTCAGATAGGCCTGGTAGGCCGCAGAGTCTTTCGTGTGATGGCGCTTTAGCACCGCGTCTTTAGCGTCACCCAACAGTTTTAATTTCAGGGCATCGACCACGGCCAGAGTGATTTCGTCCTGGACGTCGAAAATATCTTTCATCTCGCGGTCGTAGCGCTCAGACCAGAGATGATAACCGTCAGTCGTGTTAATGAGCTGAACGGTAATGCGCAGCCGATTGCCCGATTTTCTGACGCTGCCTTCGAGCACACTGTTGACGTGCAGAGCGCGGCCGATTTCGTCCACGTTAACGTTCTTGCCTTTGAACGAGAATGAAGAAGTTCGCGCGGCGACCTTCAAGTTTTCAATCTTCGCGAGCGCGTTGAGTAGTTCTTCGGCCAGGCCATCGCAGAAGTATTCGTTCTCCGGGTCGGTGCTCATATTCGCGAATGGCAGCACGGCGATAGAAGGAGTAACGCGGAGCCGCCCCGTAGTGAGCTCTTCGCTCGGCCGGGAAGCGGGAAGAGCCATCGTGGCTGACTCGGACTCAGAGGCCGCAACGAGTAGTGTCCCATCCAGGCGACAGAACTTCAGCGTCTCGTCCGTTTCGACGCGATTACATGTGGGGCAGCGTTTCATTTTTTGAGAATCGCACTCCAGTTCAGAATTACTGTCGGCGGCGGAGCCTTCGTTTCGCCGATGAGCGTTCCAATTAGAAATCTTTGACCGTCGGGCGAAACGTCATATTCGTGAAAATTAGTTATCCACGCCAGCATTCGAGTTTTGAAAAGAGATTTCGGCGCGGCGAATTGAAATTCTGTCCCGCCGGTTTTCACGAGAGACGACTGCATCTGGCCGTCGGCGGCTAAAAAAAAGAGTTCGCTTCCGTCGCGCCGCCAGACGGGATATGTGCCGCCGTTTGTCGAGACGCGCTGCTTGTCCGCCCCTAATTTGCCGTCCGCCGAAAATGATTGAACGTAGATTTCGTAATTGCCCGTCTCATCCGATGTGTAAGCCAGCCAGCGTCCGTCGGGCGAAAGCGCCGGCAGCTGTTCGTTAAAGGGCGAGTTCAAGATCGGATACTCTTTCCGGTCACCCAACAAAGGGAGCGCATAAATATCCATCCGCGTTCTAACGCCGCGCCGCAAGAAAATAATAGAACGTCCATCGGGCGACCACGCTGCCGGAAAATTTGCTCCCAGCAGAAGACCCTCGGCATCGCCGGAACCATTTACCGGTTTCACCGTGAGACCGTTCGTACCCTCAGAGTAGGCAATGCGGCTGCCGTCCGGCGACCAGACCGGCATCTGACTGAAAGTGGAAGTGATGCGAAGTGCCGTTCCCTTTTCCAGATCAATGACCCACAAGTTTTGGTTTCGCTTGACGACCAGCCGCTTCCCATCGGGCGAAATGTGCGGGTCTTCCCCGATGTTGACCTTCATCGGAGCATCAACCGTCCCGACCTGCTTCCCGTCGCGGTCAAACCAGACGAGTTGATAATCGCGCTCCCATTGTCCCTGCCAGATCAGGACGCCATTATCAGAAACAGAAAATCGCAGAGTACCAGAGTTTCTCTGTCCGGTAATTATCGGTATTTGCTCGCCGCTGAGTGCGATCCGGGCGGCATCAAAAGCCTGCGCGACCAAGGCGTCGTTACGAACAAACACCAACCAGCCGGGTTGAGCGTAAACGAACGGTGTGACTTCAGCCAGAACTTGTTTGGTTTCCGGCGAATTCAAGGAGCCGGCCCAGACGCCTTTCTGCTCGCGCCTGAAAAGGAAATGGCGGCCGTCAGGCAAAAAGTCAGGATATCGATGTGACTCTTCGGCCTTTTCATCGAACTTCATCACCACCGGTTTCGGCTCTCCACCTTGCGCCGAAACCTGCGACAGCGCAGCGCGATAATCTGGTGCGAAGACGATAATGCCGTCCTTGTTCCATGTGCCTCCGACCAGACGCGCGGCGTCGCACAACACCTGCGCATTTCCTCCGGCCGCAAGGTCGGAGCGTTTGAGTTTTCCGTTGGAGCCGAACGCAACCGAACGGCTGTCCGGCGACCAGAAAGGTTCCATCACGTTTTCGGAACCGGGCAGGAGTTTTGTTTCGGATGAGTCGAGGGCGCGGACGTAAAGCATATTCTTGCCGTCTCCCGAGGTCGCGCTGAACGCGATCTTCTGACCATCCGGCGAGATGACTGCCACGTCCGATTGCGCATCGTTGAAAGACAGTTCGGCCGGCGGCGTGAAAGAAAGCCGCGCGGCGCGAGTGTTTGTTTCTGAGCGATTGAAATAGAGCAAACCAACTGCCGCCAGCAAACTAACAACTAAGACGGCAGCGACGATCCAGCCTACGCGCGCGTTGCCCAACCATCGCGATAGGCCAACTGCCGCGCTGAGTTCTGTCGTTGTGATCGTGGGCATCGTCGCAGTTTGGCCGGAGACGGTGGCGCTGCCTGAAAGACTCTCGATCGCGAACGCCAGATCGCGCGCGGAGTGAAACCGCTCGGCGGGATTTTTTTCCAGACAGTGACGTACGACGCGTTCGAGTGCCGGCGATACTGTCTTATTCGTCTCGGAAAGATCCGGCGGGTCCTCGCGCAGAATCGCGCTCATCGTCTCAGCCATCGAGTCGCCGCGAAACGCGCGCTTGCCGGAGAGCATCTCGTAGAGAATCGCGCCAAACGAAAAGATGTCGGAACGATGATCGGCTGGCTGGCCCTTCAACTGCTCCGGAGACATATAACCCATCGTGCCCATCACCGTGCCCGGGTCGGTATTCACCTTTCGCGTCGGCACTTCAGTTTGCGACTGGGTTGCGTCGGTCGCCGAGGTTAGTTTGGCCAGACCGAAATCCAGAATCTTCACGCGGCCATCGTCGGTGATGAAGACGTTGTCAGGCTTGATGTCGCGATGAATAATTCCTTTTTCGTGCGCTGCCGCCAGGCCACGCGCGATCTGCAACGCATAGTCAAGCGCTTTGCGCTGCGGCAATGCGTCGCCTGCCATTCGATCACGCAGCGTTTCGCCTTCAAGAAGTTCCGAGACAATGTAGGGCGCGCCATCGTGAATGCCGATGTGATGGATGACCAGAATATTCGGGTGATTCAGGGCCCCGGCCGCCTGTGCTTCTTGCTCGAAGCGATTCAACCGGTCGGTGTTTTCCGAAAGTGAGGCAGGCAGGACCTTGATCGCTACGTCTCGACCGAGTTTTGAATCGCGCGCGCGCCAGACGACTCCCATGCCGCCTTCGCCGATCTTGGAGACAATCGTGTACTGGGCGATCGTCGTGTTGGGGGAAATAGTTTCGTTCACTGTTGATTCGCGTTGCGGCGCCGGTTGCCGTGCTCAACTGCTTGCTCTCAATTGCCACTAGCTTCAGCTAGTGGGAGCTGTAAAGAATTAAAAATAGGCTTTAGCCGAATTCACTTTTTGAAACTTTAAGTCCTTCTCGCTTTAGCCAAAAATCACTCAGTCGCTTCTGAATCCTTGAATTTCTGAAAACCTGCCCGTTTCATAAATCCTTCGAATTCATCTTCAAAACCTTTCGTCCGATGAGGTTCTTCCTGGTTGGCAATATACTTTCTGACGCCTGGAACATTTGCTTCACTGACAGAAACCGCGAAATACTCGTCTTGCCAACCGAACTTCGTTTTGCACAGACCACTCTTATTTATCCAGAATGATGATTCGCCTTTGATGAGCTGGATTATCTTTTCAATAGTTTGGTCTGTGCCAAGCGAAACCAAACAATGCACGTGTTCGACATGGCCATTTATGGAATCAATATGAATATTCTTCGCTCTCGCATTTTTTCGTATATGCGCAAAGACTTTTTGTCGGATTTCGTCGTTGAGGTATGGTTCCCGATTCTTTGTTGACCAAACAAAATGAATCCGAACTCTTACCCAGGGCATAATTATTCTGATCGCTCTTTTCAAATTTGGCTAAAGCCAGTGTCCATTATTCTCGCTATCCACTAGCTGAAGCTAGTGGCAATTTAGAAGCTAGTAGCAATTCACCAAGTCATTGGCGATCACTTCGGCGGCTCACATTCTTTAGCAATTGCTGAAAGCGCGAGTCGCGGCGGAGGCCCGACATTGAAATCACAGTTTGCGATTTCAAACCTTCGAACTCTTTCCAACTTAGCTGGAACATAAAGTCTTCGGTGCTTCGGCGGACTCAAAGAATTTCCGGCAGGAAGTTCTCAAAGCGCTATCTGCGTAACCCAGCTCGTATCGCCCACGGCCCTGGGTTCATCGTTAGACCAGTGATTTGGCCACCGGATTCCTCGAACTTCAAAACATCCCGTGCCGCGGATTCGAGAACGAACAGCCCGTTTCCCTTCGCCGTGATGGCGTAATCCTTCTCTGTATCGAAATATATTCTTCCGTTACCTTTGAATTTCGCTTTCAGCGATCCGGCGGCGTCAACAATGGAAAGCTCGCCTCCGCCGGGAAAAACGTAGCTGCCGATGAATTTCCGCAATTCGTCAGCGCGCGACTTTACGTTTAGCGCAGCGGGTTTGGCGGGGATTGTCGGGACGCTGCTGAGAACTGCGTCCCACGCCAGTTCAGAAGCCATCACTCCCAGATCGACTGGAGTTAGAGAAGGATTGTCCACTTCGTCGGTGCTCACGGCATATAGAATGTCGCCATCCTCCGCAGTCGCGAACGGTTGGATCGCGCGGCTCATCGACGAGTGGACTTGAACCGCCAAACGCTGAAGTGCCCAGAAGGGCAATTTCTGGTTAGTCACCACAAGAGTAATTGTTGTATTGCCCGTTGGACCACCGCTGCTATTCGTAGTCGTATTTATCGGCGGAAACGCTTTCAGCTTCTCCGAAATCAAAGGGCACACTTCATCGGCATTGTTTCGGTTACATCGTACGACTCGGCCACTTCTGTCGACGATTGCGCCTAACGCGTTTACTATTGTAAACACCCCGATCCTGGTAGGCCCGGCCGTACGAAATGCCGCCCCCTGTCCAGAGTGAGCCCAGTTCGCAAACTTATCCGCGCCCTGCCCGCGCAAATAGTAACCGCCTTGCATAGCAAACCGTCCCGCGCCGCGAGCGCCAAGCGGAAACCAACCTGGTTCAGCCGTAAGCAGCGCAGCCTTGCCAAGCTTGTCGTCAGGCGTGACCCGACTGAACCTGCGCCCACCAACGTCGTAGATAATCGCGCCCACGACGCCGGCGATAGAATCCATATCACCCTTTGCGTTCTTGAGTTCCTTGATCCCGTTAGCTACCCCGGTCGCCGCTGATAGTCCATACCAGGACCCGCCGGAGAATACCACCGCTTGCATCTGTGGCCGCTCATATGAAAGTTGAAGGGCCGCAGCGTTCAGCTCGCCCGGCGCTCCTCCCCTGACGTCAACTGCGGCCTTCACACCCTTTGGAAAGTAAAAAACCGTGGTACCCGTCGGACCTTCATCATATTCCGCAACTCCAACGAGCATTGCTGGGAAATCAAACTTCAAGCTTGGACCATCTTTGTTTGTTTTAGGAACCGGGTCAGGCGGGGAAGCATTATCCTGAGAGTTGACAATCTTCCCAGGGCTGCAAATTACCAGGGCGAGCCATAATGCTATAGACATCACCCTGGTTAGTTTTGGGTTTTGATTTAATAGGATGGGGTTGTTCTCCTTACAAGATTTTGGATGGTTCAGAGCCGAGGTCGCTTTTGCTTCCTGCTCGAAGCGGCGGAAGCGTTATTCGTCCATGTTTTGCTCTTCAGATCAATTCGGAAAGCCGACCCGCTTCACAAACTGTTGAAAGCGCGGGTCGTCGCGCAGCGGTTTCATGAAGGGATCTATTTTCACGAAGCCAACAAATTGATCGGCTTTGTCGAGCGCTTCGTTGAGGGCCGCAAAGGCCCGATCCTTGTCACCTGTTTCCGCGTAAAAGCCCGCCATGTTGTAAGCAGTCATCTTCATCGGCGCATGTTCCACAGTCACCGCACGCAAAAATCCCTGCCAGCCGCCTTTGGCAAAACTCTCTCTGATTAACTTTGCGGCTTCAGTTTCATCTCGTAACTCATTACTCTTCGCCAGTTCTTCGACAGCCTGTGCATAATTACCCTTGAAGCGATAAATGTTGTAGAGATAGTAATGTGACATCCAGAAATCCGGCGCTAACTCAATCGCCTTTTTTGTTTGCACTTCGCTCTCGTCGATTCGCCCTGAATAGAAAAGCGCATAGGCATAATTAATGTTGCCGGCCGTTGATAATGGCTCAATCTCCAAAGCTCGCTGCTCCTCGGCGAGCGCCTCATCAAACCTGCCGAGGAAGAGAAATCTAAAACCGTTCAGGCGATGAGCGTCAGTTGAATTCGGATTAGCCGCGAGCGCTTGTTGGCTCTCGCGCTCCCAGCCGGCAAAATCGTGGTCCTGCAGAAACTTGAGCAGGCCGAGCAGGATATGCGGTTCAGCCAGCGTGCTATCCAGTTCGGTTGCCTTTAAGGAATACTCCCGCGCTTTGGGAAACGTCTCGCTGGCCGGCTCATCGCCATAAATCGTGAGGTAGGCATAACTGATTCCCAGCACTGCGTAGGCAACGGCATAGTTTGGATCGATACGGACAGCCTGTTGGAAACAATCGATCGCCTTTCGCGAGTCCTTTGGGGTGCGCTTGTTGGCGTAAAAGCGGCCCTGAAGATAAAGCTTGTAGGCGTCGGCGTTTTGCGTGTAGTTCTTCGTGAATTTCTGTTCGTCCGCGCCTGACAATTTGATTTTGAGTTTACTGGAGACGTCCCGCGCGATGTCGCTCTGTAAGGAAACCAGGTCAGTCTGTTTGCGATTGTATTGCTCGCTCCAAATTACGTTTTCGGTTTGTACGTCGACCAATTCCAGATTGACCGCCAACTGGTCACCACGTTGAGCGACGCGTCCATTCAGAATCGCCTGTACCTTAAGTTCCTTGCCAACGGTTTTGGGGTCAGTCTCTTTTCCTTTGTACCGAAAGACCGAACTGCGTGCTTTAACATTCAGCCCGGGAATTTGCGACAAGGAGGTAATGAGCGTCTCGGTCATTCCGTCCGAGAGATACTCGATATCCGCATTGCCACTTTCGTTGACGAATGGCATCACGGCAATTGACGCGATTGCAACTGCTGTATTGCGCGCCTTCAAGTAAAGAAAAAGACCGGCCGCGGCGGCAACCAACACCAGGAGCGTAATCACCGCCGCGAGCTTATGGTGCCTGAAACCGGAAACGATGTACTCGGCGCTCGAAGCACGCGACGACAGCGAAGACTGCGACCCGATGTTTGCATGTGCAGCGGTCTGACTGGCTACCTCTCTCGTGCTGAGTTCACCCGTCGCGGTGCTAACCGTGGCCGGCGTTACCGTAACATCAAGACCGCCGGCGGCAGCCAACTCGTGGCGCAAGTCTCGCAACTCGATAGCCACATCCTTGATAGTTTGGTAGCGGTCCTCCGGATCTTTTGCCAGGCAGCGCCGCACGATTCTCTGCAAATGACTTGGCGCGTCGGGGCGGAAGTCGCTGATCGGAGCCACCGGCTCGCGGATGATCTTGTTAAGCGAGTCAACCAGATCTTTGCCGGCAAAGGCTTTGTGTCCGGTCACTGCTTCAAACAGGATGCAGCCGAACGAAAAAATATCCGAACGCTGATCGATTTCATTTGTCCTGCCCTGCGCCTGTTCGGGCGACATGTAACCCACCGTGCCCATGATCACGCCGGGCGTTGACTGTTGTTGCATGATCGCCGTGGCGGCATCGCCGGGACTGTCCCCTGCGCCGGCATCAGTCAATCGCGGCTCAAGCAGTTTCGCCAAACCGAAATCCAGAATCTTTGCATGACCGTCGCGCGTAATCATGATGTTGTCGGGCTTAAGATCACGATGCACGATGCCCGCGGCATGAGCTTTCGCCAAGCCTTCGGCGACGTGCTGCAAGTGGCGCAGAAGCTTTCCCAATTCGGTTTGTTCGCGGTGAATCTTCTCGCGCAGTGTCACTCCGTCGATGAACTCCATAGCAATGAAGTGGGTGCCCGCGTCCTCCCCAATCTCGAAGATTTGTGCGATGTTGGGATGGCTGAGGGCCGCCGCCGACTTCGCTTCTCGAATGAACCGCTCCATTCGCTCGCGATTCGACGCGACGTCACTGGGAAGAATCTTCAGCGCGACTTTGCGTTCGAGTTTTGTGTCCTGCGCCAGATACACCTCGCCCATTCCACCCGCCCCAATCTTGGAGACGATGCGGTAGTGGGACAGACTCTGACCTGCTTCCATAGTCATGGGGATTAAGGTCGCCTCTGTTTCAACATCCATTCGATCAGATCGGGCCGAGCGTAAGCCGGATCCCAGGCGTTGTGATCGACGCCCGGAAATTCAGTGTATTGAACATTCGCACCGACCGCTTTGAGCGCGCCTGCCATTTTTCGCGACTCTTCAACCGATACGTTCTTGTCAGCATCGCCGTGAAATATCCACACCGGGAGCGACACAACTTTTCTGGCAATGAATGCATACGGATCGCCGGCGTCAGGCGGGGCCAGAGCTGGATACTCAACGCCACTGGTGCCGCCTTTGAACTTAAAGATAAAGCTGCAGATCGGGACGATGGCCGCAAAGCGGTCCGTGTACCGCGAAGCCAGAGACCACGTTCCGTTGCCTCCCGCTGAATAGCCGGTGAGGACGACGCGTTTCGGATCGCCCTTGAATTCTTTGATCGACTTCTCCAATGCAGCCATTACCGCCAAACCGCCTTCAAGCTGCCAGCCCGGCGTTCCGTCAGCGTGGGCCTGCGGGAAGATGACAATTGCAGGAAACCCTTTCCGGCTGGACCGAATCACGCGGCCGAGGCCGCCTTCCGTGGGACGAATACCATCGCTTCCGTAGGTGCCGCCTCCGTGCAGAACGATAATGACGGGCCACGTTTTTGTGCGAGTGAATTCGCGGGGGACGAAAACCTGGTAGCGATACTCGGTCCTATTTACGACGACCGTGCGATCCAGAAATCCGGTCTCAACCTTTTGTGCGGCGAGTGTTGATGCGGTCAATGCGAATGCAGCAGCGACCAAAGCCGCTCGAATGATAGTCAGGTTCTTGAATCTTAGTCTCATGAGCGGATCGACCGTGCCGATTTTCGAGACGATGCGGCAATAAAGAGTGGTGTTGGCTTCCATTAGTTGATTCATTAAGTTCAAGCTCACTGCGGAACGTTCATTTTATGTAATAGCTGTTGATAGCGCGGATCGGATCGCAAAGGGTCCATCTGCGGTTCGACCTTAAGCCAGCACAAACTCGAGAGTCGCATCTCATAAGCCTTGTTTAATTCCGCAAACGCTTTGTCTTTGTCGCCAAGATCCACATATGCTTTGGCCACTACCCAGTTATTGTTGATGTCCTTGAGCGAGGAGTTTTCCGCGGTCACCAATCGCAAGAATCCGGGCCAGCCATCTCTGGCAAAGGTAGCTCGAATCAATGCGGCATTTTCAGGCTGCCCGATCAGATCCAAGACTTTCGCTCTTTCTTCGACAGCGTTCGCATAGTCGCCTTTGACGCGATAGACCTCAGCCAGCGTGCGATGCGCTCGCGCAAAACCGGGATCCAATTCGATTGTCTTCTTATGCTGTGCCAGCGATTCGTCGTACCTGCGGCTCATGTAAAGGAACCTCCCAAAATCCCAGTTGATGGGAAGTGAGAGCGGTTCCAGCTCCAGGGCGTGCCGATATTCGATAGATGCTTCGTCGAACCTGCCGGCATTGAGGAGCATTTCGCCGAACCATTGATGTGCTGTCGCATAGTTGGGATTTAATTCGATGGAGCGACGGAATTCGCGTTCCGACGCTACAAAATCATAATCGTATGTGAGCGACAGGTATCCGAGCGTGGTGTGCGGCTCTGCCAGACCGCCATCCAGCGACACCGCTTGACGGGCGAATTCACGCGCTTTTGGTACCCCTTCGGTGGGCGGCATGAAGCCAAATGTGGCAAGCAACGCGTAGGTATCAGCCTGGCCAGCGTAAGCCAGAGCGTAGTTTGGATCGAGCGCGATTGCCTGATTGTAGTACGTGACGGCTTTCCGAAAATCCTTCTCCTCGCGTTTGTTCCAGTAGAAACGTCCCTGCAGATACAGTTTGTAAGCTTCCGGGTTTGTGGTGGAAGTTTTCGCTAACCTCTGTTCGTCCGCTCCTGACAGTTTCGTTTTAAGTTTGCTCGAGACATCACGTGCAATCTCGCTCTGGAGCGAGACCAGGTCGGTTTGCCTGCGATCGTATTTGTCGCTCCAGACTACATTTTCAGTCTGTGCGTCAATCAGTTCCAGACTCAGGGTCAATTGGTTGCCGCGCTGCACTACGCGTCCGTACAAAATTGCCTGCACGTTCAGCTCTTTGCCCAGCGTCTGCGGATTCTTGTCCTTGCCTTTGTAGCGAAATACTGAAGACCGGGCTTTGACATTGAGGTTCGGCAACTGAGAGAGGCTGTTGATGAGCGTCTCGGTCATTCCGTCCGAGAGATATTCAAGATCCGGATTGCCGCTTTCGTTGAGAAAGGGCATCACCGCGATAGATTCGATCTGCGCAGTGTTCTTCCCACGCGGCCGGTAGTGGTTGAGACCGGCAACGAGTGCGACGGCGACTACTGCCGCAATAGCTATGATCGCTTTCCGCCCTTTCGGTTTGCTTAGGTCGCGTGTGTTTTGCGTAGCGCTCTGGGATGGGAGCAGCGTCGTCTGCGCCGAAGGTCGGCTGATGCCGGCATCGGTAAATGTCTGCGCCAAAACGCTGGTCTGAATCTCGCTCGATATAGCAGCAGAGCCAAACTTCACCGTACCTGCCTCGGCGTTGACTGAGCCCGAGTCAGTGATCAAGGCAGTTCCGTCCGCACGACAGTAACCGAGCATGTCGTCCGGTTCGAGGCGATTGCATTGGGGGCACCGTTTCATGTTTGGAGTGCCGCGCTTTGCCGCGGCCGAATTTCTTTGGATGTCTGCCGGGCGTCACTTGACTCAGTCAAAGCAGTGACAAGTCACCGCACTCCCAATACAGCTGCAGTCCGATGCTCTCAACTAGCGTCCAAGCTTTGCCCGAAGGAATGTTACATCTATGGCCCAACGGAAGGTGCTATTCAGAACGGTTTGCAGATAGATAGAGCGGCTTCATTCTACCCGGATTAACTTGGACACGCTAGAAGGAGCTGCCGCCCGCGCAGTCGGCCAGTTTCCGAGACTTGCCTCCTTTGTCGGCGGCAACTTCACCGGCAGGATTTTCCAGGCAACTCAGCGATTCAATTCAGTCGCGTTCCGCGCCAAGCTGCGAGATAATCCTGTCAGGCGAGATGGTTTGATTGAACGAGAGTCATTTCTTCAACTGCGCGGTCCAGTTCAGGATCACCGTGATAGGCTTCGACGCGGACTCCGGGACGATGTTGTTGACCAGGAACCGCTG
>Ga0209131_1001114_pt1 | contig 18620 bp, 15 predicted proteins | sample GraSoi_2013_40cm_FD_185826 | JGI IMG/M metagenome (GOLD analysis project Ga0209131, IMG submission 185826) | Grasslands soil microbial communities from the Angelo Coastal Reserve, California, USA - Sample 9_17_2013_40cm (SPAdes) (version 2) | ecosystem: Environmental > Terrestrial > Soil >... | reverse complement strand
CGGATTGATGTGCGTCGGCGCCATGGTCTCCGAGAGGCCGTAGCCCTCGACGTACGGCAGGCCGATCACGTCCTCGAGCTTGCGCGCCACCGCCTCGGGCATCGCCGCGCCGCCGCCGCCCAGCACTTTCAGCGAAGACAGGTCGTACTGGCCGAGCTTCGGGTTCGACATGAAATCCACCAGCATGGTGGTGATCGCGGACCAGTTCGTCACGCCCGCGCGCTCGATGAGCAGCCCGGCGCAGTCGCGGTCCCAGCGCGACATCACCACGATGGTCGAGCCTTTATAGATCGGCCCGTTCATCCCCGCCTGCATGCCGGTGACGTGGAACATCGGCAGCGCGCTCAGCGTGCGCGTGCCGCCGTCGCTCGCGCCGCGCCATAGCATGTAGACAAACGCGGTGGACTGCACGTTGTGGTGCGTGTGCATGCAGCCTTTCGGCTTGCCGGTCGTGCCGGAGGTGTACGGCATCACCGCGAGGTCGTCCGGTCCTGCGCGGTGCTCGCCCGGCGTGCAGCCGGCGGCCAGGGCGTCGGCCCAGGCAACGACGTTTTCGATGGCCGGCCGCTCGCGCGGCGCGCGCAGGAACTCGGGCAGCGGAAACGGATTCGGCATCTCGAGGTAGTCGGAATAGGTCGCGACCACGATGTGCTTCAGCTTCTCTTTCCCGATGAGCGGCGCGATCTGCGCGAGCCGGTCCTGCCCCACGATGGCGACCGCGGCGTCCGCGTCGTCGATGTAGTGGCGCAGCTCCTCGGTCAGGTTCATGGGATTGACCGGCACGACCACCGCGTCGGCCCGCAGGACCGCGAAGTAGCCGATGACGAACTGGGGGCTGTTCTGCAGGTACAGCAGCACGCGGTCGCCTTTGCGCACGCCGCAGCGCTGCTGCAGGTAGCCGGCGAGCGCGTCGGCCTCGCTCTTCAGCCGCGCGTACGAGATCCGGGTGCCGTAGTAGTAGATCGCGCTGGCTTCGGGATGCTTCGCCGCGCCGTTCGCAAGATTCTGATAGACGCTCGTGTTCGGCACTTCCATGGCATGCGGCATGCCTGGCGGCCAGTGCGGATAGTGGAGAGTAAAAGTCACAAGAGCAGAGTAAAGGTCACAGGAGCAGGGTGAACGTCATGCGGCGAAGCGCTCCACCGCCTTTTCGTCCCACGTCATCCCTGCGCCCGGGCCTTCGAGCGGCGCCACCATCCCGTTCTTCACTTCCAGGGGCTGCTGCAGGATCGGCTCGGCCCAGTCGACGAACTCGAGCCAATGGCAGGTAGGCGTGGCGGCGAGGAGATGGCAGCTCACTTCCGGGAAAAGATGGCTCGACATCTCGAGGCCCGCGCCCTGCGCGAGCGCCGCCGCGCGCATCCAGCCGGTGACGCCGCCGATGCGCTCCGCGTCCGGCATGACGTAGTCGCAGGCGCCGGCGGCGAGCGCCTGCGCCATCTGCTCCGGCCCCATGAAATTCTCGCCGAGCTGGATTGGCGTATCGATTTCCCGGGCGACGCGAGCACAGCCCGCGAAGTCGTCGGCGCGGATCGGCTCCTCGATCCAGTCGACGCCGCCTTCGGCATCGATCATGCGGCCGCGCTTGAGCGCCTCGGCGACGCTGAGCCCCTGGTTGAAATCGATCATCAGCGAAACGTCCGGGCCGATCGCCTTGCGGACCGCTTTGAGCGCCTTGAGATCGTCGCGCGCGTCCGGCCTGCCAAGACGAAGCTTGATTGCCTTGAATCCTTCTCCCACCAGCTCCGTCGCCTCTTTTTCCAGCTTGTTTATTTCCAGAAGACCCAGGCCTTTGGAGTTGTATGCCGGAACCGGCCGCGGCGTCGCGCCGAGCAGCCGCGCGAGCGGCTGGTCGAGCGCCTGCCCGAGCGCGTCCCAGGCGGCCATGTCGATGCCCGACATCGCGAACAGCACGACATTGTGCACGCCGAGCAGCGCGTAGCGCGCGCGCAGCTTCTTCTCGATGTCGAACGGCGCGAGGGCGTCGCCCTTCAGCATCTCCGCCATCGCCTCGACGAGCTTCGCGAGCGGCGCGAGGTTGTGCCTGCCGACCGCGAAGAGGTACGAGCGCCCGACGATGCCGCCATCGGTCTGCAGGTCGATCAGCAAGAGCGGCGCGACGCCCACCAAAGCGATGCTCGTCTGCAGCGGCCGCTTCATCGGCGCCGCGACCGCGCGCACGCGGATATCGCGGATCTTGAGCGTTTCTATTCTCATTTTCCCGACCTCAGCGTCCCGTGAACTTCGGCTTGCGCTTCTCCATGAACGCCTTGCGCCCTTCTTCGTAGTCGGCGCTCTTGGCGCAGCGCTCGATGGCCGCGCGCATGCGGTCGGCGTCGGGGCTGCCCTTCGCCTTCACGTACTCCTCGATGATGGTCTTGGTGTTCGCGATCGCGAGCGGCGCGTTCTCGGATATGGTTTTTGTTGTTTCAAAAACAAAATATTCAAGGCTCGTATCCGGCATGACCTGATGAACCAAGCCCATCTGAAATGCCTCGTCGGCGTTATAGCGCCGGCCGAGGAACATGATCTCCCGCGCGCGCGCGTGACCCACGGTCTCGATGAGGCGCTTGTGCCCTTCGACGTTGTAGGCAAGGCCGAGCTTCGCCGCGGGAATGGCGAACTGCGCCGACTGCCCGCAGTAACGCAGGTCGCAGGCGAGCGCGATCTCGACGCCGCCGCCCAGGCAGTAGCCGTGGATCATCGCCACCGACGGCTTGGGCGAATCCTGGATGGCGTGCAGCACCCGGTCGAGCAGATCGTCGTACTGCGAGACCGAAGAGCGCGCGGCGCGGTTCTTCTCGAATTCCGAGATGTCGGCGCCGGCGGCGAAAGCTTCCGTCCCGGCCCCGCGGAACACCACGCAGCGCACCTCGGGATCGGCGTCGAACTGCGCCATCGCCGGCGGGATCGCGCGCCACATCGCGCCGTTGATCGCGTTCTTGCGCGCCGGCTGGTCGAACACGATCCAGCCCGCGGCGCCGCGCTTCTCGACGAGGACCTTGCCTTCGCTCATCGGGAAAGCTCCGGCTTGCCGCCCGGCCCATAGATCGACGAGAGCGTCGCGCGCTTGTCGCGCGACGGCCAGCGGCCGGTCTGCGCGCGATGGAGAAAATCTTCCAGCAGGCGATTGAAGAGCTCGGGCTCCTCGAGATTGATGCCGTGGCCGCTCACGGGCAGGATCGCAAGGCCGGCGCTGCGGATCGCGCGCTTCATGAGCAGGCAGACCTCCAGGCAGGGCTCTTCCTCGTCGCCCGCCATGATCAGGGTCGGCACCTGGATACGCGCCATTTCCGCCGTCAGGTCGTACAGCGAGGGGCGGCGCGCCTGCACGCCGAGCAGCGTGTTGATCGAGCCGAGCGGCGCATGCCCGGCGAGCTGCTCGATGTACTCGGCGAAGCCGCGCGGGTCCTTGTTCTGGAACTGCACCCGCGTCGGCCCGTAACCGTAGGTCGCAGCGAACGTCGCCATGCCGTCGCGGCGCAGCGCCTCCGCGTTCGTGCGCGAGTCCTTCTGGAACTGGGGGTACTGCGCCGGGTGCGCGCCGTAGCCGCCGCCCGCGATCGTGAGCGAGAGCGCCCGCGGCGGGTAGGCGATGCCGAAGTGCAGCGCGGCGAACGCGCCCATCGACAGGCCGACGATGTGCGCGCGCTCGAGGCCCAGACCATCGAGCACCGCGCGGATGTCGTCGCGGGCGCGCGCCTGCGAATAGCGCTCGACGTCCCCGGGAACCTCGGAGGGCGGATAACCGCGCGCGTTATAGGCGATGCAGCGGTAGCGGCGCGAGAAGTGCCGCATCTGCGGCTCCCAGCTGCGCGCGTCGCCTGCGAACTCGTGCACGAAGACGACCGCCGTCCCCGCGCCGGCCTCCTCGTAGTGCAACTTCACGCCGTCGTCGGCAGCGAGCATTGGCATAATAGAAGTACAAAGACTATCCGGAGTTGAGCTCGAAGCCTATATGGACTTGAACCTCAAAGGGAAGCGCGTCCTCGTGACCGGCGGATCCAAGGGAATCGGCCTGGCCTGCGCGCAGGCCTTCGCCGCCGAGGGCGCCGAGGTGCGCATAGCCTCGCGCAATCCCGGCGCCGAGGCAAAATTTGTTTCGAAAGCCGTCGACCTTTCGCAGCGCGGCGCGGCCGAGGCGCTCGCCGAGTGGGCGGGCGAGCTCGATATCCTGGTGAATAACGCCGGCGCGATCCCGGGCGGCGATCTGCTCAAGGTCGACGAGGAGACCTGGCGCAAGTCCTGGGACCTGAAAGTGTTCGGCTACATCAACCTGACGCGCGCCGTCTACGCGGCGATGAAGAAGCGCGGCCGGGGCGTGATCGTCAACATCCTCGGCAACGCCGGAGAGAAGCTGAACGCCGCCTACATCGCGGGCAGCACCGCCAACGCCGGCCTGATGGCGTTCACGCGCGCGCTCGGCGGCGTCTCGCATGCGGACGGCGTGCGGGTCGTGGGCATCAACCCGGGGCCGGTCGCGACCGATCGCCTGATCACCCTCTACAAGCAGATGGCGCAAAGCAAGCTCGGCGACGCGTCGCGCTACGAAGAGCTGTTCAAGGACATGTCCTTCGGCCGGCCCGGCAAGCCGGAGGAGATCGCCGCGGCGGCCGCTTTTCTCGCTTCCGAGCGCTCCGCCTACACGAGCGGCTGCGTCTTCACGATCGACGGCGGCTTGGCTTCACGGTCATGAAAGCCGTGCTCTGCAAGCAATATGGGCCGCCGGAATCGCTCGTCATCGAGGATCTCCCCTCCCCGCAGCCCGGGCCCGGCGAAGTGGTGATCTCGGTGAAGGCGGCAAGCGTCAACTTCCCCGATGTCCTCATCATCCAGAACAAGTACCAGTTCAAGCCGCCCCTGCCGTTCTCCCCGGGCAGCGAGCTCGCCGGCGTCATTAAGGAGATCGGCGCGGGCGTGAGCGGCTTCAAGGCGGGCGACAAGGTCATCGCCTTCACCGGGTACGGCGCGTTCGCCGAAGAAGTGAAGACCGAGGCCGCGAGGCTCATTCCCCTGCCGCCGAAGATGGACTTCGCCACGGGCGCCGCCTTCATCCTCACGTACGGAACCACCGACCACGCCCTGCGCGACCGCGCCACGCTCAAGGCGGGCGAGACGCTTCTCGTCCTCGGCGCCGCCGGCGGCGTCGGCCTCGCAGCAATAGAGATCGGGAAGGCGCTGGGCGCCCGCGTCATCGCCTGCGCCTCGAGCGACGACAAGCTCGCCGTCTGCCGCGAGCACGGCGCCGACGAAACGATCAACTACACCTCGGAAGACCTGCGCGAGCGCATCAAGGCCCTCACCGAAGGCCGCGGCGTCGACGTCATCTACGACCCGGTCGGCGGCCCCTACACCGAGCCCGCGTTCCGCTCGATCGCCTGGCGCGGCCGGCTCCTGGTAGTCGGCTTCGCCGCCGGCGACATCCCCAAGCTCCCCCTCAACCTCGCGCTACTGAAGGGCGCCTCGATCGTCGGCGTCTTCTGGGGCGACTTCACCCGGCGCGAGCCCAAGCAGTTCGCCGAAAGCGTCCGCCAGCTCGGCCGCTGGCACGCCGAAGGCAAGCTCCGGCCGCACGTCTCGCAGACATTTCCGCTGGAAAAAGCCGTCGACGCGCTAAAGCTGATGGCGGCGCGGCAGGTGAAGGGGAAAGTGGTTCTTACGGTCGGGTCGTAGGAGTAGGGACGTATGCATCGTACTCCCCCGTCCTATCCTTCAGGCTTAGAGCCATCCACGTTGGCGGGCTTACTGTGACGGCGATTCTTTTTTAAGCTCAGCCAACACCCTGTTGTACCTTTCTTCGAGCTCGCGGAAATGCGAATCGACGCAGCTAGCATCGCATTTCACGTCCGGAGCCCCGTATTTCATTTGCATCACCAGAGTACTGAAATCCCTGTCGATCCTCTCAATGAACGCCAGACTTTGAAGTCCGTTAACTTGGCCGTTCTTGCCTGCTGCATACAAGCGACGGCACATTCCTAAGTACTCGCGACGATCGTCCAGATCTCGCTTCGTACTAGACGCTACATTGCGGTCCCAATTTTGTCCTGGTTTGTGGGCCCGAATCACGGGAGCCATCTCACGCTCCAGAACAACCCTCAGATCAGCACCGAGGTTAAGGCAACTCTTTCCATAGGTGGACTGTTCCTTGTTGGAGTAGTCCACTGTGTAGTCTCTCTTTATCTCGTCGGGATCAAATTTTCTGTGACCGTACCATTGAGCGAAAAGTACGATGAAGCCCAGAGTCAAAAGCACTCCCGCGGCGGCAGATAGGGACGCGATCCAAACTGTTTTCATCGGCGATATCCATGTATGAGTATTCCGGTTGCCGGCTTTCTACATCAGAACAGGTCGCAAATGCCCGCTGTTGGCCGGCGTGCCAAGATTATTTTGATGCTGAAATAGAAAAAGCAGGCACGATTGGCGTTGGCTTCAGCTGGTTAATCGCGAAAACGGCGTTCATATTTTCAAAAGGCGGCGCCCTCTTATCCCGAGCTCTCTCGCCGGACATGCGGACAGGACACCCGAACCCGGACATATCGTATGGGACCTACTCTTCAGCCCACGTAGGCGTTTGTGTTCAGCCCACCCCACGACCCAATCAGATCACTTTGACGACGCTTATAGAAATCGCAGCCAAATTGATGACCATGTGAGCAACCACGGGGCCAATCAGCGACTTGGTACGATGGAAGAGCCACGCAAGCGTAGCCCCGATAAACCAAATCAGTACAAACGATGCCGCGTTGAGATGAACAATGGCGAATAGTGTCGCGCTAGCGACTACAGCAAGTCTGGTTCCATATCGGTGCTCGAAAGCTGTGAAGGTGAATCCCCGATAAAATATCTCTTCGGAGATCGGCCCGAGCAGCAATACCGAGGTCAATATGGCGCAGTAACCGCCGAGCGTATAAGTATGATCGAGTAGTTCAAGATAAGGATGGCCGTTAATAACTCCGAACATTCCAAGAATCGCATCATAGATCGCGGCGACCGTCGCAAGCGCTAACCCTACCGCCAGCCCGCCGGCCAGATTGGAGCGCGCGCCAGCCAAAACAAACCCGATGTCCCGAACGCTTCGACCGTAGATCCTGACGACCAAGAAGACTGGCAACAACGCTACTAAAGCGGCATCCACTACCTCCCCGAGGATAAATAACACCGGTTGGTAATCCGGTCCCTTACTTGAAATTGGCCCAAACAAGATTGCCTTTAAGTAAGAGAAAAAAAAACTTGAGGCTATATAGACCACTAACAACGCAAACACGTCGGCAGAGCCCCAACGAGTCTTAGGTTCTTTTGTCACACAGCGACGTTAGACGCTTACGGCTCCAAGAATTTATCTATACTTCGAAGCCGCCGCTTATACCGGTCCGTGCAGTCATCGCACGCCCAACGACACTCCGATTTCGCGCATTCGTCGATGCATCGATCGTGTTCTTGACGTGCCTGTTCATAGAGATCTTGCTGCTCACGCTTGGCGCCCTCATTTAGCGGCTCCTGCGCAGCCATTCCCGAAAGAATTTGGATCACTGTTCTTAGGAGCGCAGGGCTCGTACCTGCCGGATCCGCAAGTTTGATCGGATTCAGGTCAACGTAACTGTAGGTGTTTAAGCCACCGCGAAGCCCAATCGGGTCACTTTCCACATACCGACCCATAGCTGGATCGTAGTCTCGGAAATAGTTATAGCTAAGATTAGTCTCCTTATCTGCGTACTGCCCCGGAAACCGCATCGGAAACTCGAATGCGCCGACACCAGACGGATTCTCATCCGGCATGTTCACCCCGAACGGCTCCTGCTGATTCCACTTCCATACAGTCGTACCTGTCGCATCAGCAACCCGCCTTGGCGTGTTGAGATGATCTGAATGAATGTAATAGAGCTGTGCCGAGGCGGCGTTTACGGTGATCGGGACGGCGGCTGAGGTCGTGGTCGCGCCGACATTGTCGGTGGCTACCGCTGTCAGAGTGTAGGTACCTTGCGGCACGCCGGTCCAGACAATGCTGTAAGGCGGCGCGTTGCGCGTGGAGATCAGGGTGGTGCCAGAGTAGAAGGCTACGCTGACGATGGTGCCATCCGGGTCGGCGGCATCAGCGGTTAGCGTAATGTTCGCCAGCGCCGTGAACATCCCTCCGCTTCCCGGGCTCGTGATGCTTATCGTGGGTGGTGCGTTCACGTTCACTGTGATGCTTACCGGGGCCGAGGTGCTCGTGCCGCCCCGGTCGTCCGTCGCGACGGCCGTGAGGCTGTAGCTTCCGTCCGCAACGCTGGTCCAGGTAAAGCTGTAGGGCGCGGTCGTAGACGTGCCGAGGAGCGTGGTGCCTTGGTAGAAGTCCACCTTTGCCACTGTGCCGTCGCTGTCTGCCGCGGTTGCCGCGATGGCGATCGTCGCCGGGGCGATGAACACTGTGCCTGACGACGGCGCGCTGATGGAGGCGCTGGGTAAAGCGTTGACGATGACATTGATCGCCGTGGGGTCGTGACGATGCCGAGGTTGTCCGTCGCGCGAGCGGTGTAGCTGTGCGCGCCCAGGGCGACGTTGGTGAGGGCGACGCTGTAAGGCGCCCCGGTTGCGGTGCCGACGAGCGTGGCGCCATCGAAGAAGTCGACCTTCGTCACGCTGCCGTCGGTGTCCGACGCGGAAGCGGTTATGGTGATGTTCGCTCCTCGTCGAGGCACACGTGCATCGACCAGCCGTCGAAGCCGATGGTCTCGCCAGCGGTGGTGCCGAGTTCGCTTGCAAGCTAGGGCGTTAGCTTGTTCTTGGCTGCGCGAGGCTACGACAACTGGGAGGAAGACATTCCTTCGTACTTTCTTGCCATTTCTGGGTCTTTTTGTAGACCCAGCTCGCCATGCGAATACGCTACGCTAAGACGAAAGCTAGCGGCGAAATTGCCAAGATCAACTGCGCGAAGGTACCACTTGAGGGCCTCTTTCTCATTCCTGATCACCCCATCTCCATGCTCATACCATATAGCTAGCGTAATAGGCGCCAGCGGTTCTTTAAGCTCATATGCACGCTCAGCATACTGAAGTGCCTTAGACCTCGCTGCATCGCCAAACTTTCCTGAGTGATACATTGTCGCTAAATGGCATGCAGAGAATCCAAAACCACCTTCAGCCGCCAACTCATACTGTCTCCGGGCGTGGTCCATATCGGTCGAAACCCCTACGCCTTCCTCGTAGCACTTTCCCAGCTCGTAATGGCCGGGAATAAATCCAGTTTCAGCTGCTCTTTGTGCCCATTTGAATGCGCCTTCATTTGACTGCGCCGTCCCAAAACCGGCGCGAGCAAACCGAGAACAAATGCACATTGCAAACGCAGAACCTCTCTCAGCTGCCTCCTCTGACGCCCTGTATGCATCGCGCGCAACCGAGTCGTTCTTATGAACGTCGCGTAGGCTAAGAATCCCGACCAAAGAAGGATTCTTAGCTAGATCCTCTGCTGCGTACGCCAGAAGCGGATCTTCTAATGCGTGTGCCACAGTCATTTCGTGTAGATATCGTCCATCGAGGGCGGCGGATTGTATGGTCCGCAATTTTTCTCGTAGGCCCTTACGTTCATATCGAAGACCCACTGCCATTGGGTAAGCCTAATGGAATCGAAACCAGCAGTGTTTCGAGCGTTGTCCAGAGCATGGTACATGCGGTTGAGCGCCTGCCTCCACTCCTCACAGTCAGGAGGACAATTCTTGTAATCCGGGTCATTCGCAGCGCCACCCCCCGGGGGGCCTCCAGGTTCCGGCGATGTTGGCGATGCAGCGGGATCCGGTCCGCCGATGGGATCCAGCCCTCCGCCAGGATCCAGCGGTGTCACGGGCACTAGTGGATCTACCTTTATGAGATTTCCCAGACCAGGCAAGGGCCCGCGCAAGCCAGTAGGATCGGCAAACCTAAGTGGATTCCCGTTTACATAAGCGTAAGTGTTTAGTCCGCCATAGAGGCCAATCGGATCACTCTGTATATAACGACTGGTCGATTTGTCATAGTCGCGTCGCAAGTTATAAGTAAGACCCGATTCTTTATCGAAATACTGCCCGGGAAACCGCATCGGGAACTCAAACGCTCCTACGCCCGACGGATTCTCATCCGGCACGTTCACCCCGAACGGCTCCTGCTGATCCCACCGCCATACGGTAGCACCGCTAGCATCAGCAATGAGTCTCGGTGTGTTGAGATGGTCGGCGTGGATGTAATACTCCTGCGCGACCGCCGGGTTGACCGTGATGCTCACCTGCGCCGAGGCTGTGCTGGCGCCGAGGTCATCCGTCGTCACTGCCGTAAGAACGTAGCTGCCTTGCGGAACGCCCACCCACGTGAAGGTGTAAGGCGAGACCGTGCGCGTGGCGATGAGGGTTGTACCGTAGTAGAAGGCAACGCTCGCGACGGTGCCGTCGGAGTCTGAGGCGTTTGCGGCGAGCGTGATGTTCGCCGGGGCCGAGAAGTTTGCTCCGGCGGCGGGGCTTGTGATGTTTACCGTCGGCGCGGCGTTGACGTTCACCGTGACGTTCACGGGGGCTGAAGTGGTCGTGCCGCCGCGGTCGTCCGTTGCGACTGCCGTCAGGCTGTAGCTACCTGCCGCGACGCTGGTCCAGGTGAAGCTGTAAGGCGCGGTTGTCGAGGTGCCGAGGAGCGTCGTGCCTTGGTAGAAGTCCACCGTTGCCACCGTGCCATCGCTGTCCGCTGCGGTTGCCGTGATGGCGATCGTCGCCGGGGCGATGAACACCGCGCCTGATGACGGCGAGCTGATGGAGGCGCTGGGCAGAGTGTTGACGGTGACGTTGATCGCCGTGGAGGTTGTGGTGATGCCAAGGTTGTCCGTCGCGCTGGCGGTGTAGCTGTGGGCGCCAAGGGCGACGTTGGTGAGGGCGACGCTGTAAGGCGCCGCGGTGGCGGTGCCTACGAGCGTGGCGCCGTCGAAGATGTCTACCTTCGTGATCGTTCCGTCAGTGTCCGCCGCTGCGGCAGTGATAGTGATATTCGCCGGAGCGGAGATCACGGCGTTGTTCGCGGGCGCCGTGATGCTCACCGTCGGGGCCGCGTCGACGCTGACGGTGATCGCCGCCGAGGTCGTGACCGTGCCCCGGTTGTCGGTGGCCTTGGCGGTGAGGACGTGGCTGCCGCCCGCCGCGTTGGTGATCGTGAAGCTGTAAGGCGCGGCAGTCGAGGTGCCGACCAGGGTCGCGCCGTCGAAGAAGTCGACCTTCGTGACCGTGCCGTCGCTGTCGGCGGCGGTGGCATTGACGGTGATGTTCGCCGGGACGGCGAAAATCGCGTTGTTCGCAGGTGAGGTGATTGAGACCGTCGGCGCGGTATTGACGACGATGGGCACCGCGCTCGAGGTGGTGACAGCGTTGTTGTTGTCCGTCGCGCGGGCGGTGTAGCTGTGGCTTCCAGGGGCGACGTTCGTGAGGGTGATGCTGTAAGGGGCCGTCGTGACGGTGCCGACCAGCGTCGCGCCGTCGAGGAACTCAACCTTGGAGACCGTGCCGTCCGTATCGGTGGCGTTCGCGGTCACGGTGATGTTCGCCGGGGCGACGAAGACGGCGTTGTTCGCGGGTGCGGTGATGTTGACGCCGGGAGGCGTGTCGACGCGGATCGTGACCGCGGCCGAGGTCGTGGCGACACCCTGATTGTCGGTCGCGCGCGCGGTGATCGTATGCGTGCCGGACGCGGCGTTCGTCCAGGCGATGCTGTAGGGCGAAGTGATGTCGGTGCCGATCAGCGTCGCGCCGTCGAAGAAGTCGACCTTGGCGACCGAGCCGCCGGTATCGGCGGCGTTCGCGCTCACGGTGATGCTCGCCCCCGGCAGAAAGACGGCGTTGTTCGCCGGCGCCGTGAGGCTCACCGTGGGCGACGCGTCGACGGTGATGTTGACGGTCGTGGAGGTGGTGACGCCGCTATTGTTGTCGGTCGCCTTGGCGGTGAGCGCGTAGCTGCCCGCGGCGACGTTGGTCCACGAGAAGCTGTAGGGCGAGCTCGTATCGGAGCCGATGAGCGTCGTGCCCTGGAAGAACTGCACCTGCGAGACCGTGCCGTCGGTGTCGGAGGCGGTCGCGGTCAGGCTGATTGTGGAGCCCGGGGTGAAGTTCACACCGTTCGCCGGCGCGGTGAGGCTCACGCTCGGAAGGTTGTTGACGCGGATGCTCCGTGCCGCCGACGTGGCGGTGGCGCCGCTCGAGTCGGTCGCCTTTGCGGTAAGGCTATAGGTGCCCGGCTGCACGTTTGCCCAGACGATGCTGTAGGGCGAGGTGGTGTCGGTGCCGATGAGAGTCGTGCCGGCGAAGAACTCGACCTTGGTGATGGGCAGGTTGTTGTTCGTCCGGGTGGCGCTCGCCGAGACGGTGATGCTCGAGCCCGGCGCGAATACCGTCCCGGCCGTCGGGGCCGAGAGACTTACCGAGAGGGCCAGGGCGGGCGTCGCGGCAAGCGCGAGGATCAGCGCAAGCGAATTCCGGGTCAGCGCGCGTATCGTCATGGCGGCGCTCACTGGAACACCATCACGGGCATGTCGCCGAGATAGATGTATTCACGCTTGTAGAACCCGCCGCCCGGGTCGCTCTCGGCGATGAGCTTGCCGCGCCTGTCGTAGAGGAACACCGTGTCGGTCGCGCTGTTCGTCTTGCGGATGCGCTGGCCGAGGGCATTGACTTGGTAGTCCGTCGTGCCGATCACGCTTGTCGCCTGCTTCATGCGGCCGCGGGTGTCGTAGACGTAGCTGTTCAGGCCGTCATTGACGGTCGAGCCGTTCGGGTCGAAGCCGAAGGTCCGCGTCGGACCCGAGGCCGGGGTCAGCGTCGCGAGGCGGTTGCTCGCGGTGTCATACGCGTAGCTGTCCGTGCCCGAGCCCACCGTCTTAGAGACGCGGTTTCCGACCGCGTCGTACAGATAGGCGAAGGGCGTCGTGGGCAGGACGGCCGAGGTGAGCCGATCGAGCGCGTCGTAGCCGTAGTTGTTGCTGTTGGCCGGATTGCCGAGATCGGTAATAAAGGCGATGCGGCTCGCGTCGTCATAGCCGATCGCGAACTGCGCGGCGCCCAGCGTGTACGAGGCGATGCGGCCGTCCTGATCGTAGCTCCGCGTGTAGCTCTGGCCGTTGCCCAGGGTGAAGCTCTTCACGCCGCCGAACGGATGGTAGGTAACGTTCTGCACCGCCACCTTCGTGTCGCTTCCTTTGACGGTGGTTACCTGGTTCACGCGGCCGAGCGCGTCGAAGCCGTAGGTCACGGTGCGGTTGCTTGGATACGTGAGGCCCGAGAGCCTTCCCGCGCTATCGTATTGATAAGAAATCGCGAAGGAAGAAGGACCGAGCGTTCTCGTCTCCATGGTCACGCGCCCGTGCTGCTCGTAGGCGTAGGCGATAACGCTCGTCACCTGGTTCGCCGGATTCGTCTCGGTGATCGAGCTAAGGCGCCCTAAGCCATTCGTCCCCAGGTCGTAGACGTAGGCCTGCTTCGAGCCGTCGTGGAAGGTGATGAGGGTGACGCGGTTGAGAGCGTCGTAGGCGTACGTGGTTGTCTGACTCTTGGCGTCGGTCTGCGTCAGCAGGTTTCCGGCAACGTCGTAGGTCTTCGTCGTGGCGCCGGTATCGGGCGAGACCTGCTGCGAGAGATTGCCCAGACCGTCCACGGTATAGCCGGTAACGAGGCTGCGCGGATCGGTGACCCGCGTGAGCGCATTGAGGCCGTTATAGGCGTACTGGGTGACGCCAGTCGCCGGGTCGGTGACCTGCTTCAGGCGGTTGACCGGGTCGTATTGATTGGCCGTGATGTGGTTCAGCGGATCCTTCACCGACGCGACGTTGCCTTGATCGTCGTAGGCGTATTCGGTGGTCTGGTTCGACGCACCGAGTTCCTGGAACAGCCGGTTGAGATTGGAATACACGCGGCCTCTCGTCTGCGCGAGCGCGTTCGATGGATCGAACACGTCTTCCTTCGTGTGGTTGCCCGCGAGATCGAGCGTGTAGGCGATACGGTTGCCGAGGTTGTCCTGCAGGCCGGTCAGGCGATGCGCGGCGTCGTATGAATACGAGAGGAAGGAAAGATCCGGCAGCGTGACTTTGGTGCGCTGGCCCGCGTTGTCGTAGGTGTAGGTCGTCGCTTCCGTGCCGACCGTGCGCGAGGTAAGGCGCAGGCGCAGATCATAGGCGAGCGTCGTCGTAAGAACGTTCGGATCGACGATCGTCACCGGCTGGCCGTTGGCGTTGTACGCCGTGATGCTCGTCTTGTGGCCGGCGGCGTTGGTGATCGTCGCGACGTTGCCGCGCTTGCCGAGATCCGGATCGTTGTTGGCGTAGTAGGTGTACGTCGTGGTGTCGGCAACGTCGGTTCTCGGTCCGTCCATCGTCAGCACCGAGCCGTTCTCGTTGTACGTGTAGGTCCAGGTGCGCGCCGTCCCGGTGGGCGTCGCACCGAAGCCCGCCGCTCCGTTCGCGTCGGTCGTCGCCTGGATGCTCTTGGAGCAAAGCACGCCGGGGACCGGCGTCACCCCATCCGTCATGAGCCCGCAGCTCACGCCGCCGTCACCGTTGTAGACGTACGTGGTGATGCGAAGCGGTTCGGCGATCCGCGTCGCCACGCGGAGGCTCGGATGCCATTCGGTCGTGACCGTGCGCGTTTGGGGCGTAATCGCTCCCGCGGAAGTAAGACCTTCAGTGCGAGAGGTCTGGAGATTGCGAGCGAGGTCGTACGTGTAGTTCGTGCGATTGCCGTTCCAGTCGGTGCTCGAGGCGACGTTGCCTTGGGCGTCGTAGGTCTGCGCCGCCGGGCCGCAGCTCGGGCACGGATCCCCGGTGATTGCCGTGAGGCGCCTGACGCCGAGGATATTCTGGTACGTATACGTCCTGACCGCGCTGGCGGTGGCGCTGATGAACGTCGTGACGGTGCGCTGTGTGGCGCTCGGGTAGGACACAGTGACGCGACCCGCGCCTCCGGCGTGCTCGGTCGAGGCGCCTTGCGGAACCCCGCCGGCAAATGGTGCCGGGCTTAGCACGGGGCCGTAATTGTAAGCGTACGTTGCGAAGCGCGAATTGTTCTCGTCCGTGATGCCGGTAAGCGCGTTGCGAAAGTTGCTGTCCTCGTAGAAATACGTACGCTCCGTGAGGTCCGGATACTTCACCTTGATGAGATTGGGCTCCGCGCCGGAGACGGGGGAAGCGTACGTGTAAACGTATTTGCCCCCATCTGGGTCCGTGATCGTCTCAATACGGTGACTGGAAATGCCGTATTCGAACGTCAAGCTGCGGCCGAAAGCGTCCGTCACGCTCGCGAGCTTGCCGTTGGCAAAATAGGTCAACGTGTGCGTGAGACCCGCTCGATTCGTTATCGAGAGTAAAAGGCCCTGCTGGTCGTATGTCTCGACTTCGTCGTCTTGATTTGTGAAACGCCAGCCACCCGCCGTTTGCTCAAGACGCGAGTTAACGTCCGCGTCGGTCACGAAGATGGAGCCGCTCAGGATGAACGGTACAACCTGGCCGTCCGGCCGAGCGGCGGCCACCTGAACGATGGTCCCTCCTGCAGGACCACCCAACGTGAGGCGCCGGTTGTAGTTATGCGTCCAGAAGACGCTAAGACCGGAGCCATTGCCCCGCGGAAGGCTCCCAGCTCGGTTGTAGCTGTTGAAGACGCGCTCGAAACGAAGCGGAAAAGAACCGGAGCCCGTGTAGTCAACTTCCCGCTGCACCTTGTTGCCGATTCCAGGAGTGATCGGGTTGCCGCAGGAGGGAGTAGGGCAGCCGCCGGGGGGCGGGCCGCCTCCGCCACCGCCTCCGCCACCTCCTCCGCCACCGCCTCCGCCACCTCCTCCGCCACCTCCTCCGCCACCACCACCACGACCGAGATTTTTATCGTCCTCGAATGTAGATCGGAGGCAAGTCACCCCCAGCTCTGGATCCTCGGTCGCAACCGATCCATCCGCGCAATGTGCCGTGGCTTCGGTTACGAAGCACCCCGCACCACTCACTGGATTCACCGGCGAATCCGTCGGATGCCAGCCGCCGCCCCCGGAGGCTTTCCCTGCAAGGCATACGAAATTATTCGGGGTCGCAAATGGAGCGCAATCCCGCGTCACGGTCCTGCCGTTACAGGCCCCCAGATACCCTTCCACCTGGGCCTGCGCGGCGTCCAGCGCGGGCTGACAACTGCCGAAGCCGTACAAATCCGTGGTCTGAACCGGCGCCGCCCCGCCGCATTGAAACGGCAGCGCGTGGGCCTCCCACGTCGGCGGCCCCGAAGGCACCTGCGCATTCGCGGGCGGCGCGAGAAGCGAAGCCGCGAGAACAGCGAAGGCGGACGAAATACCTGCAGATCGCTTCTTCATTTTTTTCTCCCGAACTGCTTATTTCAGCTGCCGCGAAAATATCCGCTTATTCCAGCCCTGACAATCGGCTGGACAAAAGGATTAAACGGCGCGGATCTTTCGTAATTTGTTCCCAACTTTGTTGTGCGCCGTAGTCTTGACATGCAACCACCGCCAAATACTTTGCGTGACCTCGTATCGGCATTCCGAAAATAAAAAAGGCCGGGAAGACCCCGGCCTTTCTATTTCAGTCTAGGCGTACTCGAAACTAAGTCATGCGAGTCGCCTGTTCCAAATCAGGTAGCTCTTCCATCGAAGGCACAGCCATCACTTCGCCTTCGACGCGGCTCTTTGCGCTTTTCGCGCCTGCTTTGCCTGTTTCACCAGCTTCTTGCCGATCTTCTGCAGGCGGATGCGGTTGCGAAGATTTTTTGCGGTGTGTCTCATGGCCTGGATCTCCCGGGATGTTTTTCGGCCGCCATTGTACGGGCTAACGCTGCAGTTTATCGATCCGACGGCGGCGTTCCGTCGCCGGGTCCGAGCGGCCGCTGCATGAAGACGCTGTCGACCCAGCGGCCGAGCTTGAAGCCCACGGAGCGCAAGGTGCCCACCTTGAGGAACCCCTGGCTCGCGTGCAGGCCGATCGAGGCGGCGTTGGCGCTGTCGCCGATGACGGCGATGATCTGGCGGCAGCCCAGCGCCTCGCAGCGCGCGATCAGCTCGGCGAGGATGGCTTTGCCGATGCCGCGGCCGGCCATGTCGTGCCTCACATAGACCGAATCCTCGAGCGCGAAGCGATAGGCCGAGCGGGAGCGATACAGGTTGCAGTAGCCGTAGCCGGCGATTTGATCGCCCAGCTCGGCGACCAGGTAGGGAAACGACTGGCGGATCACATCCTCGTAGCGCCGGCGCAGCTCCTGCACCGAGGGCGCTTCCTCTTCGAAGGACCCGAGCCCGTGCGCGACGTGGTGCGCGTAGATGGCCTGGATCGCCGGGAGGTCGTCCGGCGTCGCCGGGCGCACGCGCACCCGTACTATCTCAGCGGGAATAGTCGGGCTCCTCGCGATCGAGGATGCGCTTCAGCGCCGTAAAGTGCGCGCCGGCGTATTTGGGCGTGTCGGCGAGGATCATCCGGTAGGTTTCGCGAACCACCTCAGGACGCACGGCGCGCAGCTTGCCGCCGGTCGAGCGGGCAAGCACTTGCAGGCGGCAGGCACGCTCCAGGTAATAGAGCAGATCGAAGGCCTCGGCCACCGAGGGGCCGGCGACGATGACGCCGTGGTTGGCGAGGAACAGCACGCGCTTGCTACCCAGCACGCGCGCCAGGCGGTCGCCTTCGGCGCTGTCCACCACGAGGCCGTTGTAGGTGTCGTCGTAAGCGATGTCGTCGTGAAAGCGCAGCGCGTTCTGCTCCACCATCTCCAGCCGGCCGTTCTCGAGCAGCGTGAGGGCCGTCGCGTAGGGCATGTGGGTATGCAGCACGCAGGCCGCGCGCGGATTGCGCAGGTGGATCCGGGAGTGGATGTAGAAGGCGGTCTTCTCGAACTCGCCCTCGCCCTCGAGAACTTTCCCGTCCGCGTCCAGCGCCAGAAGGTTGCTGGCGGTGACTTCGCTCCAGTGCAGTCCGTAAGGGTTGAGCAAAAAGCGCTTCCCATCGGGAAGCATGAGGGTGAAGTGGTTGCAGACGCCCTCGTGCAGATCCATGCGCACCGCCAGCCGAAACGCCGCGGCGAGATCCGCGCGCGCCGCGCGCTCGGCGGCCGGGATGGTTTTGAGCTCCTGGATTGCCCCCATGCAGTCGATTATAGTGGTGGCCCATGAAAGCGACGATTTCGCGGTTCACCTTCCTCATGGTTGCGGCGCTGGCGGCGCTCCTGCTGGCGGCCTGCTCGCGGATCACCCAGGAGAATTTCTCCAGGATCGAGTCCGGCATGAGCGAGCAGCAGGTGATCTCGATCCTCGGCAGCCCGACCGAATCGAGCAGCGTCGACGTGCTGGGCATCTCCGGCACCGCCGCCCGCTGGGCCGGCAGCGACGCCGAGATCACGGTGCGCTTCGTCGGCGGCAAGGTCGCGCTGAAATCCTTCGACAAGCCCATCGCGAAATAAAAAAAGAGCGGCCTGGGCCGCTCTTTTTTGTTCCGCTTTTTGCGGTTCACTCCATTGGGGCGAAGCGCCTACTTGTTGTTGCGCTTGTCGTACTCGCGTCCGGCCTCGTGGCCGACCACGCCGCCCACCGCCGCGCCGCCGAGGGTGCCCATCGTGCTGCCGCCCGAGACCGCGGAGCCCACGGCTGCGCCGCCGACGGCGCCGCCCGCCGTGCCGA
>Ga0209131_1001112_pt1 | contig 18626 bp, 18 predicted proteins | sample GraSoi_2013_40cm_FD_185826 | JGI IMG/M metagenome (GOLD analysis project Ga0209131, IMG submission 185826) | Grasslands soil microbial communities from the Angelo Coastal Reserve, California, USA - Sample 9_17_2013_40cm (SPAdes) (version 2) | ecosystem: Environmental > Terrestrial > Soil >... | reverse complement strand
CCCTCCGGACTTCCTCGTCGCCGGTGCTCCCGCAAAATCGCAGGCTCTGCGAGCCGAGGCGAACAAGGACAAAGTTTCTCCTCGTCTCACCATCCGTACTCTCAACATGTACGTAATTCGTCGCGAGGCCCGCTTCGCTCTTCGTATCAAGGATTCTCATTCTCCTGCCATCACCGGTTTTCAAGGGCTCAAGTGGTTCGAGCCCGATCTCGCTTTTCGTGTCATCGCCCGATGGATTCCCTATTCTCCTCAGAAGTCCATCACGCTTGCGACGCTCGTCGGGACCAGCTACGATCAGCCCGTTCCCGGCGCCGCGGAATTCAAGCTCGCCGGACTAACGTTCCGGCTGGAGCCCGTGCTTGAAGATCCCGCCGTCGCAAAGCTTTTCTTCATTCTTCGCGACACGACCAGCGCCACCAGCACTTATGGGGCCTGCCGCTTTCTCTACACCGGCTTCCCCACGAATGGTCTCGATAAACCCGGTGAGTTGGTGCTCGATTTCAATCGCCTGGAAAATCCTCCTTGTGCGTACACTCCCTACGCGACCTGCCCGCTCCCGCCTCCCGGCAACCGGCTCCGCATCCCGCTTCCCGTCGGCGAGCAGCGCTATCACGATTGATCGTTGGCTTCTTCTCTTTGTCTCCGCTCTGTGTTCTCCGTGAACTCTGTGTCAAAGGTTTTTTCCTGCATTCGTTTTGAATTTGCTCGCCGACTATTGGAGAATAGAGGTGTCATTCGAAAATGGACTCTGCAAACTCCAATCTGTATCCCACGAACAACGATTCCCCCGCCCGCGAGAAGCTGCTCACCCTGCGTCTCGCCCTTCTCCGACTCCACAAGACTCTCATCAACATGGAGCGCCGCGAATACGAGCGCGAGCACGGCCACGTCAACACCGGCGAGCTCTTCCAACTGGTTATCGACCACGCGCAGTTCGCCTGGCTCCACAACATTTCTGAATTCGTCGTCCGCATCGATGAAACACTGACGGCCAAGGAACCCGTCACCCAGGAATACACCAGCAGCGCCATCGCTCTCGCCCGGAAAATGTTTGTTCCGACGGAATCCGGCGACGCCTTCCAGAAAAAATACTTCGACGCCATCCAGCGCGACCCGGCGGTGGTTATCGACCACGCCGAGCTCGCCCGCCTCTTCAACAACGAGCCTCCCGACTCGCCCGTCCCCTAGTTTTTCCAGATTCCCTGATAGACTTTTACGGTGACCCGGAGATCTTCTTGAGCGAATCCGAAAAGGCCTGCGCGAAGGGCGAAATCACCGCAAATCCGGCTGGGCCGCGAGGTGATCCGTGGCCGTGAATCTCGATAATGTGACCGTCACCCACAACGAAACGGCAGAGCGTTTCGAAATACTCGTCGATGGCCTTCGTGCGTTGCTTACGTATCGCCGTTTCCCGGGCAGCATCGTTTTTCTCCACGCGGAACTGCCGCCGTCACTCGAAGGCCGAGGTTTGGCCGGAAAACTTACGAGCTTTGCGCTGGACTATGCCCGCGCCAATCATCTTCGCGTTGTCCCGCGCTGCCCGTACGTCTCCAGTTTCATTCGCATGCACGCGGAGTATCAGGATCTCGTTTCCGCCGAAGACTTGCAGAAGCTGCCCGGCTGATTCAGCATTCCATGTCCCTGACTCGCAACGCGCTGAAATCCTCCCCGGCGAAATTCTCAATCCACTGCCTCCGCCGCTCCGAACTCCCGCCTGACACCGTCAAACTAGCTCGCTTCCTCATCGGAAAGATCATCGTCCACGATCTTCCCGCGGGCCGCCTGAGCGGCCGCATCGTGGAAACGGAAGCTTATCCACCCGGCGATCCCGCCGGACATCATTTCCGCGGCCCGACTCCGCGCATTCGTTCGATGTATCTCACCCCCGGCCACGCCTACATTTTTTTCAATTACGGCGCGCACTTCATGCTGAATGTCGTGAGCGAGCCTGCTGGAATCGCAGCGGCCATCCTGATCCGCGCACTCGAGCCCCTCGATGGTATCGAGCTCATGCAGCGCCACCGCAAGACCAGTCAACTTCTTAATCTCACGAGCGGCCCGGGACGCCTCGCCGCCGCTTTTCAAATCGATCGCTGCCACGACGGGCTCGACCTTTGCGCCCCCGGCCCGCTCTGGCTGGGCAAAACCGGCCGTCCAATCGGACCAATCGGAAAAAGTGTCCGCATTGGCATTTCGCGCGCCGCCGACGAGATCCTTCGTTTTTACGAGCGCGGCAATCCCTTCGTTAGTGGACCCAAGCGGCTCCTTCGCCCCATCGGGGGCCACAAAAAATCGTCTATCGGATCAAAGTGATCTGCCGTCGAGATTGCACTCTCGCTCCCGTGTTCAAATTCCTCGCGCTTCTTTTTTCGCGCATTGTTGCCTCGGCCTATTTCTTGCTCAGAGTGCTCTCGTGCGTTTCGAGAGTTCCCTCTCGGCGCTCAAGATAGTTCCGCAGAATCTCGTCCAGTTCCTGCGGTCGGATCGGTTTCGTGAGATACCCGTCCATTCCTACGGCCAGGCATTTCTCCCGATCCCCTTTCATGGCGTGCGCCGTTAGAGCCACGATCGGCAAGCGGACTCCACCCGCTCCCTCCTTTCTTCGAATCGCCACGGTCGCTTCGAACCCATCCATCACCGGCATCTGCACATCCATGAACACCAGATCAAAACTCTCCTTTTCAAGCGCCCCCAGCGCTTCGAGGCCGTTCCCCGCTACCACCACGGAGTGGCCTCGCTTCTCCAACAGCCGGCTGGCCAGCCGCTGATTCACCGGATTGTCTTCCACCAGCAACACGCGCAAGGAACTCGAAGGCTCGCGGGCATCAAGCAGCGAGTATCGCGTGATCAGCGGGATTGCCTCTTTCTGTTCCCGTGCGCCAAGGACGCGAGCAATCGCTTCCCGCAATTCGGATTGCCGAATCGGCTTCAGGAGGTACGCAGCGACTCCCAGCTCCTGGCAGCGCGCCGCGTCCCCGCGATGGCCCGCTGAAGTAAGCATCATGATCGTGGCGGTGGACGAGTCTTTCCCCTGCCGGATTCTTTCGATCAATTCGAACCCGTCCATTTCGGGCATGTGCATGTCCATCAAGATCAGCGCGAACGGCGCTGATGCCTCCTGCGCTTCGGACAATTTTGCAAGAGCCTCTTCTCCGTCCTGTGCCGAAGTCGACTTCATTTCCCAGCGTCCCAGCATTCCTTCCAGGATTCTCCGGTTCGTGCGGTTATCGTCCACCACCAGAACCTTCACAGCCCGTAATATTTCCGGCGGAGCGATGGTCCCGACTTCGATCTCTTTCGTATCCGCCATCCCAACCCGCGCGGTGAAGTGGAATTGGCTGCCTCGTTCGAGTTCGCTTTCCACCCAGATTTTCCCTCCCATCATTTCCACGAGTCTGCTCGAGATAGTCAGACCCAGGCCGGTTCCACCGTATTTTCTCGTCGTCGATGAGTCCGCCTGGGAAAATGGATCGAAGATCAATTGCAGTTTTTCCTTGGGAACACCGATCCCGGAGTCCGCCACCGTAAACCACAGCGTCAATTCATGGTCGTGGCTCGCTTCCACTTGAACTTTCAGAGCTACTTCGCCTTTGTCCGTGAATTTGATGGCGTTCCCGACCAGGTTCATGAGGACCTGGCGCAATCTCCCGGAATCTCCCCGCACAACCTCGGGGACCTCAGGGGCCACCTCGCACAGGAGTTCCAGACCTTTTTCGTCGGCCGTATCGCCAGCGTCTTCAAACTCGTTTCCAGACAATCGCGCAGATTGAAATCGATCGCTTCCAGATCAATCTTTCCCGCTTCAATCTTTGAGAAGCCGAGGATGTCGTTGATGACCGTCAGCAATGAATCTGCGGACATTTTCACCGTTTCCAGGTACTCACGTTGCTCCGGCATAAGCTGTGTGTCCAGCGCCAGATCCGTCATGCCCATCACGCCGTTCAAAGGAGTGCGGATTTCGTGGCTCATATTGGCCAGGAATTCGCCCTTCGCGCGGCTCGCAGCTTCAGCTGCCTCCTTTGCCCTGACCAACTCGGTTTCGGCTTGCTTTCGGACAATGTACTGGCCGATCTGTGTGCCGAGCGCGGCGCCCAGGTCGAGCAAATCCTGGTCGGGCTTGCAGACCGCGCGGCTGTACAGTTCAAGAAATCCGTTAATTTCTTCCATTTGAAAAATGTGGAAGCCAATTCCCGACCGCAACCCGGATGCCATCGCCACTTGCGCACGCGGAAAATTCGTGTCCTTCGCTATCTCTTCAATCCATTCAGGATTGCGACTGAGCCAGATTCGTCCCGGCAAACCTGCTCCGATGGGCAGCTGCGTGTTTCGCGTCGCTTCGGCGAATGCATCAAGCGCTGTCCCCGGCCTCTGCCATACATGGGTACACCGCAGGACGTCGCCCTGCGGGTCCAATTTCCAAATCGCCGCCACTTCATAACCCAGTCCTTCGCAAATGATATGCAGGATTTCCGCAATGGCGCTTTCCTGATTTACCGACTCGGCCAGGACGCGTGTTGCCGCGTACGCGATCCTCTGCTGCTGCTCTGACCGCTTGCGTTCAATAACCTCCCTTTGAAGTTCTTCCGTCCGCGCTTGTACGCGAAGTTCGAGCGAATCCCGTGCCACAGCCAATGCGGAGTTCTGGCGTTCAATCTGTTGAAGCATGTAATTAAAATCCGTGCTGAGCTGGCCTAGCTCCGCCCCACCCGAAAGTGGCGCGCGCAGCGTGTAGTCATTCCTGGATGCCACGCAGCGCGCGGTCCAGGCAAGGTCATAAATTGGTCGCGTAATTCCCTTCCGAAGCCAGCTAGATAGCACATAAACGATGAACAGGCAGGTCCCGGCCATGACCGCAAGCCCTTTGGCAAATTGGACCATTCGTGAATGCAGGTCATTCAGATCGTCTTCGAGGTAGATTGTTCCGACCGGTTTGCCATCGAGATACACGACTTCCGTATAAGAAAGGGAATCAGATGACCACACAACGCCCGGCAATGGAAGCTTGGGAAGCGTGTACCTTGCGGCAAGATCTCTCCGCGCATACCGACTCAGTACACTGCCGTCTGCTCGATAGAGAACCGCGGCCCGGTTTCCTGGCCGTACCCGTAGGGCCTGCAAGACCTGAGCGCCGTTCTCTGCGTCGTTGAATGCAAGCGGAGCATCCGCGCTCACGCTGAGCAGGTCCGCCGTAGTTTGAAGATCGCTCACTTTCCGGTTGCGAAAATCATTCAAGTCATAGAGCACGAACCCAGTACAAAAAAGCATTAGTCCGGTGCCGTTGGTCAGCAGGGAGAACAGGATCAGACTCCGGCGCAGAGCAGCTTTTGCAGGATTAACATAGCCCTCAAAAACTCCCTGACTTGGTGTTGTGAATCATTGTCCGTCTCTGTTCACAGAGTCTGGCCCAGCCGCCTGCTTGGCCTATTGCGAGGCTCTCTAGCGGCTTTCTGGCCGGACTTCTTCCCCACACCGCACTTCTTGAGCGAAGCATGCTTGGCTCAACGGCAAGGGGAGTTTTGTTTGGTATAGGCACGCAACAGACCAGAACGGGGATGCGTATGGGTTGCATCCCCTTTGTAATCAGTCTTTTTCTTTTTGGGTACGCTTGCGGAACTTCCTCAACCAGGCCATTGAGACATACCCGTTCCAGTTTGAAACTTTCGGAAAGGTTCAAATTCTAGGGTTTCTTATGTAACACGCTGAAGGGACTTCGAGCTTGACTAACTTGCTAGTCGCCGCTTACTTCGGCAAGCCGGTCGCACGCCGATCGAAAATTCTCGTACCAAGTTTCCGTAAAGCCGGTGATAACCTGCTCCGCGGTTTGCCCGGCGATCTTCACACCCGAATGGACGATGTCTCCCCAGGTGTGCACGCGCGTGCCTTTTCTTACGTGCTCTTCGAAACTGACCCATTGCGCCAACACCACTCCGAGCGAGTGGTCGATCCAGCCCACTTTATGTGCAGGCTGACAGTTCGTTATGACGTGACTCACAACCGTCTTCACCGGCTCCAGGACTTCGATTTCCAACCGGCTTCCCGCTTCCCATGGCCTTCCTTCACTCCAGTTCAGCTGGCCATAAATGTTTGAGAACTCATTCCACCGCCGCCAGTCCGAGAAAATTTCCCAGGCGAGATTCCGGCTGGCCTTGGTGTTCACACAATATTGAAATCGAAACATATCTTGCTGTTTCGTACTCCTGTCTTTCCGCAATTTTGGGAATCCCAACGAGAGCCGTTCGGGGCCTATTCTTTATACACTGTATCTTTAACGCTGTAAAGGATATAATTCAGCGCAAGAGTGAGTGGGAGGGCGGTTGCATGCCTCGCAAGGCTGATGTTCGTCTGGAAAGCCGCATCCTGGATGCCGCGTATCGCATGTGGAGCGAGCGCGGCGAACATGCCCTCACCATGCGCGCCGTCGCCAGCGCCTCGGGAACCACCACGCCGACTCTCTACGAGCGCTTTTCCAACAAGGACGATCTTCTTTCCGTTCTCCGTCGCCGCGCGCGGCTGAATCTTTTCTCAGCCATCAAATCCTCACGGAGCTCCGCGCAAGCTTGCCGCCGCGTTCTCGACTTCTTTGCCGCCCATCCCAACGACTTCCGCCTCATCTCCGAAGACTGGGCCCTCGCCTTCGCCCGCAAAGAGCACATGCCTTCGTTCGAATTCTTGAAGCGGCTACTGGCCGCAGAACTTGGCGGGAAGCCGGATCATCACATGTCGGTGGCTCTCTCCCTCGTCGCGCTTCTGCACGGTACGTCAACGCTTCTTCATTCTGTGGACATCCACAAGAAAATCTCTCGCGATTTCCGCGGCGCCTGCATCTCCGCTTGTGAGGCTTTGATTCAGGCAGCTTCCGCAAGAGCCGCTGCCTCGAAGCACCGCTTGCCGCCTCCGGCGTCTCCATAACCGATAAGAACCACCCTCCCCATTCCGGCCCGTTTCATGCCAGAATGTGGACGACGAGCGCCCGGCCCCAGGCGCATGCGAATCGCACGTCGAGACGTTCCGCCCCGCCTTAGACGCCGCGTTGTTCTTTCCGCGGTCGCACGCTACGCCGTTGGGAGTGTCCCCATTGGCCGGCTCGCAGGAATTCGCACTTGGAGGTGCGCTATGAGCGATTTCTGGAGACAGTGCGAAGGTCAGGTTATCGATAACCGATTCCGGCTGCGACATTACCTGGGAGGTACGGACGACTCCGCGGTGTTCTTGACGCAACTCCCCGATGCGAAGTCTCCAAAGGCTGCGATCAAATTCGTTCCCGCTGGCCCCACGGCCGAGACCCAAATCTCTCTCTGGCTTCGCATTATGCAGCTCGCTCATCCGCATCTCCTGCGCATCTTTGATGTCGGCCGCTGCCGCCTCGAGAACAGAGATCGTCTTTACGTCGTGATGGAGTATGCCGAGGAAGACCTCTCCCAAATTATTCCCCAGCGCGCGCTCGCTCCCTCCGAAGCCCGCGAAATGCTCGAACCGGTGCTCGACGCTCTCGTTTATCTGCACAGCAATGGCCTCGTGCATTCGCGGATCAAGCCTTCCAACGTTCTCGCCGCCGCCGATCAACTCAAACTTTCCAGCGACTCGCTCCTCCCCATCGGCGAATCCCGGAAGCCATCGCACAAGTTCGATGCTCACGACGCTCCCGAAACGGCAACCTCCCCGCTTTCCCCAGCCGCTGATGTCTGGTCGCTCGGCATGACTCTGGTCGAAACACTCACGCAGCATACGCCCGCGACGCAGCCCGGAAGCCAAGCCGACCCGGCCATCCTCGATACCCTTCCCCAGCCCCTGCTCGACGTCGCACGGCACACCCTTCGCCGCGATCCCCGGCGCCGCTGGACGGTTCACGAAATTGCCTCGCGCCTGAATCCCATCGCCGTCGCTGCTGCTGCCTCGCAATCCATTTCACCATTGGCGGTTCCATTGTCCACAGTTCCCGCGGTTCCTGCGGCAAAGCTGCAAGCCCCCAGTTCCGATGTGCCTCCGGCGAAACCGAAAGCCGAGCCGCCAGGTCCGCAAACCACGAATCCAGCAAAGCAGACGCTCGTACTTCCCAACTATGTCGTTCCCGTTGCGGCTGGACTTCTAGTCATCGTCGCGATCTTTGCGTTGCCGAGAATCCTTGGCCGCCGTTCCGAGTCTTCGTCTTCCGCCGCCTCGGCAGCCGTCCAGCCCGCAACCCAGCCGAGTGCCGTCGAGCAACCCGCGCACCGCGAAGCCCCACCGGGTCCGAAGCCGTCCGCCGCAGCGCCAAAACTAAACTCGCCGAAAACCACGCCCGAGAAAAAGACTGTGGCGCAACCACAGCCCGTGGCGGCGCCAACTCCTGCTTCCGTGCGCACCGGTACCTTTGCATCCGCAAACGCACCGAATGCCTCCGCGCCCTCTGCGGCGCGTGCCGAAGTGCTCGAGCAAGTCTTGCCCGATGCCTCCGCGAAAGCACTCGCCACCATTCATGGGGTTGTTCGCGTCAGCGTCCGCGTTCAAGTCGATCCCACGGGCAACGTCTCCGAGGCGGCGCTCGATTCCGCCGGCCCGAGCAGGTATTTCGCCGACCTCGCTCTGCAAGCCGCGCGCCGCTGGCAATTCACTTCGCCCGAAGTGGGCGGTCACAGCGTCCCGAGCGAATGGCTCATTCGCTTCCATTTCACGCCATCGGGTCCCAAGGCGATTCCAACACAAACCGCTCCATAACATTTGCAGGTGTGAGCCGTTACGCCTGAGCCGCGGCAATGGCGGTAACGTAGTTGATGGACGCGTGATCGGCGAGATTGCGGGCCCACACGGTTCCCCACTCCCAATTGGACTGAAAAAAGTAGGTGATGGAAGCGGCAGAACAATTAGGCGCGTTGCTTGCAAAGCGGGGCGGAGACATCTACGCTACTCGCGCGGAGGAAACGAAGAGTCACTTCATGTCCGATGTCCAACCGGAACTGATCGCGCTGGGATTTATCTGGTACGTTGCCTTTCTTTTCTCCACCACTTGCCACGAAGCGGCGCACGCGCTGGCCGCGAAAATAGGCGGGGATGACACGGCGTTCGCGGGCGGACAGGTGTCGCTCAATCCCGTTCCACATATCCAGCGCGAACCGTGGGGGATGGTGGCTTTCCCGATCCTGTCGCTCATCGTGACCCACAACCTGTTTGGCTGGGCCAGCGCGCCGTACGATCCCACATGGGAGCGGCGGCATCCGCGGCGGGCGGCGTGGATGGCGCTGGCCGGCCCGGCAACAAACTACACGCTCATGTTGATCGCGGCGATGGCCCTGCGCGTCGGCTGGACTTACCACTGGCTTCGCGTGGACTACAACGGCCGCGCGGACTTTCCGGCGAGCGTACTGGGCGTTTTCTTCTTTCTGAATCTGCTGCTCGGAACGTTTAATCTCTTGCCGGTTCCACCGCTGGACGGGAGCACGGGTATCATGCTGTTCATGAGTGAAAACCGCGCGCATCGTTACCTGGATTGGCTGCGGGGCAACAGCTACGCGATGGTAGGGTTGGTGGTGGCAGTTTTTGGTTTTCAATATGTATTTGAACCGATCGAGGGCGCCGCTATGTACGCCCTGCTCCCGCGGGAGCTTCTGGTTCCTCTTGTCCGGACCATTTTCCGGTTATAAAGCAATGCCCCAGTTGTACCCGCTGCGGGGTCAGGTTGTCCCTCCCCCGCACAGCTTGCGAAACTGCGTTCTTCGATAAACATGCTGTTTTCAGATACTTGAAGCAGGACGGCCTGGCATGGCATCTGCATTTCACCTCCTCAGAGGTCGCCTATGCTCTTAACTGCCCAACGTCCCATCACCAATTTTCATCCGGTCGAAGCGTCTGGTTGGGATAGCGCCCAGTCGTTCTTCCTTGGAGAGGTCCGAACTCGAATGGAACGAAGAGACAAGCGAGTGCCTCGTCCTTACTCATTCGCTCCGGCCGGGAGCGATGATTTTCCTGCGCCTCCTACAACCCGCTGATCCTGATCGTTCCCTTACCGTGGCCTACCACGCTCAGTTTATTGGAATCGCCGCCGAGGGAGAGCAACGGTTCCGGCTCAAGCAGGTCCATCTGAATCGCGATTTGAAAGACTAAAGATAAAGACGGCTCGAAGGATCAGAAAGGGCAAGTAGGAAGCTAATGCTCGAACGAGGTGTGGTTATCCGCAATGGAAGATCTCGGTGAGGAATTCCGTTGGGTTTGTGCCGGAACGGGAAGAAAGAAGCCGCCGATGGACCGAAGTGGGGCAATGGAAACGATTTGCAGGAACACTTGGATCAGGCGCTAACGTTCATTGAAAATCCTTCCGGGGAATGAGCAGAAATCCTGCCCGTGAAAGAGCAATAACCACAATAGTTTCGATGGAGTTGTGAACTCGAAGCGGGCCCTCGGAAAATTCCAGGAACAGGCAGGAAGGGAACGCAAGGAGTGGCATATGGGATGCCATGAGAGAGGGTATTGTGGGATTGGCTTCGTCAAAGGCGGTTGAGATTGTCGCACCGAATTCTTCGCTAACGCCGTGCATCCTTGACGACGATCCAGCGCAGTTGGAGATGCTGTCGGCGGTGATTGCGGACATGGGATATGAGGCCATCCCTACGTCCGAGCCGGAAGAGGCGCTAAAGCTGGTGAAAAGCGGCCATTGCCGCATGGTGCTTGCGGACGTGCACATGCCGGGAATGGACGGATACGAGTTCCTGGATCGGGCTTCGCGAAGCGACCCAGGGGTGCACGTCATTCTGATGACGGGAGACTACACGCTGGATTCCGCGCTGAAGGCGATCCGCCGGGGGGCGTCGGATTTCATGCCCAAGCCCATCGACCGGGTGCGGCTGAAGAGGTCGCTTGACGACGTGGCGGCGCTATACGACCAGCGGAGGCGCGTGAGGGCGCTGGAAGAGCAATTGCTCAAGGACCTGGAATTTCACGGCATCGTGGGGAAGGGCCCCGCGATGCTGGAAGTTTTTGATTTTGCTCGGAAGGTGGCGCGTCACTACACCAACGTTCTGCTCGTAGGACCGACAGGAACTGGAAGGGAGCTGGTGGCCCGTGCCATTCATCAGATCAGCCCGGTGAACCAGCAAAAGCTGGCGGTGTGCAATTGTTCGGCGATGGTGGACACGCTGCTGGAGAGCCAGCTATTCGGACACGTGCGCGGGGCGTTTACGGGGGCCACGGACATGCGGCCGGGATTGTTCGAGTATGCCAATGGCGGCACGGTATTCCTGGACGAAGTGGGAGAAACATCGCTGCCCATGCAGGCCAAGCTTTTGCGGGTGATCCAGAACCGCGAGATTCAACGAGTAGGGTCGCCCGAAGTACGGCACATCAACGTGAGGCTGATCGCCGCCACCAACCGGAATTTGCGCGCCGAGGTGCTGGCGGGGCGTTCTCGCGAAGATCTTTTTTACCGTCTGAGTTCAATCCAGATCCGCATTCCGTCACTGACCGAGCGCCTCGAAGATATTCCGCTGTTGGTGCAATTTTTCCTGAAGAAATACAACGCCGCGTACGGAAAAAACATTTTCGGGCTGACGCGGCGGGCCCAGACAGTGCTGCTGCTGCACGGGTGGCCGGGAAATGTGCGCGAACTGGAGAATGTCATCTCCAGCGCGTGCATCACGGCGACGGGAGACTTCATCGACCTGGCGGATTTGCCGGAGCAATTGCAGCACCGGGGGACGAGTTCGCTGGAAGGCCACGACTGGAAACCGCTTTCGCTCGAAGAGGTGCGCAAGGTGCATATCCAGCGCGTGCTGGAGATGTGCCGAGGCAACCGGCTGAGGGCCGCGCAATTTCTTGGCATCGGACGAACCAGTCTGTACCGCTACCTGAAACGCGACGGCGTGGACACCAAGAAGGAAAAAACCGGAGGCGCCGCGGCTTAGCTTAAGAAAGGCGCGACGGGCAGACTTGGCAGGCGATGGCTGAAGGAGCCTTGTAGCGTGCACGGGACGGCTCCTTTGTAAACGCAGGATGTTCCAGCCTGGAACAGTTTCCCGCCCTGAAGCAAAATGCGAATTTGCGCAGGTTTCCAAGCAATTGAAAATACGCTGATTACTCCATTCGTTCTTTGGCACGCCCCCTGCATCTATCAACTCCAGCACCAAAGGAAAGATAGAAATGCCAATATACGAACCGTGAGCGAACGCACAAGAGTTAAGAAATTCTCGCGCCGGCAAACGGAAGAAAATTTAGAACGCGAGGAGATTCGGGCGGACCACGAACAGCATATTAATACAACCGCGATTCGCCAAGCAGATCCCACCAACCGTAGTTCCACAGCCTAACCGCCAGCAACCAGCCAAAAACCCCTGGAGCGCCGCGTAACCGCCCACACGGAGCGGCGCTCATTCCTCACCTGGAGGGCTTCCCCCGCTAATTAGAACCTTTCGCTGTATTTCATGAGTAGAGGAGCCTACGCCGTCCATGGCTCGATTACGGTTTGCATCGCTGTGCCCCGCCGCGTAAGGGCGGATGATGTGGTATGCTGCAAATCCCCGTTTCGCCAATCAAAAATAGAAAACCGGCCGCTCCGAGGCCGCATGAGACAAGGAGAAAAAAGATGAGAACCAAGTCCCTGGCAGGGGTGCTGAGCGCGTTGCTGTTGATGGCGGGAGCCGCGACGGCATCGGCACAAGAAGTGACGCAGGCGGAGAAGGATAAGGCTCTGCAGTATCTGGAAACGACAAAAAAGAATGTTCTGGAGGCGACGAAAGGGCTGTCGGAAGCGCAGTGGAACTTCAAGGCGGCGCCGGACCGCTGGTCTGTGGCGCAGGTGATGGAGCACATCGCGGCGTCGGAAGACTTCATCCGCGGCATGCTGAAGGAGAAGGTTATGATGGCGCCAGCAGGGGAGGCGGGGCGCGACATGAAGAAAACCGACGACGCAGTGCTGGCAATGGTTCCCGACCGCACGACCAAGGCGCAAGCGCCGGAACCGCTGGTGCCGACAAACCGTTTTGGGTCGCCGGAGAGCTCGATCAAGCATTTTGTGGACAGCCGGGCGGCGACGGAGGACTTTTTGAAGACGACGACGGGCCTGCGGGACCACGTGACGGACAGCCCGATGGGAAAACTGGATGGGTATGAGTTTGTGCTGCTCATCGCGGCGCATAGCGAGCGGCACACTAAGCAGATCAACGAAGTGAAGGCGGATCCGAACTTTCCGAAGAAATAAAAAAAATTAGCGCAGAGTTCAGAGAGAAATCAGGCGCCGCGCAGGGACACCGCTGAAATGTCCCTGCGTGGCGCTTCTTGATTTTTGGCGGACCTCAACGGCTGCTGGTGAGCGAGGCGCTGGTAGCGCTGGTGGCTGGAACGGTGATGGTGTTGTCCATGCGGACGAGCATTCCGGTCTGCGCGGGAAGGTCGAGGTCCTTGCCCTTGCGCGCGAGGATGTAAACGGCGCTGCCGGCCAAGCCGAAGCCGAAGCCGCGCGCGACGTGGCTGAAGACCGCGCCAACGAGGGTACCGCCACCGGTGCCGATGGCCCCGCCGACGATGTCGCCCTTGACGTCATGCTTTTCCTGAACGACCTGGCCTTCTTCAATTTTCACGTCTTTGCGGCGCTTGCCTTCAGCCTGCCCGCGAGGCTGCTCGATGATAATGATGCTCATTTGCACGGGGATGAGGCGGCTGTCCACTTCGATGGAGCGAAACGCCAGGTTCATGTAAGCTTGGCCGCGAAACATGGAGAAGTGGCGGGCTTTCTCCACGGTGCTGATGACGCCGTTCACCCGCGTGCCGGCGGGCAGCAACAACTGGCTGCCAAGGTAAACCGGTTCGGCGACGACGGCCACGAACGGATCGCCGTCTTTTGCCACGGCGCCGCTGATTCCGCTCAAGAGCGTGAGACGAACTTGCGTTCCCTGGATGACCTGAAGTGGCTCAGCGTAAGACGAAGGCGCGGCCGTGCAAACGAGAGCTGCCGCCAAAAGAAATGACAAAGCGATTTTCATGGATTCCTCCTGCGCGCACGTAGAGTGCGGGATGCCCCGTAACGTGAGGCGACACCCGAGCGATACCTCGAGTGTTCCGCTGGCGCCGCGGACCCGGAATTCCGGCCAAGCCGGGATGCGGGCGGATGGGGAGGACCTCCATCCGCAGCTAGGTTACTGGATTTCTGAAATATCGCGCACGACTTTTGCGAACGTGTTTCCTGTGAATCAAGGCGGCCTCGGCAAGGCTAGTGCCCGATGCGTGACCGTGAGATTGACTTGAGTTGCCGACGACGGATGGGAGGAGTATCTTGTGGCCAGTTTGGGCCCTATCTTTCTAACCGAGGAGAGTTGGATGAAGAAGATTCTGACGGGAAGTGTGTGTGTTGCTTTGATTGGCGCGGCCACGCTTGCGGCGGCGGTTTATGGACAAGAGAAGAAGGACAGTGCTGCGCCGACGAAAATTATACATTTCGGCGATTTGAAGTGGACACCAATTATTAAGGGATGCGATCTTGCGCCAGTGGCTGGTGATCCAAACGCCGAAGGGGCGCCATTCGTGGTGCGCCTGCGGTGCGTTGACGGAGCCAGGATTCCGGCGCACTGGCATCCAACCGATGAAAACGTGACCGTGCTGAAGGGAACATTCCTAGCAGGCATGGGCGAGACTTTCGACGAAACAAAGATGATGACGATGAACGTTGGGAATTTTGTGACCATGCCAAAGGAAATGCGGCATTTCGCGATGAGCAAGGGCGAAACCATCGTGCAGGTTCACGGCGCGGGCCCATTCAAGGTGAATTGGGTGAACCCCGCTGAAGTGCAGCCACCGGATGTGCCGGCAGCAGCGGCAGCGAAGCCGAAATCATAATCGGCACGCGAGATTCGCGACGCAGAAGAAGGAATCACATCAAGTAAGTTGAAGTAGCCGAGGCCGCACGTTCTGGTTGGGCCAGAGACGCTGTGCTAGACTTTTCTCTGCGCTCGCGGGAAATGGACGCGAGTGCCGGAGCGTGGAACTTCGGGCTCTGTGCAACGAGGTCCCGCGAACCCCGCCAGGCCCGGAAGGGAGCAACGGTACCGGGATCGCCTCGGGTGCCGCAGATCACCCGGAGTTCCTCTCATCGAAAAGTTTGAGTGGATTACTTTTAGTTTTTTGACGCGTCGTGAAATCAAGAATTTCGAGAATGAACGCGTTTTTGTTTCGCTAACAACTGAAAAAGAGCAATCAAGAACAAATGAGCTACCAGGTCATAGCCCGCAAGTGGCGCCCGCAGACGTTCGACGACCTCGTTGGCCAGCAACACGTCACCGAGACGCTGAAAAACGCGATCAAGAATGACCGCGTGGCGCACGCTTACATTTTTTCCGGAGCGCGGGGTGTGGGAAAAACGACGGCGGCGAGGATCCTGGCGAAGGCGCTGAATTGCGTGAAAGGGCCGACGCCGAATCCGTGCGGCGAATGCGATTCCTGCAAAGAGATTGCGGCGGGAACTTCGCTGGACGTGACTGAAATCGACGCGGCGTCGAACCGTGGCATTGACCAGATCCGCGAGCTGCGTGAGATGGTGAGGTACGCTCCGGCGGCTTCGAGAAGCAAAGTGGTGATCCTCGACGAGGCGCACATGCTGACGGGCGAAGCCTCCAATGCCCTGCTGAAAACGCTGGAAGAACCGCCGGACCGCGTGATCTTCGTGATGGCCACGACGCAGCCGGAAGACCTCGTAGATACCATCCGATCGAGGTCGCAACACTTTCATTTTCGCGCGTTAACTTTTGCGGAGATTGCTGGACGCCTGGAAGAGATCGCGAAAAAAGAAAATTTGAAGATTGAGCCGGGCGCGATGGCGGTGATTGCGCGCATGGCGGAAGGCAGCTTGCGCGATGCCCTCTCCCTGCTGGAGCAGGCGCGCGCCTATTGCGGTGACACGATTTCGGACAAAGAAGTACGGGAATTGCTGGGCGTGGTTCCGGATGATGCACTGGAAGAATTGATTCAGGCCATTGCAGAAGGTTCAGCCGACCGCGCACTGGGGCTGGTGCACACGTTCCAGAAGGAAGGCCGCAACCTGCAGCACTTCTGCCGGGAGGCGATACGCCACATGCGCAATCTGCTGATCGCGCGAACATGCGGGGCGGATTCGGATTTGATTGCGGCAACTCCGGATCAGCGTCCGGCTCTGGCGAAGTCGGCAGCGCTGTTCAGCGAGGAGGATCTGACGCGATTTTTTCACATTCTGTTGCAGACAGATGATGATTTGCGGCGAAAGCCCGATCCGCGCGTGCATCTCGAAATGGGATTGTTGCGGCTGATCAACGCGTCGCGGCTGGCTCCCCTGGAAGAATTGCTCGCGGAATTGAAAAGTGGCGTGGCGGGCGGCTCTACAAGCGCAGGAGCAGCGCGTGGCGCGGCGACCGCGACAGCCTTTGCGCCGGCTCCAAAGATGGTCGCACCTGGTTCCGCGGCCGCGATTCCCTCGCAGCCGAGAGCGGAAACAAAAATGCAGCTCCCTGCCTCGTTCGCCGCGCAAGCCTCTGCGACTGCAGCGAACGTGGCTGCTCCTGTTGGTGCAAAGCAGGCAACGGATCCTCAAGAGACGAGAATTCCCGCGAAGAGCAATGGCGCGCCGGCGCGAGCGATCGGAATTTCGCAAGAGCAACTTGCGGAGATCAAGATGGCAATTCAGGCGCAACAGAAATTCCTGGGCGAATTGGTGGAACAAAGCAGCTGTTGGGAGCTCGACGGCACGGAGCTGCGCCTTTATTTTTCTCCGGAGAAACGGCCGTTCGCGGAATTGCTCGAAGGGCGTGACTCACTGGAAAAGATCCGTGGCATTTCGAGCAAGGTGCTCGGCCGGGCGGTGCGCGTCTGTGCTAAACTGGAGGTAGTTGCAGCGGCAGCCGCGTCGGCGGCGGGCAGTGCGTCCGGCACACAAGAACTGCGCGCGAAGTTCGAGCGCGATCCGCTGGTGCGGTCCATGCTGCAGCGCTTCGGAGGAAAAATTTCCGAAGTGAAACGAGGCCAAGAGGAATCCTGATGGAAGTCAGCGCTCTCCAACAGATGCTCTCGCGATTCCGGCAGCTACAGGAAGACCTGCAGAGGCAGGTGAATTCCGTTACCGTGGAAGCATCGGCCGGCGGCGGCATGGTCGCGGTGAAGATGAACGGCCAGAAGCAGATCGTGGACATCCGCATCGAGCCCGATGTTTTTGCGAGCAAGGACCAGGAGATGCTGCAGGATTTAGTTCGCGCGGCGGTGAATGAAGCCTCGCGGCGCGTCGATGAAGAGCTCGCCAACCAGATGAAAAACCTCGCCGGTGGCATTCCCGGAATGGCCGGCATGAAAATCCCCGGATTGTTTTAGCAAGCGCGATTGTCTTAACCCCGCTCCCATCATTCATTCCACGACTCCTCCTTTCCGACAAGACTAGGTCTAGACAGCCGCGTGGCGATGGTGTGGTGTAGACTGGCGCGTGAAATGGCCTCTTGTGCCAGCGGAGCTTGCCCATGAACCTCGGAACCACTTCGATTCTCTGTGCCTCATTGGGCGTGCTGATGATGACTCTGCCCGCGAACATCCAAGATACAAACCAAACAGCGAAAGGCCCGGAACCCGTGACATCCCAGAAATTCGCGGAGTTGAGCGATCAGTTCATGAAAGCGTCTCTTGCGCTTTCGCCGACTTTAGCTTCCTCGGTGGGCTACCACAAACATATCGATGCGAAGACGGGTAAGACCCTCTGGCTAGATGCGCTCCTGGACGATTTGAGCCTGGAGAGCGCTGCCGAGCAGAGGGCGTTTTTTCAACAATGGCGTAAGCGATTTCGCGTGGAGACGCTGTCCTCAACGCTGAACCCGCAAGACGCTGCGGACTGGCAATTGATCGACGACCAAATCGGCTTGAATTTGCTGGAATTCGACAAGATCCAGAGCTATCGGCACAACGCGACTGTACCTGTCGAGCTGATCGGGAATGCACTATTCCTGCCGCTGACGCAGGAATACGCCCCGAAAGAGGTGCGTCTTGGACATGTGCTTTCAAGAGTTGGCGAAATTCCGCGCTTGTTGAACCAGGTAAAACCATACATGAGCGATGTGGACGCGATCTTCGTGCAAACAGCCATCGAAGAAAACGACGGCAACATCGACATGATCGAGAACACCATCGCTCGGGAGATCCCGCCGGGGTCACCGCTGAAGGCAAAGTACGGTCAGCTGGCTCCGTCGGCAATTGCGGCGTTGAAGGATTTTTCCAAGTGGCTGCAGGAGGACCTCGGGAAGCGCCCCTCGCGGCTCACATGGCGGCTCGGGAAGGAGTTTTACGATCAAAAGTTCAAGCTGGTGATGGGGACGGAGTTGAAACCGGAGCAACTCCTGGCCGACGCAGTGGGAGAGCTGAAAGCAGTGCGTGCCGAGATGCTACAACTGGCGCTGCCCATGCACGGCCAGATGTATCCAAGCCACGGCGATCACGCCGAACTGACCGGGCGCGACCGGGAAAATCTGATCATCGGTGAGGTGCTGCAGAAAATATCTGACGACCACACGAAGCGCGGCGAACTGATGCAGACAATCCAGGCCGACCTTGGAGTGATCGAGCGGTTCATCCGCGAGAAAAAGATTGTGACGCTCGGTTCACGCGGCAACCTGAAGGTGATTCCCACGCCTATTTTCATGCGCGGAATTTTCTCGGTCGCGGGATTT
>Ga0209131_1001111_pt1 | contig 18629 bp, 20 predicted proteins | sample GraSoi_2013_40cm_FD_185826 | JGI IMG/M metagenome (GOLD analysis project Ga0209131, IMG submission 185826) | Grasslands soil microbial communities from the Angelo Coastal Reserve, California, USA - Sample 9_17_2013_40cm (SPAdes) (version 2) | ecosystem: Environmental > Terrestrial > Soil >... | reverse complement strand
CTCGATGGGTTAGACCGCAACAGCCGCGTTCGCCGTACCCTTGAGAGTGCTAACAATCTGACCTATCGGCTGCACCGGGCACTCTCCAATCACAATACCTTGGCCAGAGAGTATACGGAGGCCGACATTCGCCAGGCGCAACGGCCGAACGGCAGCACAAGTCCGGATGACGATGACTACAAGGCCATGGTTGCGAACAATTTCGCAGACTGGAGACTTGAGGTCAGCGGCCTCGTCGAGAAACCGTTGTTGCTCTCGCTAGCCCAATTGCATGCGATGCCCTCGCGCACGCAGATCACGCGCCATGATTGTGTCGAGGGTTGGAGTTGCATCGCTAAATGGACAGGCGTTCCGCTGTCGGTTGTCTTGGACGAGGTCATGCCATTGCCGGCAGCTCGCTACGTGGTGTTTCACTGCATGGATGCTGTTGATGAGGATCCCTCCGGCGGCGTCAAATACTACGGGTCCATCGATATGATAGATGCACGCCATCCGCAGACCATTCTTGCGCATGGGATGAACGGCAATCCGCTGCCCGTTGAGAATGGAGCACCTCTGCGCGTGAGGGTCGAACGGCAACTTGGCTACAAGATGCCTAAATATGTTCGAAAGGTCGAACTGGTCGACAGTTTCGCCAACATCGGCAAGGGCCATGGCGGTTATTGGGAAGACAATGGCTATGACTGGTACGGTGGAATTTGACCAAAGGCGTCGGCCGTGACTCTACGCTGCTGATTTGGAACATTGTCACGTCCGCTGCGAAAGTAAGCTCTCCATCGCCGCGTTGTCCCAACAGTCACCCTTGCGGTCATATTGCTCGATGGCCCTTCGGGAACCTGCGTGTCGACATCTTCGAATGCCGCACCCGACTGCGGCACTCCGGTAAGTGCACTGGCCGCATATCCCCGCTGGGCTAGTCCGAAGGTATCGCCGAGACCAACGTCCAATGGATTCGATTGCGCGCCTCTGGTGTGATCGCACCATCTTCACAACCCGAGCCTGATCGGAGGAGCGCATGTCCGAAGACACCTATGATCGACGCCGTTTCCTTCTCGTCTCTGCCATTACCCTTGCCGCCGCACAGGTCGTCACGCTCCGCGCCGCCCGCGCACAGCCCGCCAACACGGGGGCATTCGGCACGCTGAAGCAGGTCGATGCAGGCGTGCTCAGCGTCGCATACGCCGAGGCCGGACCCGCCAACGGTCCGGTGGCAATCCTGCTGCATGGCTGGCCCTACGACGTCTACAGTTTTGTCGACGTCGTCCCGCTGCTCGCATCGAAGGGCTATCGGGTTCTCGTGCCGTACCTGCGTGGTTATGGTCCGACGCGTTTCCTCTCGGACACGGCGGTGCGAAACGGGCAACCCTCCGCGGTCGCCGTGGACATCGTCGCCTTCATGGACGCTCTCGGGATCCAGAAGGCCACGCTCGCGGGCTTCGATTGGGGCGCGCGTACCGTGAACATCATCTCCGCGCTCTGGCCCGAGCGATGCAAGGCCACGGTTTCCGTGAGCGGGTATCTCATCGGAAGCCAGGAAGCGGCAAAGACGCCGCTGCCGCCGAAGGCCGAGCTCGAGTGGTGGTACCAGTACTACCTCGCGACCGAACGCGGGCGCGCGGGCTATGAGAAATACCGGCATGACTTCGCCAGGCTCATCTGGCACATCGCCTCGCCGAAGTGGGATTTCGACGATGCGACCTTCGATCGCAGCGCTTCAGCGTTCGACAATCCCGATCACGTCGCCGTGGTCGTCCACAACTATCGCTGGCGCCTGGGATTCGCGCCGGGGGAGCAGAGATATGACGAGCTGGAAAAGCGGCTGGCCGGCTTTCCGGTCATTACAGTGCCAACCATCACCCTCGAAGGCGACGCCAACGGCGCGCCGCACCCGAACCCGGGCGTCTACGCCAAAAAATTCACGGGCAAATACTCGCACCGCCTGATCACGGGGGGTATCGGGCACAACTTGCCACAGGAAGCTCCGCAGGCCTTTGCCCAGGCGGTGATCGACGTCGATCGCTTCTGAAGAGAGGTGCCAAGGATCGCGTACGCGGCGATGATCGCCGTCAAGCGGGGAATCATCGAGTTCTAGCCGAAGGTGAACGAGAATGCCTCGATGCCCGGATCGAGGAACTCGATCTCGAAGCGTTTATCGATGATGAGCCCGGACTGTCGAACCAGCTGGTACATGCGCGGCAGGGTGGCGATGCCGTTGCCTTGTTCGTCGACGTCCACGCCGTGCGAGGCGCCCGGCGGCTTTCCATCGATGAGCACGCGAAATCGCACCGGCGCGCCGTTGGATGCCGGTCCCATGACGAGGTGCACATCGCGGGCGTGGAATTGGTAAGCGATGCGCCCGTTGGATTTGTTCAGCGCGGCGAGCCCGCTCGCCACGGTCCAATCGCCGGAGAGGGCCCAGCTGTTTAGCCGCAATTTCGAAGGAGCGATATACGTGTGGCTCTTGCCGCGCGCAAGGCCGCCGTCGGACGCGAAGTTTTCAGTGCGCGCGTAGCCGACGTAGGTTTCCGGTGATCGCAGGCTCGCGATATCGGCCGCCGCTTCCGCGCCCTTGCCCTCGAAGGAGACCGGCGCATTAGCGACGCCGCTCGCCCCGGCCTCCGACAGCAGTTTTTGGAGCACCGCTTCCGACCGGCCGTAATCTCCTTCGCCGAATTGAGTATGGCGAATGCGTCCCTGCGCATCGATGAAATAGAGCGCCGGCCAATACGCGTTGTCGAACGCACGCCAGATCCCGTAGTCGCTATCGATCGCGACCGGATAGCCGACCTTCATGTCCTTCACGGCCCAGCGAATGTTGTCGACGTTCTTCTCGAAGTCGAACTCCGGGGTGTGCACGCCGATCACGACGAGGCCCTGGTCCCTGTACTTCTCGGCCCACGCGCGCACATAGGGGAGCTGGCGCCGCCAGTTGATGCACGAGTAGGTCCAGAACTCGACCAGCACGACCTTGCCGCGCAGCTCGGCGGGCTTGAGGGGTGGCGAGTTGAGCCATCCGGTGGCACCCGCAAGGGAAGGAAAGTCGCCATGCGCCGCGATGGCCGCAGTGGCTTCGCCGTAGACGGACCCGATGCCGCCGATCTGTCCGGTCTCGTACGCCATGATGGGAGCTCCGATCGCCGCGGCGAGCATCACGATCGCCATTGTCCTGTTGAGCGTCATGAGGATTCCTTCCCTGGGGCGGACTCAGCCGGCGCTCGGAAGCCCGCGTTGGGACGCGAAGATCACCTTGCCGTCGGCGCCGAAATCGACGTTGTACTCGAGCGTGCCGTAGGGCGCTCCCGAAACATGGTACGTCCAGCTCTGACCGGGCGCTCCGCGATACCTGAGAGTAAGGGCCGGGCGGCCGAGGATCTGCAGGACCTCGGTCTGGCTCATGCCGATCCTGACGTCTCTCTGCTGGCTTACGCTGATGGCTACGCCGCCTGCAGCCTGTGGCGCGGCGGCGCCGAATACGACGGCCGCGGCGAAGAGCCAGCGTGCGGCGCGAACATGGATTGCGGATTTCATTTGCGTGCTCCTTTGTCGGATGAATGGTTTGCCTCTCCATGTTCGCGCGGGGCCGAAGGTGAATCCATTGGACGATGGTATCGGCCGCGACGATCGCCTCGATCGGAAGCGCACGGCGATCCCACGACGAAGCACTCGCGTCCAATCGCCGCCGGCGTGGAGACGGCAAAGTGGATCGCGTCTGACCCCACCCTTCATTCCACAGGAGAGCAACATGACGAACCTGAACAAGTTCTTCGCCGGCGCCGCATTCGCCGCACTCGCCCTCGGCGTTTTGCCGAGCATGGCCGGCGACGACGACTATCCCAACATCTTCGTGAAGATGTGCGCGACCTCGCCCGATGGCATGGTCACCAAGGCCAAGGTGATGCAGACCGTCGAGCGCGTGTTCGACAAGCACGACGCGGACAAGCGCGGCAAGCTGAACAAGAAGCAAGCCGAGTTCTTCGCGAAGGAGCTGTCGAAGATGAGCGGCGGCTGAGGCAGCGTCGCCCCGCGTTCCCTCGAGATCGCCGAGATCGCCGAGATCGCCGCCTCGGCGATCCCTTTTTCTATACACACAAGGAGACACCGCAGATGAACACCCCCACGAAACTCGGCATGACCTTCGCCGCGCTGACTCTTGCGGCGGGCCTGATGCCCGCGGCGCAGGCCGCGGCGCAACCAGTCAAGAACATCGTGCTCGTCCACGGCGCCTTCGCCGACGGCTCGAGCTGGTCGAAAGTCATCGAGATCCTGCAGGCGAAGGGCTACAACGTCACCGCCGTGCAGAATCCGTTGACCTCCTTTGCCGACGACGTCGCGGCAACCCGGCGCGCGCTTGCGCAACAGGCCGGTCCGGTGATCCTCGTCGGCCATTCCTGGGCCGGCGTCGTCATCACGGAAGCGGGAGTGGATCCGAAAGTCGCTGGCCTCGTTTACGTCGCCGCCTTCGCGCCCGACACCGGCGAGGCGGTCGGTGATCTCGGCAAGAACTATCCGGCGCCGCCGACGTTCGCGTCGCCGATCGTCGACGCGCAGGGCTTCATGAGCCTGTCGGTCGAAGCGATCGTGAAGCAGTTCGCCTGGGACTTGCCGGCGGCGCAAGCGCGGCTCCTCGCCGCGACGCAAAAGCCGATTGCGGCTTCGGCCTTCGAGGCGAAAGTTGCCAATGTCGCGTGGAAGTCCAAGCCGTCGTGGTACATCGTCGCGAAGCAGGACCGCGCGATAGCCCCTGATGAAGAACGCTTCTTCGCCAATCGCATGAACGCGACGACGACCGAGCTGGACACGAGTCACGTGCCGATGATCTCGAAACCGAAGGATGTGTCCGCCGTCATCATCGACGCGGCGTCGAAGGCCCAGAAGAATTAGGTTCGAGCCTGCTCCGCCACCGGCAGCTTGCAAATCCGCTTGCCGGTGGCCGCGAAGACGGCGTTGGCACCTACGTGCCGGTGATTCCTATTCGACGATGGTATCGATCGTCAGCATTGCGTTACGCAGCGCGGAGCCCTGGCTGAGCCGGCGCCAGAGCGTCGCGGGCTGCGCGCTCAACACGATGCGCGCGTCGGGCATGAGCACGGTCCACGCGCCGGCCTTCACCTGCTGCTCGAGGCTGTCGGGGGACCAGGCGAGGAGCCCCAGGAAATAGCGCGTCTTGTCGGGCTGCCTTGCGATCACGCTATCGACCTCATCGCTCCCGAGCGCAACCGAGAACTGCGGCGACACGCGGCGCAGGCCTTCGATGTCGGTGGCGGGATCCACGACCAGTGCGAACAGCGCGCTCGTGAAGGCTGAGCCACCGATGTCCACGCGCGCGGTGAGGTGGCGCGATGCGTCCTCATCGGGGAACAGGTCGGCCACAGTCTTTTCGGTCGGAATATTGAGGACGAATCCGAAATGGCCGCCGTTCTTGAGGGGCATGGCCAGGACTACGGTCTCGCCGAAGCTCTCGACGCCGTTTCCGCTTGCCACGAGCACGACCGGCGACGTCGCAGGCGCCGGATCCGCGGAAGCGGGGAGGGCCATCGACGACAACCCCAGGCAAGCAACAACGACTAGTCGCAGGTTCATCCAGGCTCTTCGAGTGTTCACCGCTTCCGGTTGAAGACCGCGTATCCCCAGCCGCCCGTCAGCGGAAATCTCTTGCTGCCCTTCTCCGTGACGAAAGCCTGCGTGGGGACTCTGGGCACTTCCACGGCGAAGAACGTACCCAGCGCCACGCGATTGAGCGTGAGCGCGACCTCGGGTGCGTCGCCGCATAGTGTGAAGAGGGAGGTCCACGTGGGGCTACTCGACCACCGTGGCGAGCGGCTTCCCTTTTTCGACGAGATAGGTGGCGAGCTCCGCTCCGCGGCCGCTGCCGACGTTCTTCGCCGAATGAATCGCTCCCGCGGGGATGAACAGGACTTCGCCGGCGTTGAGCGTCACCGGCGGATTGCCCTCGACCCGGTACTCCATCGAGCCCGCGACGACGTAGACGATCTCTTCGCCCGGGTGCCAGTGCCTTGGAGATGTCACTCCAGGGTCGATGTCCACGATCGACTGGACGACTTCGCGTCCCGGGACGCTGAGATCGTGCCGCTGAAGGTCGGTGCGCCGGGTGCCCGCGAGCTGCGCTTGCGCCGCGTACATCGCCACGCCGCCCACGGCGATCAACGCCGCCGCGGTGATGATTCGTTTCGTTTTCATCGGATCCCCTTTCCTGTTGAAGCGGCTATCGCAACGGCTTGAACGCCGCGCGCAGCTCCGCCGCGAAGAGCTCGGGCTGCTCCCACGCCGCGAAGTGCCCGCCGCGGTCGACTTCGTGGAAGTAGGTGAGGTTGCGATAGGCGCGACGCGCCCATGTCTCCGGCGGGCGATAGACGTCCTCCGGAAACACCGTGATGGCCACCGGCAGCGAGATCTCGGAGGTCTTCTGCGGGCCCGCGGCGATGACGCTTCCCCGTGCGCCGTTCTCCCAGTAGAGGCGGGCCGCGGAGGTCGAAGTGTTCGTGAGCCAGTACAGCGTGATGTTGTCGAGCACGTCGTCCCTCGTCGGCGACTTCCCGGGATCGGCGCCGTAACTCCACTGCGCGAAGCCCGGATGCACCAGGACCCACGCCGCGAGGCCCGCCGGCGAGTCGGTCGTGCCATAGCCGACCGCCTGCGGCCGCGCGGTCATCATCGTGAAGTATGCGAGGCTGCCCTTCATGCCCGAGGCCTTCAGGGTCTCGAACACCGAACGTTCCTGATCGGTGAGGCCGGGAGGCGGAGGTCCGCCCACGGCGAGCGCCGCGCCCACCTCGGGCGGCAGCGTGGCCGGCAAGTTGATGTGGATGCCGAGGAGTCCCGGCGCGTTCTGGCGCGCCATCGCGCTCGAGATCGGAGTGCCCCAGTCGCCACCCTGCGCGACATAGCGCGTGTATCCGAGTCGCGTCATCAGCTCTGCCCACGCGCGCGCGATGTGGTCGGGATCCCAGCCGGTGCCGGTCGGCTTGCCGGAGAAGCCGTAGCCTGGCACCGACGGGATCACGACATCGAAAGCGTCGGCGGCGCTGCCGCCATGTGCGGTGGGATCCGTCAGCGGACCGATGATCTTGAGCTGCTCGATGACGGAGCCCGGCCAGCCGTGCGTGATGATCACCGGCAGCGTGTTCCCGTGACGCGACCGAACGTGGATGAAATGAATTTCCACTCCATCGATGTTCGTCGTGAATTGAGGCAGGGCATTGAGCCTCGCCTCCGCCTTGCGCCAGTCGTAGTCTGTTCCCCAGTAGCGCATCAGCTCCTGGAGCTTCGCGAGTTGCGCGCCCTGCGACCCATCGGCGACGGTTTCCTTGTCGGGCCATCGCGTGCCGGCAATGCGCCGCCGCAGGTCGGCGAGCGCCTGATCGGATACATTGGCGCGGAACGGACGAATCGATGTGTCTTGCGCGAAGCTCGTCGCCGCCACCCACAGCGTGGCGACCAGCATCAAGACCCGGGTAACGTGGTTGCGGTTGAACATTTGGATCCTCTCTCTCTAAGGTGCCGTGCCATTGGACCGGGTGAGAGGAACCGGGTCCATTAGACGAAGGTGTGGATCGATACCTTGGTGCTATACCGTGGCTTCGATGGTTTTGATTTGATCCTCACTCCATGGCATTCCGTAACCTGGTGTTGATCCTGGCGCTCGGCCTGGCCGCATGCGCGACGCTGCCGCCGCAGGCGGATCGTCCCTTTTCGCAGGCGCTTGCGCCGTCCACCGACAGCCCGCTCGTGCGTATCGCGCGCGAGTCCGTGCCGGAGCCGTCGTCGAGCGGGTTCCGACTCATGCCGCTCGGCCTCTATTCGCTCGACGCGCGCATCGAGCTCATCCGGCGCGCGCGCTCTTCGCTCGACGTGCAGTACTACCTGATTCAGGACGATCGGAGCGGGCGCCTCTTCATGCGCAGCCTCAGGGATGCGGCGCAGCGAGGCGTGCGCGTGCGCCTCCTCGTCGACGATCTCAATACCGCGGGCGCGGACCCGTTGTTCACGGGACTCGCGGCGTTTCCGAACGTCGATGTGCGGCTCTTCAACCCGTTCTGCTGCGCGCGGCAGAGCCTGGCCACGCGCTTCGCCGCCTCGCTTGGCGACTTCGGGCGGTTGAACCGCCGCATGCACAACAAGCTCTTCATCGCCGACGGCGCGTTCGCCGTGATGGGCGGACGCAACATCGCCGACGAGTATTTCGCGCGGGGCGTCGCCAGCAACTTCGTCGACATGGATGTCCTCCTCGCCGGCAACGTCGTCGAGCGGCTGGCCGGGATCTTCGACACCTACTGGAATAGCCCGCAGGCGTACCCGGTCGTGGAGATCGTCGGCGACCCCGGCGATGACGCGCGCGATCGCTTCAACCATCGAGTAGACGATGGCGACCAGATGATGACGGTCGCGGTGCCGCCGCAGGACATGCTCGGCCAGCGTCCGCTCGGCGCGGAGCTCGACGCGGGCCGCCTCGCGCTCGCCGTGGGAAAGGCGGTGGCGTTCGCCGACCGGCCCGGCAAGGTGATGGCCACCTCCGTGGAGATGGCGAGGTCGATGAGCGTGCAGATGAATGTGATGGATCGCGTCGCCCTCTCGGCACGGCGCGTCGTCATATCATCGCCGTACTTCGTTCCGGGGCGCGCGGGCGTGAAGGCGTTCGCCGACCTGAAGGAACGCGGCGTCGAGGTGGTGATCCTCACGAACTCCTTCGCCGCGAACGACGTGCCGCTCACCCACATCGGCTACGCACGCTACCGCGCGGCGCTGGTCCGGGCCGGCGTGGAGCTCTACGAGCTAGGTCCGGCCGGCATCCAGCGCGAGACCTGGGATTCGAAGCAGGGATCGTCGCATGGCCGCCTGCACGCCAAGGTGGCGGTCATCGATGACTCAATGGTGTATATCGGCTCGATGAACCTTGACCCGAGGTCGGAAAGCGCGAACACCGAGCTCGGCATCATCGCCCAGTGCCCCGAGCTTGCGCGCGACGTCATCAGCGTCATCGAGACGACGCGGTTGCGCAACTCGTACCGCTTGCGATTCGGCCCCGACGGCGAGAGCCTGCAGTGGCAGGTGATGGGCGATCCAGGCGAGCCGGTGCTGGCGAGCGAGCCGGGAGCGAGTCCCTTCGCGACCCTTCGCAACATGCTGCTGGGGCCGTTCGTGCCCGAGCAATTGCTCTGAGGCGGCCGCGCAACCCGATCCAAACGTATTGGATGGGAGGCAGCACGCTCATCCAATGGTATCGCCCGACACCATCGTCCAATTCATTCCTCCTCGCGCCTGGAGTGTCATGCATCCCATGCACCCAAGAGAGGAGTCGACCATGTCACCGATGAGACGCATGATGAATACCAAGGCGCTCAAGTTCGAGAATCTCGCCTACGAGGGCGGCGGCGGATGCAGCCAGGGCAATGCTGCGCTCGGCTTCCATCCGGCCTTCCTCGACACCGAGACCTTCAGCATCCACCTGTCGCGATTCGCCGATGGAAGCCTCGCGCCGTTCCACCTGCTCGACGGGCTGCCCGAGGAAGTGGTGGTGGCGCGCTCGATCTTCGGTCGTGTCGTCGCGGCGAAACCCTCGCTCGTTTCGGGGTTCGAGCGCAAAGGGTTCTTTTACACGCGAGCGGCGGCGGCGCGCGCGGTGGCCGAGTGGAGCTCGCCCGAATGATTAAGGTTCTCGTGGTCCATGACGACCCGATCATCCAGGCGGGGCTATCGGTCGCGTTCGGCCGGTATCCGGATCTAGAGGTCCAGGATGCGGCCCCGGCCGATGTCGTGGTCGCGGACTATGCGAACGGAGTGGACATGGCGGCGCGAATCGCGCACGGTCCCTCCGCACCGCCCAAGGTGGTGGTGATCGCCGAATCCGATCGCGAATGGGAAATCCGCAGTGCGCTGGAGCGCGGCGTTCGCGGGTATCTTCTCGCCGGCTGTGCGCTGGACGCGCTCGCCGCGGCAGTGCGCGCGGTGCACTGCGGCGTTCGACACCTGAGCCCGCAGGTCGCGGTGCGGCTCGCCGACAGCCTCTCCAGCGAGCCCTTCACGGCTCGCGAGGAGGAAGTGCTGCGACTCCTGGTCGAGGGCCTTTCCAACAAGGCGATCGCCAATCGCCTGGAGATCGCCGCCGGCACCGTGAAGTCGCACATGAAATCGATCTTCGACAAGCTCGATGTGCAGAGCCGCGTCCACGCGGTTGCCGTGGTCGAGAAGCGCGGGCTCCTCATGCGGCGGAGCGCGGCTCCGGACGTCGTGCCGCCTCGTACATGGCGTGGAATCCCGCGTAGCGCGGCTCATGTCGCCGCGCATATTCACGCGGAGTGAATCCCGTAATGCGGCGGAAGATGCGCGTGAAGTGGCTCTGGTCGCAGAAGCCCAGCTCCGCCGCGAGGTCCGAAAGCCGCTGGTAGCCCTGCGCGAGCTGCAGGCGCGCGCGCTCGACGCGGCGGCGCAGGACGTAAGCCCTCGGGCTATAGCCCGTGCTCAGGCGAAACATCCTCGCGAAGTGGAAGCGGCTCACGCACGCGACCGCCGCGAGGCTCGAGAGCGTGAGGCCCTCGCCGATGTTCTCCTCGATGTGGGTGATGACGCGATTCATGGCGCGCGGGTTCAGGCCTCGCCGGCGCGGGGCGCAAGCTTCGAGGCCGGTTTCAAGCGGCAGGTCCGGACCGGACATGAAGAAGTCCATTCGAATTTCCTTTCTTGTCAGATCCACCACTTGCGGCGCTCGCCGGGGGATGGCGGCTCGAACGAGCTTCCCTCGTACGGCGTGCGCGCCGTGGCTTCGTCGCGCACCCTGGACGCCGCCGCGCCGGGCTCCTGCGGCCAGAATGCGATCGCGAATCCGAACAGGGCGATCGAGACGAGCGAGAGCAGCGCCACGAGGATCGGGGCGAGGCTGGCGGTCTTGTCCTGTGTGCTCATACGCCCATCATCGAATGGGCCGCGTCGTACCGAAACGCCGAAAGGCGCCAGGAAATCCTCCCTCGAACGGGTGAGGTCGATCCGCGTGCGTCGCCGTGGAATCGCCGTGCGGTTCAGCCGGATCCGAGCGCCGGCCTCAGCTCGAAGTCCATTGCGCGATCCTATTCAGCGCGCACGGCGCTCGGAGATGAAACACATCAGTACGGCGCGAGCGGCGAGTCGGACGCGAGAAATGCCGCCGCCTGCCGCGTGAAGGATTCATGGAATTGGAACAAGGAGCCATGTCCGGAGTCGGGATACGTCAGGAGCACCGCGTTGGGAAGGTTCTCCGCGAGCCGATAGGAGTTGGCGACCGGAATCATTTCGTCGTGGACGCCATTCACGACGAGCGTCGGCTGGCGAATGGCCTTCAGATTCGCGAAGCGATCGCCCGTGAATTGCTCCCACTCGCGAAACGCCGCAATTTGTGCTGCCGCTACCTCGGGTCCGGAAGAAGGATCGAGATCGTCCGTGCGCTGCGACAGTCGAGCGATGAACGCCTGTCCGGCAGCCTGGCTGGACTCGGTGGGTGCGAAGAAGATCCTCGTCAGGCGTGCGTATCCTTGCAGATTCGGGTCCCGGAAATATTTCGCGAGGCTGGGCTTTTCGAGATGCATGATGTCTTCGCCGCCACGCGGAGCCGTGCCGACGAGAATCATCCGGCGAAAGACCGAGGGTCGTTCTTCCGCGATCTCCTGCGCGACCATGCCACCCAGCGAGAATCCGAGGACGTCGCAGGTCGTCAGACCGAGGCCGTCCAGGAATGCGAGCGCATGCGACGCCAAGCCGGAGACGGTGGGTGGCACCCCGCCGGTCGACCGACCGATGCCCGCACTATCGAACAGAATGACCTCGCGTGCCGACGCGAGTGGGTCGACGACGGCCGGATCCCAGTTGTCGAGTGTCCCCATGAAGTGCTGCATGCATAGCAGGGGACGGCCCGAGCCCTGACCAAAGCGGCGAAACGCATACCTTTCGTTTTGGACTTGAAGGAATTGCGTCGGGACGTTGACACTGCTGCCACTCGTCGTAGTCGACATGTCTGCATCGCGGTCGTTGGCCGAACTTCCAGAGCCCGCAATCACACCGGAACGGGCCGCACGTAGCTATTGGACGAAGGTATCGATCGCACCGGTGGCGGCGAGGCGATTGGCGCGGCGGGAGGCATGCCGTCGAGCCTCGCCGCGATCCTCACCAGGTCCGCCACCGAGCCGGCCTTCATCTTTCGCATCACGCATCCGCGGTGCGCCTTGACCGTTACCTCGGAGATGCCGAGCTTGTCGGCGACGACCTTGTTCAATAGTCCCGCGACCACCAGCGCCATGACCTCGCGCTCGCGGCGCGTCAACGACGCCTGACGCTCCCGCAAGGCCTGAAGCTCGCTCTCCTGCGACAGCGCGGCGCGGCTGCGATCGAGGGCGTCGCGCACCGCGATGAGCAAAGCGCCGTCACTGAATGGCTTGGTCAGGAAATCGGCAGCGCCCTGTTTCATGGCTCGCACCGCCAGCGACACGTCGACGTCGCCCGAGATGAAGATGATCGGCGTATGCGACAGCGCCGCACCGATGCGACTCTGCAGGTCGAGGCCATTGATGTCGGGAAGCGAAACGTCGAGCACCAGGCAGCTGGGTGCCGGGATCCGCGGATGCGCGAGGAATTCGTGCGCGCAGGCGAAAGTCTCCGCTTCCAAATCCGCGCTCGCGATCAGCAGTTCGAGGGACTCGCGCACCGCGACGTCGTCATCGACGACGAACACGACCGGCCGCGCTTCATGCTGTGTGGAGATCGCCATCCGACCCTCCCTGGATTGCCTCATTCGAGGTTGTCGGCGCCAGCTTCGCGCGACCAATCCCGGAAGTCCTTGGCGTTCGCCTGAAGATTTCCTGATGTCTGTAGATTTGGGCCGCCGCGACACCGCTCGCCGCGCGGTGATCGTCGATGCGGCGGCGAAAGCCCCGCACTGAATGTCGGTCACGAATTCACGGCTTTCGCGCTGCGAGCCGGCAGGTGCCAGTCGGGCCGAACGAAATGGCAGGTGTAGCCGCCGGGGTTTCGTTGGAGGTAGTCCTGGTGCTCGGGCTCGGCCTCCCAAAAGTCGCCGGACGGGAGCACTTCGGTCACCGCGTTGCCGGGCCACAGGCCCGACGCATTCACTTCGGCGATCGTGTCTTGGGCGATGCGCTTCTGCTCGTCGCTCGTATAGAAGATCGCCGACCGATAGCTGCTGCCGACGTCGCCGCCCTGGCGGTTGCGCGTGCTCGGGTCGTGGATCTGGAAGAAGAACTCGAGGAGCTGACGATAGCTGATGCGCGCGGGATTGAAGGTGATCTCGATGGCTTCGGCGTGTCCCGGATGGTTGCGATAGGTGGCGTGGGAATTCGTCCCGCCGGTATAACCCACGCGCGTAGACAGGACGCCGTCGTATCGGCGAATCAGGTCCTGCATGCCCCAGAAGCAGCCGCCGGCCAGCACCGCCCGTTCCTCACTCATGGTGATCTCTCCACCTGGTTCAAGTAGTCGCGATAGCCCTCCGCCTCCATTTCGTCGCGGGCGATGAAACGCAGCGAGGCCGAGTTGATACAGTAGCGCAGTCCTCCGCGGTCTTCCGGGCCGTCGTCGAATACGTGGCCGAGATGGCTGTCGCCGTGCGTCGAGCGCACCTCGGTGCCCCCCTCTGTCGTGTCCGGGAGCTCGTTGACATTGGCAGGGTCGATGGGCTTCGTGAAGCTCGGCCAGCCGGAGCCCGAGTCGAACCTGTCCGACGAAGCGAACAACGGCTCCCCCGACACGACGTCGACGTAGATGCCCGGTTCCTCGTTGTGCAGGAGCTCTCCGGTTCCGGGATATTCGGTGGCCTTTTGCTGCGTGACGCGATACTGCTCGGGCGACAGCTTGCCGATCGCCTCTTCGTCTCTCTTGAACTCGCGTAGCGTTTTGTGGCTCTTCACGGACGCACCTCCTTGCAGGTAACTCACATCACACCAGAGGATGCAACCCGAGTCGATTGCACAATGGTTGCTGAACTGCTCAGATCAACCGCGCATAGAGGGCGATGTCGGCTCTAAGCAGACGCGAGACCACGCAGTTGTCCTTCGCATCTATGGCCAGCCGCGCGAACGACGCTTCGTCAAGTCCGGGCACTTTCACACGCAAGGTGAGAGCCGAGCGGCTGATGCGGAAGCCCCGCCCGTCCGGCTCCATAGCGACCGCCGCCTCGGCATCCAGCTCGGTAGGCGTGAAGCCCTCGCGCTGAAGACTGAAGGCGAGTGCCATCGTAAAACAGGACGCATGTGCGGCGGCGATCAACTCCTCGGGATTGGTGCCTCGGTCGTCCTCGAAGCGCGTCTTGAAGGAATATCGCGTTTCGGAGAGAACGCCAGAATCGGTACTCACGCGGCCACTACCGTCGCGCCCCGTACCGTGCCAAACCGCTCGGGCCTTGCGGATCATCTCTTGATCGCTCTATTCCGGGCTCATCGCGTCAGCACTTTGCGCCATGCGATCAAGATGCGACGCCATCTCGACCAGGACTGCGAGCGAGCGCACACGCATCTTGCGCATCACCCTGCCGCGGTGGGCCTTCACGGTGATCTCGCTGATGCCGAGCTGCGCGCCCACCTGCTTGTTCAGTAGTCCCGCGGTGACTCCCGCCATCACCTCGCGCTGGCGCGGTGTGAGGGTCGCGTAACGCTCTCGCAGGCTGCGCGCATTCGCCTCGCGCGCGAGCGTCACGCGGCTGCGCTCGATCGCGCTTGAGATGGCGTCGAGGAGCGGTGCCTCGTGGTATGGCTTCGTGAGGAAGTCCACCGCGCCGGCCTTCATCGCACGCACCACGGTAGGCACGTCGCCGTATTCGGCGACGAAGATGATGGGCAGCCCGTTGCGGTCCGCCGCCACCCGAGCCTGCAGGTCGAGTCCGTTGATGTCGGGCAGGAAGAGGTCCAGAACGAGGCAGGACGGCACCGGGGCGCGAGGACGCTCGAGGAACTCGGCCGCGGACGCGTACGTTTCCGCGCGCCAGCCGGCTGAGGCGACCAGCACCTCGAGCGACTCGCGCACATCCGGGTCGTCGTCGACCACGAAAACGAGGGGCATGTCGTCGCACATGGCGTCCATCGTGTTTCTCCCAAGTTCATTGAGGCCATGATGCTTCGCCCTGGGAGACTCCGAAATCCCCGAACGCATAGGAGAGAGACTCGACTATCGTGGGGTCACAGCTCCAGGATTCCACGCCGCAGCGCGATGGTGACGGCATGCGTGCGGTCGTTCGCGTCGAGCTTCGCGATGATGCTGCTCATGTGGGCCTTGATGGTCTCTTCGGTGACGCCCAGTTCCGTGGCCACGCGCTTATTGGAGTTGCCTTGGGCCACAAGTCGCAACACCTGGATCTCGCGCTCAGTGAGGGCATCCTCGCCGAGGTGGGCTGCAAGTTCGGCGGAGACTTCGGGTGGGATGCGCCGGCCGCCTGCGTGCACGACGCGGATTGCATCCACGAGCTCCGTGAGCACCTGGCTCTTGAGGAGATAACCCACGGCGCCAGCGCGCAGGGCGCGCAGCGCGCTCACGTCGCCCTTGTACGTGGTGAGCGCGACGATGCGGGCCGACGGAAACCGCGAGCGGATCTCCACGATGGCGTCGATGCCGTTCATGTCCGGCATCTGGAGATCCATCAAGGTCACATCGGGACGATGCTTCTCGAATGCAGCGACGGCTTCGCGTCCGCTCGCGGCCGTTGCCACCACGTCGATATCCAATTTGTTCACAAGCACGGCCGCCACGCCCTGCAGCAGCAGCGGATGGTCGTCGACGACCATGACGCGGATCGCGCGGCTTTCAGTGGACATAGACCACCTCCGCGGGCACGTCGAGCTCGACCTCGGTCCCGGATCCGGCGCCGCTGCGCACGAGCAGGCGCGCACCGAGCTTTTGCGCACGCTCGCGCATGCCGGTCATGCCCCAATGGCCGGGGATACCGTGCTCGATCACCTCGCCGGGAATTCCCTTGCCATCGTCGCGGATGCGCACGCACACGTGCGAGGCGTCGTACTCGATTTCGGCATCGATCCGCTTGGCAGCGGCATGCTGGAATGCATTCGCCAACGCCTCTCGCGCGATCAGGAAAACCTCCTCCGCGCCGACGGGATGCAAGTCGCGGCGGGTTCCCCGTTCGGAGAGCTCGAACGCCGCGGGATGCGCAATGGCGAGATCCGTGGCGACATCCTTGAGCGCCGTGGTGAGGTCACCCTGGAAGCCCACCGAATCGCGCAGGTCCCGGACGCGGTCGCGTCCCAGGGCCAGCGTATCCTGAGCGCGCTCCACGGCCCTCTCCAGCAGCGCACGTGGCTCGCCGGGCGCAATGCGCTCGATCGTGGCGGCGAACGTGAGGACGAGTCCCTGGAAGCCCTGGATCAGTGTGTCATGCAATTCGCGTGCGATCCGCTCGCGCTCCAGCAGGCGCTCCTGCAGGCGGCTTTGGATCTGCGCGCGCATCTGCCGGATGCGCAGATGGACGAGAAGGCCCAGGGTAGCGAGCGCCGCGAGCACGCAGAGCGCATGAAACCATGTCGTCTGGTACCACGCGGGGGCGATCACGAAGTCCACCGTCGCGCCCGTGGTGCTCCATAAGCCGTCCTCGTTCGCCGCGGTCACCTGGAGGCGGTAGGCCCCCGGGCCAAGGTTCGTGTAGAACGCCTGCCGTCGCGCACCGCCATCCTGCCAGTCGTCATCGACGCCGCTCAGTTTGTGGCGGAAACGCGTGCGCTCCGGCACTGCCATGTCCGTGACGGTGTAGTCGAACTGGAGGCTCGTCGTCAGCGCGGGAAGATCGATGCTCCCCACCGGAAGGTGGCGAGTGCCACCGGCGACGATGGCCTTGGCCACGATCGAGGGCGGCTTCCCGTTGACGGCCGGTCGCCGCGGATCGTGCATGAACACGCCGCGGCCCGTCGCGAACCACAATCGTCCGTCGGCGCCCGCCACCAGTGTCGGCAGCGGCCGCATCTCCGCGGGCGTTCCGATCATTCCATCCTCGTAGGCATACAGACGAAAGCCCATCGCATGGGCCGGATCGCCGAGCGCTCGCCGGACTTGGTCCGCCTTGACGAGGATGGCTCCGGCCGCGCCGTGCAGCCAGAGATCGCCCGCGGCCGTCTCCACGAGTCCCCGAATGCCCCGAAGCACATCGCGATTTTCGGCCCACAGCGTCCGGAACCGGCCGGACTCGAGGATCGCGAGGCCGCGCTCGCCGGCCACCCAGAGATGATTCTCCCGCTCATGGATGGCAAGCACGTTGCCGATGTCGAGTCCATTCGCGGCCAGGTACGTGCGTACCTTTCCATCCTCCCAAACCGAGACGCCTCCCCCCGGGAATCCGAGCCAGACGCGCCCCCCGGAGCCGGCCATCATGACCACCGCGGTCCGCCTCCCGGCGTCGGGCAATTCCGACACGCGCGACCACGCGCCACCGGCGAACCGGAAAATGCCGGCGCGAACAATCGAGACCCACAGCGAGCGGCTTGCGTCGACCGCGATCGATTGCACGACGGCATTCGCCGGAACTTCGGCAGGCAGGTCCACGCGCTCCAGCCGGCCGTTGCGGTATTTCCAGAGCTCTGCGATGCGTGGCACATCCTTCTCGGCCCCGAACCACACCGTGCCCTCGGGATCGCGATAAACGCAGCTGACGAATTTCAGCGCCAAGTCGCGCGCGGTGCCGTCGGTCGCCACGTGCTGCGCGCTGGTGGAGTACGACGCGACAAGCAGGCCGCCGTCCGTGGCATCGGCGACCGCCGCGAAGGCCGCCGCGCGCAAGGCGCCCGTCGGTGCCGCGAAAGGTCCCGCGCGGAACCGGTCTACTCCGCCCGACGTGGTGACCCACACGCTGCCCGACCGATCCTCGAAGAGTCGCGAGGGCTGCACACCCGAGAGGCCCTCGTTCTTCGAGAAATACTCCGCCGCCGCACCGGGCCGCTCGGGGTAGGCGATTCGCCCGAGCCCGCGGTCGTCGTGAAACCAGAGGGCGCCGTCCCTATCGAAGATCATGCGCCGCCCCTGGAAGGCGATGGCTCCCACAAGGAGCGGACGGTCGGCGTCCTCGTAACGCGCCAAGCTTGCGATGGAGCGGATGCCCCGAGTGTCCGAAAGGTACAACGTTCCGTCGGGCGACCGGGCGAACCACGGCCACGACATCGTCTTCCCCCCTGTCGGCTGGAACGCGGTGGCTCCCTTGGGCAGGATCATGAGCGCGTTCGGTGTGAACGCGGCCAGGGTCCCGTCGCGATCCTCGAACAGCGTGAGCGCTCGATGTCCGGCGAAGTTCCAGTTCGCGCCGAGGGCGAGCCATCGCTTGCCATCGAAGCGCGCGAGCGCGTCCGCCGTCGCGGCCCAGAGCACGCCGTCGCTGCCGAGCAGGAACTCGTAGGGGGTGCCGGTCGGAAATCCTTCCTTTTGGCCGTAGCTGGTCAAACGGCCATCGCGCAACACGGTGGCGCCGCCAAACGCCCATCCGATGATCAGCGCGTTGCCGGGAAGCGCATGGAGCGAACGAATCGGTCCGGCGCGCGGGGGCAAGACGTCGCCGCCCGCGGGCACGAATCGCTCGAACTGGGCGCCGTCGAAGCGAACCAGGCCGGTCGCGGTCCCGAACCACATGAATCCGTCTTCAGTCTGCGCCA
>Ga0209131_1001110_pt1 | contig 18633 bp, 20 predicted proteins | sample GraSoi_2013_40cm_FD_185826 | JGI IMG/M metagenome (GOLD analysis project Ga0209131, IMG submission 185826) | Grasslands soil microbial communities from the Angelo Coastal Reserve, California, USA - Sample 9_17_2013_40cm (SPAdes) (version 2) | ecosystem: Environmental > Terrestrial > Soil >... | reverse complement strand
TAGATGGCGGGCAGCCGATGCGAAGCAGCTAATTGAACGACAAGACTTTGATTGGTCTGAATGAGCGTGTCGCTGCCGACCACGAGCGCGCCGGCATCCCAGGTCCGGGCCAGATCAAATGACCTTTCGATGTCGGCGGCGGCGCGAACATCGAGGATGCGCGGCTCGACACTTAAGGATCGCGCGGCTGCTTCGACCTCCCGCCATTCCGCCTGGCGCGAGGGATTGGACAGGTTGGTGATGGCGGCGATCCGCGAGGTGTTCGGCAGCATCTCCTTGAGAATTTCGACGCGCTTGCGCTCCACGCCGCGCGCCGAGGCGCCAAATCCCGTCATGTTTTGCGCCGGGTGATCCGGGCTGCGAGCAATCGCCAGAGGATCGCCGGCGGCGGCCATCACCAGCGGTACGGTCGCAGTGGCGGAGCGTGCGGCCAGCGCTGCCGGCGTTCCGCGCGTCACGATGACATCGACCTGCAGGCTCACCAATTCGCTCGCCAGGTCCGCAAAGCTCGCGTTGCGGCCCACCGGCCGACCGATATTCGAAGGTGAGGTTCTGCCCCTCGGTATAGCCACGTTCGAGAAGCACTTGCCGGAAGGCGGCAAAATTGACGTTGCCCGCGCGCGGGGCCGTGTCGAGAAACCCGACGCGATAGCGTCTGACGGGCGAGACAGCGGACGCGGCCCACGGCTGCGCAAGAAAGCCGCCTATTCCCGCTACAAATACGCGTCGCCTCATGCGCCCTTCCCCGATGGCGCCAAGTCGCGGCCGGCATTGCTGTACTTGACCCTGAGCAACATCACGCTTTCAAGCGCCACCCAACGCAAGGATCACGTCCAACCCTGATTCCTACAAACTTCAGCGGACCCTGCTGAGGATGTAAATGTAGGGCTCCGCCGACTGCCTCGAGGACCGCGTCCGCATGGGCAGTCTACCTCGAACGCAAGAAAGCCGCCACGGCTTCCCGCGGCGCTTTCCCGAACCTGCGGCCGACCAAGTTCAAGTTCGTCATCGAGCCGCAAACGGTGCGGGCAACTTCCTACGGCCCTCGCGCCGCTCGCGACTTTCGCATATGATATTATGATATGAAGAGTGTGGCAGCCCGATCGGAACGGGCGAGCTCATGAGAGGGAGGTGACCAATGTGTATGCGGCGGGATTTCCTTCTATTTGTAGCAGTGGCGATGGCGCAAACGCCGGTGGCGGTCGGGCCGGCCGGCAGCGAAGCGCACCGCGCCGCACCGACCCCGGACTTTTCCCGGGTCTGGAATCATCCGGCCTTTCCCTGGTTCGAGCCGCCCGTATCGGGCCCTGGCCCGATAACGAACTTGTCGCGCTGGCCGGAGCAGCGGCCCCAAAGTGAAGGCGGCTCGGCCGCTTTGCCTGCCAGCAAGGTTGGCGTGAGCAATTATGACCAGCTGGTCGGAGACTACAAAAGTCCGATCTTGCAGCCCTGGGCGGCAGCGGTGGTAAAGAAATTCGGCGAAATCTCGCTCGCCGGCATTACGTTTCCGAATCCTTCGAACCAGTGTTGGCCCTTTGGGATGCCGTTCATTTACAAGCAGTTTCTAATGCAGATGATACAGCAGCCGGACCGGATCATAATGTTGTACAATGGCGATCAGGTGCGCCGGGTCCGCCTCAACCAGCCCCATCCGTCACCGCCGAGGCCGTCCTGGTACGGGGATTCCGTCGGCCGCTACGAGGGTGACACCCTCGTGATCGACACCGTCGGCGTCAAGACCGATCGCCCGTATGCGATGATCGACTTGTTTGGTACGCCCTATACGGACAAGTTGCACATCGTGGAACGCTACCGGCTGCGCGATTACGACGACGTGAAAGACGCGCTCGATAGAAATAAAAAAGAGAATTGGCTGTTCAACGGCGATGTCTTCAGCCACCACCGTGGCAAGTTCCTGCAGCTGCATGTGACGATCGAGGATGAAGGCGTCTTCACGACGCCCTGGACCGCGACCCTCACTTATGTGCCGGGGCCCGACCACATACCGGAAGGGGTCTGCGCCGAAAATCCTCGCGAGTACTACAACAACAAGGACTCGGACGTTCCGAAAGCCGAGAAACCGGACTTCTAAAGGGTGACGAACGGCGGTTCGGCGCCAGCCCGAGGGGCGCGAGCGACGATTCGCAAGCGCTTCGGTCACAGTTTCAAGCGGAGTTTTGCATCATGGTTGTCAGCCTCAAGGTGAACGGCGCGGTGCACAACGTGGCGGCCGAGCCGGACACGCCGCTGCTCTACGTGCTGCGCAATGACCTTGACCTCAATGCCGCCAAGTTCGGCTGCGGGCTTGGCCAATGCGGCGCCTGCGTGGTGCTCGTCGACGGCGCCCCGATGCGCTCCTGCATCACGCCAATCGGCGCGCTCGGGCAATCGGAGATCACCACGCTCGAAGGCCTCGGCACCGTCGAGCGGCCGCACCCGCTGCAGGCCGCTTTCATTGAGGAGCAGGCGGCGCAGTGCGGCTACTGCATCCCCGGTATGATCATGTTGGCCAAAGCGCTGCTTGACCGCAACCAGCAGCCGAGCGAGGCCGAGGTCCGGCTCGGACTTGCCGGCAATTTGTGCCGCTGCGGGGCCCATAACCGGATTGTCCGCGCGGTCCTCAAGGCGGCGCAAATGGGCGGGAGGATCTGATGAACGAAAACCATCCGAGACTGACACCAGCGCCATCTTGCGCCATAAGCCTGACTGCGGCATGTTTCAGGTGGCTCGAGCGCGATGGTCGCGTCACGGACCGCGGGCACTCGAACGGGTGGGAGTGTTAGGACATGACCAACAATCACTTTCCGATTGGTTTCGGCGTTCTGGTCGTTCTGGCCGCGCTGGCCGCGCCGACAAATGCCGTTGAGCATGCCGTTGAGGTGCCCGCGCTGCCCACGCCGGGAAATGCCGCTGAGGCCCAGGCGATCCTCGGCGCCAAGTTGCTCGTTTGCAACACATGCCACGGCGATAATGGCGTCCCCAGGAATGCGGCCACTCCGGTCATCTGGGGTCAGCAGGAAAATTATCTCATAAAGCAGCTGCATGACTTCCATAGTGGAGATCGCGACAACGAGGTCATGGTGTGGATGGCAACAGCCCTCACGCCGGCAGAACTCGGGTCCGCAGCAGCTTATTTCGCGAAAAAGAACTGGCCGGCGCGCTCCGCTGGCGCCGCCCCCTCATCGCCGCCCGCCATTGTGGCTGTCTGCCAGGCTTGTCATCAGCAGAACTTGGCTGGTGGCCTGCCGGCGCCGCGGCTGGCCGGCCAGAGGTATGAATATCTGGTCGAGTCGATGCGCCGCTATGCCGAAGGCGAGCGGACCAACAATGCCGAAATGATGAACATGATGAAGGCGCTTTCGCCCGCCGAGCGGGACGCGATGGCGCGTTACATATCCGGCCTTTGATTCGGCAGCAGCTTAGGTTGTGCCGATGCTCCGGCGCGGTCCTGATTGTTTTGGTTGCAGGTATTCAGGCTGCCATCACGCTAACCTGAAGCGATCGCCTTGCGTCAGACACGGAAGTCCGGTTGACACGTAGACGATCCTACTGAACACTATGAAGTTGGTTTCGTGCCAAGGCAAACTTACTGAACGCTATAAAGTTGGTTTCGGGCCGAGGCAAAGCTCAAATCGGAAATTCGGAATCACGGGAGGGAATCATGGATTCCAGTGGATCTGGCCGCAGGCGGTTCCTGAAACACGCTGCTGCCCTGGCTGGTGTAGGCGTCGGCGCAGGTGTAGGCGCAGAATGGGCCGCGAGAGGCCAGTCAGCCAAGGCTGAAGGAGCAGCCAAGCCTGAAGTGCAAGCCAAGGATGGCAACGACCACCGCGAGCTTTTGCGCCGAGGGGCCAGATTCAGCGTTGATCACATCACTTACTACACGCCGCTTCAGGATTATGCGGGAATCATCACACCGGCCCAGCTCCACTTCGTGCAATACCACGCGTCCCACTTCCCCGACATCGATGCGCAGCAACATCGCCTCACGATCCACGGCATGGTGGACCGTCCGCTGAGTTTCAGCATGGACGATCTGAAGCGCCTGCCTTCGGTCACCCGGATTCATTTCCTGGAGTGCCACGCCAACAGCTCTCCCATGATCCATGGTGCTGGCAATCCGAACATGGGGCCGCCGGTCCAGTACGTACATGGGATGACCAGCTGCAGCGAATGGACCGGAGTACCGCTGTCCGTGTTGCTGAACGAGGTCGGCGTGCAAAAAGAGGGCACCTGGCTGGTCTCGGAAGGGGCGGACCCGGGCAAGTTCTCTCACACGCTGCCGATGGCAAAGGCCATGGAGGACGTCCTCGTGGCCTACGGCCAAAATGGCGAGCCGTTGCGTGTTGAGCAGGGTTACCCGATCCGCCTGCTCGTTCCCGGCTGGGAGGCGCCCTTCAGCGTGAAGTACCTGAGACATATCAAGGTGGTGGACCAGCCCTACCACGCCTGGAATGAAGCCATGAATCACTCCGTCGCGAGACCCGATGTAGGCGGCAAAGCGCGCTGGTACCATTACCAGTTCGGGCCGAAATCGGTGATCACGCGGCCTTCAGCGGGACTGAAGATGCCTGGCCGGGGATATGTCCAGATCACCGGCTTGGCTTGGTCCGGTGGGGGCGTAGTCAAGAAGGTCGACGTATCCACTGACGGCGGCAAGACTTGGAAGGAAGCGAAGCTTCAGGGCCCGGTGGTTCCGAGGGCGCATACCCGGTTCACATTTGACTGGGCCTGGAACGGAGAAGAGGCGGTGCTGATGTCTCGTTGCACCGATGAACTGGGTGAAGTTCAGCCGTCACGCGCGGAGAACTGGGGCTTCAGCGACGAGGAGTCGAAAAAACCCCAGCGCTCCATTCATACCAATGCCATGCAGCCCTGGAGAGTGGCCCGTGATGGGAGCATAACCGATGCGATGTTCTCTTAGTCTGCTCACGTCCGTGATGATCCTGTCAGCCCCCGCGGTGGGGCTGGCGCAGTCGCCCAAATTCAATGTGGGCACGCCTCTGAGCCAGGAAGAAATCCTCGGCTTTGACTTCATGATCGGCCCAGAGGGAAAGGAACTTCCTGCGGGCCGCGGAACCGCCAAGGAAGGCGCGGTGGTCTTTGCGAAGCGGTGCGAGGTATGCCACGGGCAGAATGGCGAACGGGGAGTACTCCGGCGCCTGGTATTAGGCAGTCCCGGCAAGCCTTATGGCGGCCCCTTCAAAGAAAACGAGAAGGACAGTGTCGCGTACTACCCGTATGCGACGATCGCGTGGGACTATATCAACCGCGCGATGCCGGTCCCTAAACCGGGGTCGCTGACGCACGACGAAGTCTACGCGGTGGTGGCGTTTCTATTGTATCGGAACGGCATCATCCAGGAGACCGACGTCATGGACGCCAAGAGTCTGCCGAAGGTCGAAATGCCGAACCGGAATGGTTTCGTTCCGGCAGTGCCGGTGTATCCGCCGGAGCCGAAACCGAGTTGGTGGTGAGCGCGAACGGCCGCAGGCATCGGGCTTACGAGATCGAATCACCGCTCCAGCGTCATGCCCGCGCTTGTCGCGGGCATCTACGTTTTTCTTGCTCACCCGCATGCGGGGGAGGGTAGGGTTGGGCAGGCGTGGATGGCCGGGACAAGCCCGGCCATGACTCCGAATAGCTGGTTCGATACGACCGGAACGCACTCCAGGCGCATCCGAAGAGGCTAACAGCAGCCGGAAGAGCGATCATGAACAAGCGCATCGTCATCGTCGCCGCCGCCCTGCTCGTCGCCGGGATTGGCGGCTACGCGGTCTTCCTCGCCGCAAGACCGCTGGCGGATACGCATCGCATGTCCTCGGGCGAGCGGCCCGTCTGGACCGAAGGCACGTGGCCGTTCCCTATCGACCAGTGGGGAGGGGGATGGGCTTTTCAATGCAAGGCGGCCGATTGCGGGATTGACGTCAATCTCTATCTGCGGCCGAAAATCGGCTTCTGCAATTGTGAAACGGGGGTGGCCGACGATGAGGAACTCGATCGCGTCAGCGACGTCGACCTCGTCGGCAGCGAAAGATCGGCACTCGGCCCCGGCCGGCCCATTACGGTGCACTGGATGAAAGGCCGCAGCCGCGGCTATGCGGTCAGCGCCCCATCGGCGAAATCAGTGCTGTCGCTCGCCTTCAACAGCCGATGCGATGTGATCGTCGCCACCGTGGTCGCCGGCGGTGAGCCGGTCGCGCAAGAACAGGCCGTGCTCGAATTCCTCAACGGCGACTTGGTACGGCACCGGGCTGAAGTGGTACTCGGGCTTTAGGACACATCGGTGATTAAGTGAATCACAGTCGTGTCATGCCCCGCGAAATCGGATGTTTCCGATTTCGCTCGCCTGCGCCGCTATCCAGATCGCGGCTGGCTTCAGCCTCCTGCACAATAGGTGCAGCCTGCTTCTTGCGCCCGATTAACTCCCCATGTCCCCGAGGGGATGACGGTCACGCCCGGGATCAAGTTGGCGGTCCATTCCTTCAAGGCTTCTTCTGCGGTCACGCCCGCGTTTGCGGCGAGCCGGCGGCTCTGGCCCCGTAGGGCAACAGCGCACGCGCCCATCACCGTGCCTTTAGCGAGCAGACGATCGAGAGCCATGTCGTTGTTGTTCAGCACGCCGGGCTTCGGCTGGAAATAGGGGTTCTTCACCGCGGGCGCTTTTGTTTCCGGGTCAAGGATTTTGAATGATTCGCCGATCTTGTATTTCTCCCACATTGCGCTCGCGAGTGCGTAGGGCAGCCCGTTGTGGCGGAAGATCATGACAGCCGTCGCGGACTCGTTCGGCGCGAGAAAGTTGTTTGTAAAGCCGAGAGGAAATCCCCCGTTGATCTCGTAGATGTCGAAAACTTGCCGATGGCGGCCTTTGAGCGGTCCGGGCCAATCCGGGCCGTCCGATTGAGCCGGCTGGGCGCGCGCCGTGGTTGTTGCAAAGCCGAACAGGCCGAGCGCCGACATGGCGGCGACACGGCCAAAGAAACTGCGGCGGGCTGTGACGTCGGTCGTATGCTGACTGGGATCGCGCATCTACTCCTCCCTCGCGTGGCGTTACTGGCGATCTTGCCATTGTGGACGCCATCGGCCAAGGGGTCATCGGTGACCGCTGCGACTTCACCCTGGGCTACGCACCCACCGCCGCCCCGTACTGCTCGTCGCTGACGTGCTCCATCCACGTTACGTGAGCGCCGTCGAGCGCCTCCTGCATGGCAATATGCGCCATGGCGCTGGTCGGGCTAGCGCCATGCCAGTGCTTTTCGCCAGGCGGAATCCACACCGTGTCGCCGGGCCGGATTTCGCGGATCGGGCCGCCCCAGGTCTGCACGCGGCCGCGTCCCGCCACGACATGGAGGGTCTGGCCGAGCGGATGGGTATGCCACGCGGTGCGGGCGCCCGGCTCGAAGCTGACCCGTGCCGCCCGGATGCGCGCCGGCGCCGGCGCCTCGATGATCGGGTCCTGCCACACCGTCCCGGTGAACCAGTCGCCGGGCATCCGGCGCGACGGCACCGACCCCGATAGTTTGATGTCCATGATTTCTCCTCAGCGACGTTTGCGCCTCAGGATGATTGGCGCCGGGCTGCGCGTGAAAACACCAAGTGTTGTCTTCATGGTCAAATCTTTACTCACTTCCGGGGATCCCCACGATCCCGCGCGCCGTGCAGGATCGTAAGCACGGAGATTTCTTGTCGATCGCTATCGACCCTCATATACGATGATGTAGGGGTACTCGATCAATTCGCGGGTCCAGTGACAAGGCCGGGCCGCCCCATCTTTGCCAGACTATCAATTTCCAGTAAATTGAGCCGGTCGCGAATTTTCGCCACCATTCTGGTTGCCGCCGAACGATTGTCTTTGGCTATCCACTCGAAAATGCGATCAAGATCATCTTCCGCGGACTCGTGAATGATGACTTTCATACGCCATAGCGACGCCGCAGCCGCTCGTTGAACTCCGCGAGCGTCATGGTCTTCGGGTTCGTTTCTGCACGTCGTCGGCGCACCTCAGCCGCTTGCTCGTCGGTAAGACGCAATCCGCTCCTGTCCTGCGCTTCTATAAGCCGGACGATCTCCGCGACGTCTTCCTGACGCTCCGAAGGCCAAGTCTGGACGCGGTCGAAAATCTCTTTTACCTGATCCTTTGTCATAAATGGCATATAACACGACTCCGGTCGTTCGAAAACTGTCTGCGTGAAACAAGCCTTCGGGCAGGTGCGATGCGTCAATTACCGAATGCGGGCGACGTCCTTCACTTCAACGCCCGCATCCTGCCCGACAAGATCGCAGCCAGCGACCTCGGCCGCGCAATGACCTTCCGGGAATGGAACGCGCGCTCGTGCCGGCTCGCGAATGCGCTCCTCGGATTGGGACTCGCGAAGGGCGACCGTATCGCGGTGCTGGCCTATAATTGCGTCGAGTGGCTGGAGATCTACGCCGCGACCGCAAAGGCTGGGCTCGTTGCGGTGCCGATCAACTTCCGCCTGGTCGGTGAGGAAATCCGCTACATCGTAGAGAACTGCGAGGCGGCGGCGTTCATCGTTCAGGACGATCTCGTTGAACCGGTCGAGCAGGTGCGCCCCGACCTTGTCGTCCCGCCGCGCAATTTCATCCACTTCGGCACCCCCACCTGTCCGCCCGGGTACCGCGCCTACGAGGACCTGCTTGCCGCAGCGCGCGACGGCGAGCCCAGTATCGACGTGCGGCCCGCGGATCCCTGGACCCTGATGTACACCTCGGGCACCACCGGCAAGCCGAAAGGCGCGATCCGCAGCCACCGGGGCGGCGCGCAGTTATCGGTCATCACCGAAGTCGAAATGGGTTTCGGCAGGCGCGACGCCGCGCTGCTGGTGATGCCCATGTGCCACGCCAATTCGCTGTATTTCTTCGGTGCGTTCGCGTATTGCGGCGCGGCTTGCACGGTCTATTCGCGCAAGAGCTTCGATCCTGAACACCTGCTGCGCACCCTTGGCGACAGCGGCATGAGCTTCACGTCGCTGGTGCCGACCCACTACATCATGATGCTGGCCCTGCCGGCCGCAGTCCGCGCGAAATACAACGTCGACCGTGTCACCAAGCTCCTGGTGTCGTCGGCGCCGGCGCGGCGCGACACCAAGCTTGCCATCATGGACCATTTCCGCAATTCGGGACTGTTCGAACTCTACGGCTCGACCGAAGCCGGCTGGGTAACGATGCTGCATCCGCAGGAGCAGTTGACGAAGCTCGGCTCCGTCGGCCGCGAATGCGTGGGCTCGGCGCCGATCCGCCTCATCGATTCCGCCGGCAATGAGGTCGCGGATGGCGAGACCGGCGAACTCTATTCGTGCAATCCCTACACGTTCGACGGCTACTGGAAGCTGCCGGACAAGACCGCGGAAGCGTTCCGCGGCGACTACTGTTCGGTCGGCGACCTCGCCCGCCGCGACCCGGATGGCTTCTACTATCTGGTCGACCGCAAGAGCAACATGATCATCTCGGGCGGCGAGAACGTCTATCCGTCGGAGGTCGAGAACCTCATCGGCTCTCATCCGCACGTCAAAGAGGTGGCGGTGATCGGTGTGCCTGATGCGAAATGGGGTGAGCGGGTCCACGCGGTGGTCGTTGCGCACGCGGGCACCGCCGTTACCGAGGCCGAGCTTGTGGCATGGTGCCGGGACCGCATCGCCGGCTACAAGCGCCCGCGGTCGGTCGCCTTCGTCCGCGACGACGACATGCCGCGCACCGCCACCGGGAAGGTCCTGCATCGGGTGCTGAAGGCCCGGTTTTCAGAACGCTAACCAAGCAGATGGGTGCTTGTGGTACGATGCACGTCATCTGCTGCGCAACCGTGGACAGTGTCCAACGCGGCCGTGATGCAGCAATGAGAGGTGGGGGGCACCTATGAGAATCTTCGCTGCTTCACTAGTGGTAATGGGTCTAGCCTCGCCAACCGCGATGGCGCAGCCGGCTTGTGTTTACGGTACTGACCAGACCGTCACCAGCCTGAGTGAGTGCGCCACCTATGAAAGAACGAGAGTGAGCTGTGCCCTGGCGCTATCGCCATCCGACAATGACGTGTGGATTGGGCCAAGTCGGAAGCTATCCCGCGCCATGGGCGACTTGATGCTCAGAATTGCGAGGATAGCTGAAATACCTAACGACGATGTCGTCGAACGGATGCAGGCGGCAAGTGAAAAAATGCTTACGACGATGGGCGGAAACTGCACCAACTTCTCTGTGCTGAAGAGAAAATACGAGGAGTTTTGCGCGAAGCTGATTGACAATCCGAGCCAACTCCTCGTCAACGCCAGAAACTGCATGATAAGCGATAGGTGAGATGACCACCGCCATCGACCTCAACGCCGACGATACCGCTACCGCCGCCTGGATCGCGCGCTTTCTCAAAGCTCGCGGCGTTGACCGCGTCTTCGGTCTCCAGGGCGGCCACGTTCAGCCGATCTGGGATCACGTGGCCCGCCAGGGCATCCGTATCATCGACGTCCGCCACGAAGCCGCGGCCGTGCACATGGCCCACGCCCACGCAGAGTTGACCGGCGCGCTTGGCGTCGCCATGGCGACTGCCGGGCCGGGCGTGACCAACACTGTCACCGCCATGGCCAATGCATCGCTCGCCCGCGCCCCGGTGCTGCTGATCGGCGGCTGCACGTCGCGGCCGCAGGCCAACATGGGGCCGCTGCAGGACATCCCCCACGTGGATATCCTGCGGCCCGTGACCCGGACAGCGCGCACCGCGCGCGTCGCCGAGCAGGTGGTGCGCGAGCTTGACGAGGCGGTTGCCCGCGCCAGCGGCGACATGGGCGAGCCCGGCCCGGTTTACATCGAGATCCCGACCGACGTGCTGCGCACATCGGTGCCGGCGCAACTCGTGCTCGACGAGTGGATGGCCGCGAAGCCGCCGCGCTTGGCGCCGCCCGATGCGGCCGACATTGCGCTCGCGGTCGATGCCCTGTGGTCGGCGCGTCGCGCCGTGGTCATCACCGGGCGGGGCGCCAGAAATGCCGGCGCCGAGCTGGCGCGCCTCCTCGACGCCAGCGGCGCGCTTTATCTCGACACCCAGGAAAGCCGCGGACTGGTTGCGGCCGATCATCCGGCGGTGGTCGGCGCCATGCGGGCTGCCGCCATGACGGACGCCGACGTCGTGCTGCTGATCGGGCGCAAGCTCGACTATCAACTCGGCTACGGCTCGCCGGCGGTGTTCCCGCATGCCCGGTTCATCCGCATCGCCGATACGGCCGGCGAGCTGATCGACAACCGCCGCGGCCAGCCGGAGATCATGGCGACGCCGGCCCTCGCGCTGCGGGCCATGCTGGAAGCTGCCGGCAATCGCCGGTCCGGCGTCGATGCTGACTGGGCGGACGGGCTGCGCCGCAAGCACCGCGAGCGGATGGCGGCCTCCAGCGGCGCCAAGGAGACAGTCGGCGCCGACGGCAAGATTCATCCGCGCGTCATTTTCGATGCGATTGCGGAAGTCGCCGACCCCGACCACATCGCGATCGCGGACGGCGGCGATCTCTTAAGCTTCGCCCGCGTCGGCCTCGCGTCGCCCACCTACATGGACGCCGGCGCGTTTGGCTGCCTCGGCGTCGGCGTGCCGTTCGCGGTCGCGGCGGCGCTTGCGTTCCCGGGCCGGCAGGTTATTTCCGTCAACGGTGATGGCGCTTTCGGGATCAATGCCATGGAGATCGACACTGCCGTGCGCCACGGCGCCGGGGCGGTGTTCATCGTCTCCAACAATGCGGCCTGGAATATCGAGCGCTATGACCAGGAGGCGAACTACGGCGGGCGGGTGGTCGGCACGACGCTGCGCCACTCCGATTATGCCGCCATGGCGCGCGCGCTCGGCGCCCACGGCGAGCGGGTCGAGGACCCGGCGAAGCTCGCCGACGCGCTCCGGCGCGCCTTGGCGCATGCGCCGGCGCTTGTCGACGTGGTGACCTCGCAAGCGGCGATCTCCTCCGATGCCCGCAAAGGCCTCGGCTTCGTACCGGATTTCCAGCCGCTCACGGCATGGGATGAGGCCGAGAGGAAGCGACGCATGTAGGGACTACGGTGCTATCAACCGAACGCAAACCGCCAAACGTTGACAAAATCACGAGTGTGCCAATGCTGAAACTTCCCGGACATTCACGTTATGCCTATTCCCCGATCGTCAAGCGGCCGGATTACACGTGGCCGCAGGGCAGGCGGCTTGCCTTCTACGTTGCTCTCAACATCGAGCACTTTGCGTTTGGTATGGGGATTGGCATGGACCCGGTCCGCAGCGGCAAGCAAACCACACGCAACTGGGCATGGCGCGACTATGGCAATCGGATCGGCAACTGGCGTCTGTTTGAAATCCTCGACTCATTAGAGCTTCCGGCCACGATCCTCCTCAACAGCGCCGTCTGCTACAATTATCCGGAGATCGTCGAAAAGATCAGAGCGCGCGGCGACGACGTGATCGGGCATGGGCGCACGAACGCCGAGTTGCTGCAAGGCATGTGGGAGGACGACGAGCGGCGCGCCATCGAGGAGTGCACGCAGGTCATCGAGAAATATGTTGGCGTGCGCCCGACCGGATGGATGGGGCCGGGCGCCCTTGAATCGAACGTCACGCCCGATCTGCTCAAGGAGACGGGCTACACCCACCTCCTCGATTGGCCGTTCGACGATCAGCCGATCTGGATGCAGACTCGCGCCGGTCCGCTGCTGTCGGTTCCTTATCCGATGGAATTGAACGATGCCGGCACTCTCGCGCATCGCGACCACACCGGCCGCGAGTTCGCCGACATGATCGTGGACCAGTTCGAGGAGATGCTCGAACAGTCCGAACGCCAGCCTCTTGTATTTGCGCTATCGTTGCATGGTTTCATCGTTGGCCAGCCGTTCCGGCTGCGGCCGTTGCGCCAAGCCATCAAGCATTGTGTCGAACACAAAGGGAGAGAACGGGTCTGGTACACCCGCGCCGGAGACATTGCGAAATACTGTTTCTCGCTCGACAAGGGACTAATTCCCGGCAGTTAGATGAACTTCGTCGCGCTCAATCGCGTTTCGGTGCGCTATGGCGAGGATGGCGACGGCACGCTTGCGCTTGAAGGCGCCACCCTCGCGGTTGCGCCGGGAGAATTCGTCGCCGTGGTCGGACCTTCCGGATGCGGTAAATCGACCCTGATGAAGGTGGTGACCGGATTATGGCCGCCGACTGCCGGAACCGTCACGGTGGACGGACGAGAGGTGGCCGGGCCACTGTCGATTGTCGGCATGGCGTTTCAGAATCCGACGCTGCTGCCATGGCGCAAGACGCTCGATAACGTCATGCTGCCGCTCGAAATCGTTCAACCGCACTGCGCACGGTTGCGAGGCGAGCGGTCGACTTATGTTGCGAAGGCACGCGATCTGTTGGCGCTGGTCGGTCTGAAGGGATTTGAAGACCGCTTCCCCTGGGAGCTCTCCGGCGGCATGCAGCAGCGCGCGTCGCTGTGCCGTGCCTTGATCCACGATCCCTCCCTTCTGATGCTCGACGAGCCGTTCGCGGCGCTCGACATGTTCACACGCGAGGAACTTTGGGGGGCCTTGCAGGACGTCTGGCTGGCGCGCCGGCCGACCGTCATTCTCGTCACCCACGATCTGCGCGAAGCGGTCTTCCTCGCCGACCGCGTGCTGGTGATGAGCGCCCGGCCGGGCCGCATTATTGCGGAGCAGGCAATCGAATTGGAGCGGCCTCGCCGGCTCGATACGACTTATGAGCCCCACGCGGTGGCCATGATTCATAAGCTGCGCGAGCACATCAGCGCTGCACGATCAGGCGGTAGGGCGTAGCGAGCCGGTCGATCAAACCGGTCAATGTCGCTGCTGCCTCCGCGCCGGCGCCGGCGGCGCCCGCACGTCAGGCGGCGTGAAATCGCTCATCGACATCGCCGACTCGCCGGGTGGCGGCAGTTCGAGCACGACCCTTTCGCGGTCTTTCACAAGGGTTGCCTCGCGTGTTTTGACCGAACGCAATGCCCAGCCCTCATGATCTTCACCAACGCGCAATCGTACGATGTCTCGCGTCGTTGGATTGAAGAAAACCCCGATGCTCTCGGTGCTGCCGAGGATGGTGCCGAGCAATGTAATCGAGGGCCGCTCGGGCTCCACCGGTTTTGGCGGAGAGCGTACCGCAACCGGAGCCACGTAGGTCGGCGTGGCGGGGGGCGGCGGGCGGCGCGAGGGCGAAAAAACCGGCCGTTCCCGCGTGATCGACAATTGCTTGAGCGGAAGCGCCCAAAGCGGATTCCCGGCGGACGGGGGGCGCTCGACCACAGCATCCGGCGACCGCGCGGCAGTCCGCTGCGGAGCCGCCTCTCCGGAATTGATGGCGCGATCGGATGGCGGAGCGGTGGCGGAATTGACGGGGCGATCCGGCGGTGCGGTGGTGTGCGCGATCGCGATATAGGCCGCAGCGCCCAGCACTGCGACGGCGGCGAGCAGCGGATATGTGCGACGCAGTTTCATTTCGATCCCTGCCACTGCCCTGAAACCGAAATGACGACCCGTAATTTTCCTTCCGGTGTCGCCCCGGGCGACGCCGGGCCTTGCGCAACCAGCTGATCGACGAACAAGAACGGCATTCCGGCCTCAAGATCATAAAGCAATTGCTGGAGCACATGCTGCCCGACCTCGCAGCTCACCGTGACGCCGATAAAGCCGTCCTTGGCCTGCGGCCCCTCCAGGTCGACTTGCGTATACAATATGTTGCCGCCGAGTCGCGTAATCGAACTCGCGACCCGCTGCAACAGATTGGCGCCGCCAACCGTCACGGTGCCGCCGTCAAGCAGTGGCGAGCCGGTCGTGACCGTATCGACGCCCTTGCCCCGGTCACGAGAAACCGCCGGACTGCGGCCCTCAAGCTGACTCAAGACCGAGGCGGTCGCCGCGACCGCATCACGACGTTGCAAAATTTCCGCGACCGTCGTCCAGGCCGTGATAGCAAACGCCATCACAACCCCGACGTAGAGAATCGCGGCGCCGGCCGGATACCGCATCAGGAAGGTCGTGAAAAGGTTCGATGTGCTCATGTGCCCACCGCAAAAATCGGCTTGACCTTGGCCTCGATATGAAATCGTTCACCGGGATCTCCGGGGGTCCGGGTGGTCGGCGCGTAGAACCTCGCACTGGTAAAATGCGGTGACTGCTCGATCAGCGCTATCAGGGCGGCCGCGTCGCGGGTAACGCCCACGATCTGCAATTTGTCGACTTCGATTCGAAGCTCGGTGACAAAGGTGTGATCGGGAAGGATTTGCGACAGTGCCTCCAGCACGATCACGTTCGATGGCGTTGACTGCTTGCGGCGTTCAAGCATGCGCTGCGCCGAAACGGTGAATTCGGGGCTCGCGCGCAGCGCCGCGCGCCGTGCCGAGATTTTTTGGGATAGCGCCTGCTGCTCTGCGTCCAGACTATCGAGAGCAAATGCCGAATAGCCCATCGTGATTGCAGCCGCGAGCCCGCTTATCAGGAACGATGCCACGAGCGTGCGGCGAATACGGTCGATTTCGAACACGCCGCGCGCCCGCTGCTCGAACACTTTGATGGGCGCCGCATGCGGCCCGGCATCGGCCGGAACCGTCAACACGGCGACCGACGCAACGCCAAGATCCGCGATAGCCTGCACAAGGGGCGCCACACGCGCCCGCGCCGTCGCGGCGATCGTCAGCTCGATCCGATCGTTCGGCCCATCCGTCGGCGGTGTCCAGCTGAAGACCGCCTCGCCCGGCGTCCACGGCGTGAGGCGGTCAATCTGGGCACGGACGATGCCGTCAAGAAATTCGACGGCGCGTTTGGGCAACTCCAGCGGGCGGAACAGGAATCTATTGGCGTTCAAAACCATTTCGGCACGGCTGCCGCGCAGCATCTTTGCCCAATCAGCCGGCAGCTGTCCCCTGATCGTACCGTTGATAATCCGAATCCGGTGGTCGGCTACATTTGATTTTCGACCGGCGCCGGCTGCGCGCAACGTAAATGTGTCGGGCGTGTTCTCGATGATCCGCACCTCGTGGTTGGACTGCAGCCGATTGAGCAGCCCGTTCACAGTGCCGGCGACGGAATCGATCCACCGATAAAAGCCTTCCTGGATTGGAGGTAATATGTTCATCGCAATCCCTGAGCGTTTCGGCTTCCTACCCGTTTGCACGCAAGTTTGTCAGTATCCTAGGGAACAGACAAGGCCAGACAAATGTCAATAATTTGAAAGCATTCGAACGTTCCGCCGTAACAGGGGCAAAACTCGTCGCAGCCCCACGGGTCATGGCCGGGCTTGTCCCGGCCATCCCGATAATCGGGCACTGTGCCATCCTGATCGAGATCGCCGGGACAAGCCCGGCGATGACGCCACGAGTTTTGCTCCTGTTACGTTCCGATCCCTGCCGACGCCCCCCGCGTGCGGGAGAGCGGAGGGAGGGGGCATCCTGGTAATATCGTCGCCTGCAGGCCGTTGCAAATCCGCCATTACGTTGACGGGGCATTACGTGCTGCAACTTCAATCCCTCCCGTCAGCCAGTTCACCCGAACCTCGAAGCCGGTGCCGAGCCGCGACAGGACGATAGTCCCGCCACATGACATGCCGGTGGCAAAGAAGCTGATGGTGGAGCGCGCGGGACGTTCGTTGCAGGTGAGGGGCAACAGCGCCTGGAAGGCGACGTCCCCGGGAATTTGTAAGACCCGGCCCGTCGATCCCGAACGAATCATGCGTCCCGGCGCATCGATTTGCGCACTGACTTGAGCATTTCGCCGCACGGCCGCGGTGCGATCGGCCTTGAGGAGCGCAGCAGCTTCGACTGCGTAAGCGGCGAGCCTCTGACGTGAAGTGCCGCGCGGCGCGAGGGGCAGCAGAACGGCGGCGAGCATCGCCACGATGGCGGCGACAGCGACAATTTCGAGGAGCGTGAACCCCGAGGTCCGCTCGCGTTGCCGCCTCACGCCGTTACTCGATGCTCGCGGTGGATATGTCGGCCGCGGCTCCCGTTCCACCCTCCTGTCCGTCGGCGCCGTATGACACGATCTCATAGGCGCTACGCTCTCCGGGCGATCGATAGACATAGGCCTTGCCCCAAGGATCGTTCGGGACGGTGCCGCCCTTCAGATAGGGACCATTCCAAGCCGTCAGTCCTGGGGCAGGCTTGACGAGTGCAGCCAGGCCCTCGGACGAGGAAGGGTATCGTCCCGCGTCCAGATAGAACAGATCGAGCGCGCTCGAGAAGCTCTGAATCTGGATTTTGGCGGCCTTGACTTTTGATTCGCCCAGATAGTTGAGGACGCGCGGACCGACCAGCGACATGATGAGGCCGATGATGGTTATGACGACCAGCATCTCCACGAGCGTGAAGCCACGCTGGCCGCGAATACGGGAGCGTCGGCGTCTTGCCGAGCCGATTTGCGTTTCAGAGTGTTTCATTTTGGAGCCTGTGGTTTGTCATCCAACGACTTCATCCGACGACTTGGGTGATGGAGAGCAGCGCGGTCATGACGGAAACGATGAGACCGCCGACGACGACGCTGATGGAAATGATAGCGAGCGGGCCGACGACGCCAACCACCCGGTCGAGACTGCGCTGCAGTTTCGCCTCGTAAAACTCCGCAATGCGGGCAGAGAGCGTAGGCATTTGGCCGGTTTCCTCGCCGATACGGAGCATGCGTATAGCCATCGGCGGCAGGATTGCGGTCGCCGCAAGCGCGTCCGATAACTTGCCGCCGTGGCGCACGCGATCAGCGGTCGCCATCCAGGGCGCGGCTCTTCCGGTGACCGCCATGATGTCCACGAGTATCCGTAGCGTCGCGGTAAGGGTGACATCGCTGCTTAATAGGATGCCTAAATTACGGCAAAATAGGGCAGCCCGATAGAAATTGAATATGGTCGAGACGCCGGGCAGGCGCGATATTTCGGAAATGATTGCCGTGCGTACGCTTTGGCGGCGCAAAAGGATCCACGTTCCCACAATAAAGGCGATGACCGCGATCGTAAGCTCGGTGGCGTTGCCGCGCAGGAAGTCCGAAAAATTGAGGAAGGTCGTGATCGCGGAATCGCTTTTGGCGCCGAAGTCGCGCAACACCGAAGAGAACTGAGGCAACACGAACAGAATAAAAAACGTCAGCACGCACACCGCTGCGAGCAGGACGAATGCAGGATATTGCAGAGCGTCAGTAAGTTTGCGCCGCAACGCTTCGGCCCGCGCCCGTTCGCTGGCGATCAGCTCCAGAATATGATTGAGCTTGCCGGAGGTTTCGCCAACCTGCACAAGCGCGATATAGATCGGCGGGAACAGCGCTGGATGCTTACCGACGGCTTCGGCGAAGCTCTCCCCCGCCAGGATGCCGGCGCGGATCTGGCCGACCACCGGGTGCAATCGCCCGATGTCGGTGTCGCTGGCAAGCAGCTCCAGCGCGTCGTCGAGGCGGGCCCCGGCCTTGAGAAGCAGTCCGAGGTCGCGGGTGAATATGGTGACATCCTCGGCGCGGGGCTGGTTGAACAGCGCGAGCGTGGCGCGCGAAACCGACGCTGCCCCGTCGTCAGCGACCGTTTCGATCGGCACCAGGCCGAGATACTCGATGCGGCGAGCCACCTCGGCCGCAGTCGGGGCGGACAGCGATCCGTTTACGAGTTCGCCGTTCTGGGTGATCGCGCGATAA
>Ga0209131_1001109_pt1 | contig 18635 bp, 13 predicted proteins | sample GraSoi_2013_40cm_FD_185826 | JGI IMG/M metagenome (GOLD analysis project Ga0209131, IMG submission 185826) | Grasslands soil microbial communities from the Angelo Coastal Reserve, California, USA - Sample 9_17_2013_40cm (SPAdes) (version 2) | ecosystem: Environmental > Terrestrial > Soil >... | reverse complement strand
TTTTTCCCATGTATCCCAAGCTCCACCCTGCGGACGATTGCTCATAGGCGTAATCGCACGCCACAACGGAGTTGCGGAGCATAGATATGTAGGACTCGTTGGAAAAATTAATGCAGAAGGGAAACTATTTAGTGTTTGTTTACTAATATCTATTGTTCCACGACTTTCTCCTATACGAATTTCAGCACTTACAGGCGTACTAAATGTATAGATAAATTGGATCAACGCCACCTTTACAGAACCATCTGGATGGCGCCCATTAAGAGCTTCTACATAAATTTGTTGTTCTACGCCCCCAACCAAAACTCGTAATTGTTTGGCTGTTAGCATTGTTGTTGTAAGATCACCTGGTTTAAATGCAACACCATTAGTAATGGTATAACTACCAGAACCACCATCAAATCGTTCGATTTGTGCGGCAATAGAAGTAGTTGCGCCCCCATTTAATATTAAATCTGGACGAAGATTAGCTCCGATTAAATTAACTACAGCCATAATTTTCCCAGATAAAGATACAGCAATAGGTCTTCGCTTTCGTTTAGACATATAGTATATCCTAAATTAATTGTGGACATTTATTAAACTACATCTTTATTTTGGACATATTCTGCGGCCAACATCATATATTCTGGATTATCTTTAAATAATCCAATAGCCTGATTGCATTTATCACAAAGCAATCCCCTTATTTCATCTGTATCATGATTATGATCAACGCAAAGTCTTTTACCTTTCGGCAAATTACCACAAATAGCACAAACTCCATTTTGATCTTCTAAGATTAAATCATAAATTTCTGGTATTATATGATATTCTTGCCAAAGAAATTTTATATGTTCACGAGTCCAATTATTATAAACTTTTGTGTTAGCATATTCACGATCATATTTTTTATATCTCTGCGTATTTTCACGACGTCTTTCTCTTATTCGAATTTCTGGTCGTATATTATATTCATGAACACACTTTTTACACCACGCAAATAACCCATCCTTGGTGGCTTTATTTTTACTAAATGCAGTTATTTGTAATTCTTCATTACATTTTGAACAAACCTTCATAGGTTAGTCCAAGGTAATGGTAATTGCATTTATTGCAAATGATGCCGAATCGCCGCTACTAATAGTCTTCGGCGTGGTCAGGGTACCCCAACCCAAAATACTACCAGTTGCTACAGCTGCACCATCTCCTATAAAGAAATCTGTTACAGTACCCCAGTTAGTAGTACATACTGGAAAGTTAATTGCTGTACCATTGTTCTTTGTAGTTGGTGTAGTACCTGTTGCATTGGGCCAGTTAGTAGAGTTATTAGTAACTGCAACTCTAGCATATGCTGTATTTACTGTGGTTGGTTCGACCACTGTTATACCCGTGGTCGCGTCAGATATAGCTGAAGTAGCTAAACCTACATATACTGTGCCACTAGCTGTAAAAGCCGTAGCGCCCCAAACTAAATTTAATAATCTTGCCTCTAGAAAATCGGAAAAGCTACCCATATATTTATTCTCCTAAACTAGTTATATTTTAACTCAAGAGTTAAATCAAGAGTTATTCTTATTGTATAAGTACCTTCTAATCATTATTCTTCGCACAAAATAGTCCATGTTTGAGGATCAACCTTAACTTTATTCTTGTCTAAGTTATTCAAACTACAATACATACTCACTAGATCTTCAAATGCTTTTCTTCTTATATTCGCAAGATCAACGGCTTCTTGAACTTTAACAGCTGCTTGGTTTGCTCCTATAAATGCATCCGAAAACAATTTCTTTTGTTCTTCGGTTAAACTAATAACTTTACTCATAAAACTCTCCCCTTTTTAAGGTATTTAATTCCTAAATCGCTTTACGAAATGTTGCTACTTTAGATAATCTGTCTTCAATGCTGAATATTATTCAATTAGGTGCTCAGAAACTCAACTTGAGCAAACTCATAAGTCAATGTTCCGCTCGCCAACACGTTCCCCCTAAAATCAATAGTTATGGCTCCAGAGAGTGTCGCTGTTGGAGCTGCCGCAAAATGGGTGGTTAAAGTGGTAGCAGCATCATCAACCACTACAGCCGCCGCCCATTGTGAGGTAGCACCTTGTCGTACAAGATTGCAGGTGAAGGAGGCATTGTTGGCACTAGTTAGAGTAAAAGAAAATATCTGTGTTGCTCCAAATTTTAGTTTAATGGTCGAACCCCCCGTATCGCAATGTATCGTACCAGTAATACGTATTGTCTGATTGTCTACAGCAAGCGTACCTGCTGGAAGAGAAAACGAGGTGACACTAACATCTGAGGTACTGGTGGTGGTTTTATTCGAGTCCTGAAACAGAACCTTAGCAATTCCTGTGCCGGTTAACGTGCCTCCATAGGTTAAATTACCAGCAATATACACATTTCTTGGTCGAGTCGCTCCACTTGCTCCAATGTCAAATGAGTTGTCGGCATTAAAAATGAGATTATTGCGTAAGGTGCTTACTCCGGCTACATCCAAAGCCCCAACAAATACCGTCTTACCGTCTCCAAATACAGAGATTAATTCTGTATTATTATTCCATACTCCAAAGACTTTCTCGGTCGAAGCAAGGGCACCAAAACTAGTCCCTGACTTTTTTGCACCTACTAAAGCTACCGCAGCCTTTGTGGTGCTTCCAGTCACTTGAAGACCATAAAGTCCAAGAGCTTCAATTGTCGTCGAGACAGCTATTCCAGTAATTATAAAGCCACCATCAGCAGTAGTTGGGTCCCCACCAATAAGTCCAAAAGCATCAGTCGGTAATATGTCGGTGATACCGTGGGCTACACCTGTGTCGTGGACACGAATTGCGTGCTTAGCGAATGTTCCATAGGTCTGAAGACCTGTTGCCGTAACATCTAGAAAACCATTAAATATAGCCGTGCCATCAGCATTTAGACTAAGCAATTCATGTTTAAACACAGGATTTGCACCAGTTGCTGTAAAATTAACATATCTAGTCCAAGTCCCTGGTAAGGTACCACTAAATAAAATACCAGCCGTATTACCAGGATTTCTGGCCTGCCCAGCCGCTATATCACCTATACTAACATTAATAGCCGAAAGATTTGCTACAGCAATTTGGCTAGCAACTATAACTCCAAAAGCATTAACTTCAGAATTGTTAGAGGGACTAAGTGCACTAGTTGCAGTACTATAAGTTGAATCTGTAGCGCCTCTTATTTTATATTTATAAGCATAAGTATTGGCGGGAAGTAAATTAGAATGAACAATTTTATTAGATGAAGAAATAATCGCATTAGTTGTATATCCTCCACCATTTGTAGAATAATCTAATACAAATAATTTGTCTGATGGTAGCGCGCCATATGCACTCATATCTACTATAATAGCTCTATAATGTGCTGTAATTATAGGAGCCCCGGTTGGTGCGGTTGGAGTCCCAGCCACGGCTCTACCATCATTTACATAAGTAGCCGCAGTATTGTCTACTAGATTAGTAGAAACTACTTGCCCAGTTGTTAAAGCCGGTTGTAAATATCTTGCTACCCATTTTGTACCATTATAACTTAATAAGTTATCAGTTGATGGAGTAGAAGTAGAATCAAAAGTACCAAGAGAACCAATTTTTATATCAAGCGCAAAATCAGCATCATTGCCCCAGTATTTGCCCCAACGTAGAGTTGATTGACCAAGTGGAATTGAACCAGTAACCGTAGGATTAAATGCTGTAAGTGAGAAGTCATATCTACGACTACCTCCAATTGTTAAACCAATCCCACCAGCCACAAAGCGATAAATACCCATATTTGTTTCGCTCGCAAAGGCCAAAGATGGGATTGCCGCCGTGCCATCCGCTGAAATAATACCAGGTGTATTTATTGCAATTAAAGCTCCAGTTGAATCTATAACCCAACGATCAAGAGCATTGCCTACAGAACCACTAGCAACAGTTGCTAAATAAATATTAGCAGGGTGACTTGTATTGGTCCATGTAGCAGAAGTTCTTATTATAATACGCGCACCTTGACTTCTAATATTTACACCATCATCACCACCAAAACGAATCTCCCCCAATTGATCGCCATTAACAACAGCTGTAAATGTTCCTGCATTTAACTGAGCAATTGTAGAACGACTGGAAATAAGTTCTAATTTAGCATCACTTTGATTTTGATCTGCAGATATTCCCACTTCTGGAGCTATCAAAGCTATATTGGGAGGATTATTAAGCTGTGCTCCACCAGAACTATCATCACCAGTAATTTGAACCGCAGCAGTCTTAGAAGGAAGAAGAACATTTGTAGCATGTGCTCTACTTAAGCTAAGAATATTTGTAGAACTTGTTCCAATAAAGGTGCCAGCACCTGTTGCTCCAATTAAATTAATATTTGTCGGACTAGAATTAACATCTCCCGCATGTAATCCAAGATTATTTATAGCAATAGTTCCGTCACGTTGAAGTCTAAATCTAGGAGTTCCATCCGTGTTTGTCGCATACATCCAAGTTGATCCTCCAGCAGCACCGACATTGAATAATATAGAAGGATCATTGGCAGTACTTACAATTATTTGCCCACCAGTATAATTAACAGTACCACTAAATGTAAATGTACCAGTTTTAAATATTCCAGCCCCAACATTTGCTGCTGTAATTAATTGATTAACCCAATTAGTGCCATTATATCTTAAAAACTGGTCTGTTGTCGGAGAAGAAATAATTACATCAGTCAGGTCATCCAAAAGAATTCCTGTTCCTCCGGCGCCAGTAGCTCTTATAGATACACGCCCATCTGTATCTTCTTCTAATCGAAGAAGATCGCCGATAATTAATGTCTCACCATATTTTGTGGTACTATCCTTCATAAATTTCATTTTAACTATCCTTTAAACTTGAATAGAAGCAAAATAACTATTCACATAAACTCCATTATTATATAAATCTACTCTATAGGACCAAAGCCCATGCACAAACGAAAAGATAGTATTTATAAAAGTAACCATAAAAGAACCCCTACCTAATAATGTATTTAAAGTATCATCATCGTTTAATTTATAATCATTATCTTCTGAATCTTGCCAACTATATCTAGTATCAGATGTTTTTTCAATATAATCTGCATCATTTGGTCTTTTTCTCCAAATTCTTACTGTCGCAGTACCGTTGCCCGCTGGTTTTTCTGCAACAGAATTATGAGTCCACCAAACTTTATGCCCAGTAATACCAGTATTTCCTTCAACCCAACTTGAACTATCTATTTGTAAACTTAGAATATTAGGTGTAATAGAAGCACTACCAGTTACATTTCCAGAAAATATGACTCTATTACCAGGATTCGCATAGGAATCATATGGTAATATTATACCATACCAAAATCCATTATTTGCGGCAAAAGTTATACTAGTTACAGTTATATCTGCAGCAGAAAATCTAAGATAATCATTATCTAAAGAAGCAGTTGAAGAGCCACTATTAATAGTTGGCCAATTATTTCTTCTTACCCATAAGCTCCAATATTTAGTATCATCATCCGGAGAATATATAGACACCGTAACAACATTGGGGGTTATTTCGATTAAACTACCACTTTTAATTGAAGGAATTGTATCATCATCTATACTCAAACTTCGAGCTTCTTCCGTCAATCCATTCGTAGGAACGAATGAATAATAATCAACTGTAACATCTTCTGTAATATTTCTAGCAATATTCAGTGGACCATTAATTATATAACCACTTGTGGAGTCCGGAGTAGGCGTTAAAAATGTAGTTAAATAAACTGTAGTTGCTGTACCAGAAGCAATGAGTGCTAATTGACCAGTTCCAGTACCACTATAAATATTTAATTCTTTACCAATAAATTCATTAGAAATCCAAGCTTTTGTAGAATCAGTTATTGAGTTATTTGTGGCACTAGTAACTTTTCCAGAATCTGAATAATGTCTATAAGTTTCTGCAACATAATATTTTGAAGTAGTGTCTGGTATAGTAGCAAAGGACGGAGAAACACTCAAAATCATGGCACTTCCACTAACTATATTTCTACGTTGTCCTAATCCTTTTCCAGAAACTATTTCGACATCCCAATAAGTTGCATATTGATTTGTTGTAAAATTTTTCGTCGTATCCATAATACTATTTGCAGTACCAGACATTACCGAACCATTAACTATAGGTTTAACTCTATCAAAAGTAACCCCCAAAGGTAACGCCGGACTACTACTTAAAGTTACTTGAGCATCAGTTTTAGTAACTGTTCCCCCCAAGCTTCGATCTTTAATTGATGAGCTGGTTTTTGGTAGTCTAATGACTTCTTCTCTATAACTATTACCAACATTACCGAGTCCTCCTAAAAGAGGATAAGGATCAATTTTAAATATTTTTCTTTGTCCATCTGAAATAGTAAAATTAAAATTAAATGTTTTATTAACGATTAAATTATCTATAATAGTGGGGGAGCTTATTATAGGATCACCAGTTTCTGCACCATTATCTATATACCATTTTATACTTTTAGTGTCATCATCTACAGTACCAGTCACAAACATATTACCAGAAGATACTATGTATCTAGAATATGCGCTAGATATTTCTGGCGTAGTATCAAAATCAGCACTACCCATTAACTCATTAGAAAATAATATACCATCAAAGGCTCTAGCTAATACCCAACCATCTCTATTTAATACCCCAAATGTTATAATAAAAGGATTAGTTGGTGCAGTTATCCACGGATCAGACGTACCTGAATTTATTTTGTATTGTATCGTAACTGCTCCGGGGGTTTCAGCATCCGTAGCACTAAGTCTAAATTGTGCAAAAGTTCTAGAATTTGAAGTCATTTCTTCTGCGCTAAGCTGCGCAATACTTATTGTAGGAGCAGTATTAGTTACTACCCCACCAGCTGCAGCAGTACCAGAACCAGTCCAATAATACGGAACTCCAGAAAGTATATATTGTGTATTTCCTAAAATATCAGAAGTTACAAAATAAAATGTACCACTTGTTATTCCAGCAATTATCATGGAGTCTTGTGTATTAGGAAATCCAGTATCTGTTATATAATTAGTATTTACAACAGGCCCTGCCCCACTTCCTTGATAATAATATATAGCTTTAGTGGCATAATAATCTTCGTCGACTGGAGTAATATAACTTACCGCTAATCGTTTGTTGTCATCTGCAATAACACTTAATAAAGTAATTGAACCTGGTGCAAAAATATCTCCTGCTGTTATAGTTATAAATGGAGATTTTTCACTTCGTACATTCACATCACCAGGAGCAAAAGAATCTAAACAATAAATATATCTTAATCCTGTTCTTACATTAAGATCAACGAAAGTTACTACATTACCTTGTGATGCTCTAATAATATTTTGTAAATGTTGAAAAGTTAATACACTTAATGCCCCACTATGAATTGTTGTAAAATCTATATTACCCTGTTGAAATGCATTCACAGTAACACTTAATGACATAGTACTATCATCATAATTACTTGATTCTATAGTACCTAATGTAATACCATTTATAGTAACAACAGAGGAATCGAAAGGAGCTATACCTGAATAATTAGTTGTAATTATATATTTTCCACCAGTCGCCAATATATTACCAGCAATACCAAAACTACCAGATTGTACAGAATAAACTCCCCAACCTCCAACATTTTCTTGATTGTACCAACTAATAGAAATTCCTGTTGACCCCGTTTTAGGATCAACATAAGCACTATTTAAAGCCCCACTATCAATTAATCTAGGTACTGGAGGTACAAAATTACCTACTGAAACAACAATATCATTAGGAATTTGTACTGTTAAATTACTTGTAGAACTACCATAAGTTATTACATTTATTGGAGTTTTGCCTATAGGCAAATTAATCGTAGTAATTAAAGAATTTGTTCCACCTCTAACTAAACTTTCTCCAATATACAAAGCAATTTGTTTATTAGGACAAAATATTTGAATAGTAAAACCCAAAGCTTGAGAAATATTTACAGTAGTAGAAACTAAAGTAGTACCATCTTTAGCTACAACATTTAATATTCCATCCGTAGAAGTAACTATTGGTGCAACACGAGATTGAATTGAAAATATTTTACTAATAAGTTCGCCCGGAGAATAAGGTCGTAAAGAATTTAACTCATATAGTTTCCAAGTACCTTGAGCCGAAATTACATTTTTTGCGTCTTCAAAAACCAATGGTGAACCCTGTAAATTACCAATAGCATCAACCTGTGAAGATTGTTGCTTTATTATATCTTTAATTAAGTTGGTTAAAGGTCTAATCATATTTTATTTACCAGCTATTGGTCTCATTCGCCTAGAATTAACTAAAGTCAATGAAAGCATAGCATCTTTCGAAACAGTAAATTTCTTAACTAACGCAAATGGTGCTCTATCTTTTTCTCGTCCATTACTATTACTATTAAGAAATATATTATTGTTTAAAGTATTGCCTACAAGAGAATTTGTAAGAGGATTACCTCCAGCATTTAAAGCATCCGCCCAAACTAATGCTGCAGCACCACTAGTTAAATCATCTTTCCATCCAACCCATGCTCCAGCATCATAGGCAACGGGAGTACCCCAATTAGCAACAGCATATTTAGGGTATAAAAATCGTGGTTGTAACATACCGTAATCATTAACTGGAAAATAAGAAGAAGAATACCAAGTATATTTGCTCCTAAAAGTCCATTCAAACCAGCCATCAATAGTTAATGAATTTGGATTTGCTATTACTAATTTATATTCTCCTTCTAGTGCTGAAATATTACTTGGCAATCCTGGTGCCAAAGTCGTATTGAATTGTACTCTCGATTGTCTACGCAAAGTAGAATAAGCATATAAATTTTGCAAATATGCCCCACCACCAGGCATTACTAACAAAGGATTTCTACTAGGTTCTTTACCTGTAGATAAGAATCCTCTGTATTCTTCCCAATGCAAATGTTCAATTTGTCTTTGATAATTAATTCTATCTTGTGCAATTAGAGTTGTATTTGTAATACCTTCTTGAACTTGATGCCCTGGTCCGGGTCTAAAAACTCTTTGATTATTATTGGTTATAGCATAAGTTGGACTAAACCAAGTATTCCAAGCAGATTGATCTGGGCGAACTGTGCCAGTGGTGTCTCTTGTAACAAATGTATAGATTGGTTGTTTATTCGAAAGTTCTGAATCTCTTGCACCATGCTGTGCCATAGGAGCACACAATATAAATGGATGGAAATCTCTAGTTAAATCTGGAATCCAAAGAATATTACTATCTGGAGCCAAACTAGTAGTATCGCCAGTATATCCTTCCCAAGTCCAATCTCCGAAGAAATTGGTCAAAGTGCCTGCACTCCAATCTCCTAGTTGTCTATTAGTTAAATAACCAGTTATTTCAAATTGATTAGCATTTTTATGGTACAAAGAATATTGATCTGTAAATCCGGTGGTTAAAGTGCCCGCTATAGTATTTCCATTAATATCTAATCTCAAAGCTTTTGCGCCATCAGCATCAGTTCTAGCTAATCTATTATGGAAAAATTGAATATAATTATAAGCATTAGTACCAGAACTTATATTCCAAGTCTGGCCAAAAGATTGTATATAATTGGGGTCATTCCATTGTCTGGCCACTATTGTTCGTACAGAATAATTTTCTAGATCTTCAGGAAAATCTACTTTAAATTGATTAAATAAAATTTTAGTGTAATCTACATCATTAGGATCAATCATCCAGGTAAATCTACCAGATCTATCTTGAATGAAAGTTGATAAATAGAATATATAATTCATATAAGCCAACAATAAACGACTTTTTTGTTCACCCAAAGATCTTGTTTGAGAAAATCCGGGGACATCTTCTAATTGCAAATAATTACCATATTCAATAGATTGATTTTGACCATTATTATCTATCTTAAAATCACTTGGTCTAAACACCCATTTATTTTGACTTTGAGTTAAAGTATCACCAGTTCTATAATCTGTGTCTGCAAAATCTAAAGTATGTTGAGCATTACTTAATCTTCTACTAACAATTCTCTTTTTTTCAACAGGAGTTACTGCGTGCCAAGGTTCTCCTTCTAAGATAAAAAATAGATCAAGAATACCGGCTGTTAAATGAGCCACTCTATGAACTTTAAATGTAGTAAATTGACTATTGCCTGAAAATCTTCCGCCAGGTCTCGCTATTGGTTGAAAAGATAGTCTAATAGGTTTATCATTTCTAAATGTAGCAGCATAATCACCTATACCGGAGGTTAAGGTAATCCAACCGGTTGTACCATATGCATCAGTAGAGGAGTCATAAGTTTTGACCGCCGGACTCCAATCTTCTATATTACTAATAATTGCTTTAGTTGGCGGAGGCAAATGAGTATAAATGTAAATCGAAGAAGCTGGATTTTGTCCTTGAGTTACACCTTTTAATTGAGAGCTATCTATTGTTCTAATTGATGAATTTGTATTAACTGTAGAATTTAATGGAACTAAGCCTTCTATAGAACGTTTATTAAAACCCTTAAATCCTTGATAAGTAGGAGATTGTTCTCCTACTTGGGCTAGGGCATCACTATAAACTTCTATTTTAAGATAGAATTGAGAATAGTTATCAGGATTAAATACTAATTTACCTCCTAATGTCTGACCAGAAATAGCTATTGTTTGAGTAGTATTGTCATTCCAAACATAAAATCCTTTTCCAATTTCTGGTTTCTGATCTACTCCAAACCATCCTCTAGCAGTCCAGGAATAATCTTCGCTTTGTTTTCTATTCCAATTACCTATAGTATCAACACCGTCCCATAAAAATTTCTTATTTCGTCCAGCTGATAAGTAATTCCAGTGAACATCGGCTTCAGGAGAATCATTAGAAGGCTCAGTAAGCCAGGCTATTAATGTGGGTGAATTTGTATTACGAGCATCCCAAATCGAAACTCTATAATAGCCTGAAATTAAAGCATCAAAAGAAATTGTGACAAAATTTCCATCAGGCAATTCAGAAATATAAGGATCGAAAAATGGCGCTCGCCCGCTATAAACTGTAGTAGGAGTAAGTGTAGAATCTAATCCTAAATAAGCAATATGAGAAGCATTATTAAGCCCCCAACCCGCCAATTGATATGTATTAGATCCATCTCCAGCTAAACATGGTAAATGAATTTTTTTGGTGGAATAATCATAAATATGAGTAAATTTCATATAAGGATTATTTCTAAAAATTCTATAATCTCTATTGTTATAAATAATATTAGTTTGATTTACTGATATATCAATCTTTCCTAGAGTAATTGAATCTAAAACTGGGGGCCAAACTGTGGTTCCGGACATAAGAGCATAGGTACCATTAGTATCACTACCATAAGAAATAACTCTTTCTTCTTTTAATACATAACTAGTTCCACTACCAAGATAACCCCACAATTTAGCATTAGTTAAATTTGGTCCTGGGTTTGTAACAGTACCACTATCTATAGAAGGATAAGAAATATTAACATTAATGGCAGGTTGACCAAAGAATGTAGAATCTATAGTAGCAACGTCTAAATCTTGGCGAGGGTCATAACTTGGTAATTGCGCATATGCGGTCGTAGAGAGTATAGTTTCTGATTTACTAGCTTCATAAGTTTCTGATATTCTAGTTACCCACCCTAATGTAGAACCCGTAATTGAACTATAATTCTGATCCGCAATTACGATAGGATCTCGTGGTTCTAAGAATGGTAATATAGTGTGTGTAATATCAGCGGAAGCATTGGGGTTACGCTGTCTTGTTAATAAAGTTAAGGCTGCCCAATCAGCATAATCCTGATCTGAAATCTTATCATCAACTATAAATGTTGTGACTTCCCCACCAACAAAATTATCTGCTATAGAATCCCATATACTAGAAGGATCGGCACCGGCCGCAACAAAGAATTCATTTTGCGGATTATTAGGATTACGTTCTTTTGCACTATCGGTTATAATAGCTTTTCGCTTTCCTATAATAACAATTCTATTGGCGGCTTCTTGCGCATTTGACTCTGTTCGTAATGCTTCAATTCCAAAATCTGTTACTAGAGTTTGGGGTAATGAAGATTTTTGAGTATCATAGTCATATAATAATATAGAATCTAACCACCATTTTGTTCCAGTATTATTTGCAAAAGTTACTGTATACGTTCCCCATTTTCCGCTATATAAACTAAATACAGCAGCATTATTTCCTTGCAGAGTAAATCTTTGGTCATAGAAAAATATACCTGTAGTTTCTCCAGCCAAAGATAGGTCTAAAGTACCAGAAGCAACTTGAATACCACTCATAATTTGAACAGAGTAATTAATTGAACCTAATGTACTTTCTCTACCAACTACTAAATCAACTCTAGCTCCGTTAAATGTAATACTTTTATTTAAACTAGTTATTACTTCTTGGTAAGTACCTTGTATTGCTGAAGGTGAAAATTTTGATGTACCTATTCCTGATACTTTACTATATCTATGAGGGTTACTTCTAGAAGCTAAAACAAAATTACCTTCCGCATTAGTTCTAAAATCATAACCCAGAGAATCAGATAATTCTCTAGCCCAATCTAAAACTGATCTTGATAAATTTGGTTTATAAATATATTCGTCGTCTTTAGGTTTTTTTAAATCAAAACCCGCACCCGAATTTCCATAGAAAGTTGGTCTTTGAAGTTTCAATAAATTACCAGAGATACTTTTTGCTCTAGTTAAATAATGTTTATTACCTATTTCATCTTGAATATCAGTAATAGTATTATTAATATTATTTGTTCTTCTAACTCCATAAAATAATTTAGGGTCAACGCCAGATTTAAAACAAAGATCTTTAATAGCATGTTCAAGAGGCCAGTTGTCATATGCTGTTATATTAAATATAGGTTCTATTGTAGAAAATTGTTTAAAATATCCGAATGTACAATAACTGATAGAATCAGGAAAATTTTCTATAGGAATTTTTGACATTCTATCTTCTATAGCCGAACATTCTACTGTAACTATTCCGTCTTGTTCATTAAAATTAGTTATATTACCCACAAATCTAAAATACTGTTCTCCTTGAAACCCACCAAAGAATTTAATTAATTGCTTTCTTTTCAAAATATATGTAATACCATTTACGTCGGTATATAGCAATCTTCTAGGATTGTTTAATAACCTCCAACCAGAACTTACGTCTTGATTAGAAAGAGCAATTCTAAATTTTAAAAGACTAGTATCTAAAGGACCACTAGTATCAATATTAACATCTAAAATTTCCTTTAAAGTTGTACTAGAAGAAGTTGTAAATGGAATAATAGTAGAAGACAACGGAGGAGCTTCTCGATATTGGTTTATAGTAGGACTGGATAATCCTCCTGTTTGAGGAACATATTTACCAACTAATCCTCCCCATTGTTCTCCCAATTGCCAATAATAAATGTCAACCTTATCTCCTGTACTCAATGTTACAAGAGATGAAATTGTAAAAGTCGCAAAAGAAAGTTTTGTATTTAATACTTCGCTATCATTTACACGAACTATAACCCAACCATTTCCAGCAAAAGCAAGCCAAGCAGAACTACTTGTTCCTATAGTATGAACCCATGATCTATCGGCCGAAGCAAAACCACGCCAATGCATTGCGGTAAATCTGGCTTTAGAAATACCAGTAGGAGCACCACTGCCCCAATAATCTAATACCAATGCAGAACTTCCCCATGTTCCAGAATTTGTTAGAACAGGAGTTGTATTTGTATTATAATAAGAAGTTGGATTTGCTGCAGCTTGCATTCCTGCTGTAGTAAAAGCAGAGGTGGGATTACCTAAACGAAAACCAATTCCGGTCTCTGGGGTGGTCATTGCGGAATTATACCAATCTACTCCGCCAGTCTATAACTTGTGTACTCGAAAATGCCCCGGAAGAAAGTATTGGTAGCATTAGAATTCGTTCCAGGTTGGGTCATCAATATTAAATGTCATTCGTGTTTCTTCGTAGACTGCGGGCCCACCCTGTTTAGCTATATTTTGAGTAACTTGAATCACCTTAACTCTAACCCAAGTTTCAAATTCTATCCACTTAGTTCCATTCCATTGTTTATAAGTTAAATTCCCTGTTTCTGTGTCTTTAACCCAAACCCAAGGACTTTTAATTGGTGTGGCTGATTGACGCATTCTATATTGATAATTAAGTAATTGATTATATAAGGTGTCATATTTTGGTACAGAAGATCTATAACGAGTCCAAATCCAACTTCTGGGTCTGGAATCTTTTAAAGGAGCTTGAATAATAGTATAACCATCTTTTGAAGTCCTAACCTCATTAATAAAACGGTCAGGATAATCAACATAAGTGGGGCCAATTAATAATTGATTAATTGTACCACTACTAATAGTTCCATCTAGATTTGCTTCTGCAATAAAAAATCCTGCTGACATAGCGGGAGGTACTCCAAAAAGGGAGGAAAACTACTGGAGGGAAAAACTATACTTTTTTATAAATAGGCGTAGCCTTATCGTTTGTCTCCGTAAAATCGTTAAATAAAGAAGGAGCTATTCTCTTTAGAATCTTTAAAATCTCTAAAGCAAGTCTTCTAATCTCTGCTTCTGCTCCTTCACCACAACGTAATTCTAACATAGTACGCCAAGCTCTAACATTAGCTGTAACTACTATTTTGGTTTCGGTAGCATTTGGTAAAACACTTCTAGCTGCTTCTCTGGCAACTTTTCTTCTATGAACTTTATCTTCTATATTAGAATATTTTTCATATAATGAATCAGATAATTCTTTATACCATTGCAAGTCAGAACTTACACTAGCATACCATTGTTTTTCTAAAATTACATCACCAATAATAGCAGGAGGAATTACAAACTCCGTTTTACTTTCATCTACATAACGTTGACTCAATTGACTATAAGCAAATCCTGCTCTATGTCTCACCAGTTCATGGCTGCAACTACGGCTAATTCCTTCTAATAAAAGAGAAAAATTGCTATGCTCTAAAACACTACCATGGCCTTGCTTTTTAATATTTTCTATATATTCAGCAGTAGTTCTATTAATTGGGTTGCGTTGGCTCATGTAGCACAGACGACCGGCATATTCAATTAATTGTTCTGCATCAAAAGCCTCACCATTCCATTCCACTTTAAGATGTTCTGGTTCTATAAAAGTAGGCCTAGAAATTACTGTAACTTTTGGAAAATATATTATATTCATATAATGCTCATGAGCAGAGTCGGACTGCCATATTCGTCTTTACCAAAGACGCCCATTGCCATTTATGGTACACGAGCCCTTAAAGGTTTTCAATCTTTAATAACTTTTCAACATAATCTAATTGTTCTTTTGTTAATCTGCTCTTGCCTCGGATGGTCCAACCCACTGGAACATTAGGAATAGAAAGTAATTTCATCTTTGCTTCTTGCAAAGTTCTATTGTCTTTTCTATGGTTACATTGAGCACAAGCTGTAATAACATTATCCCAAGAATCCTTACCACCCAAATCTTTAGGAATTATATGGTCTCTAGTAAGCTTATTTCTATTACCCCTCAATTGATCTCTATGTTTACCGCAATATTGGCAAGTATAATTATCTCTATTAAATAAAGCAGCATTCGTTAATTGAGCTGGCCTTATTTTAAAAGACTTCATTTGTTGAAAATGATTAAGCACTACAATTATAGGAGTTGGAATCTCCAAATATTGTGAACGAAATACCTTTTCTGGGTCGGCCTTAATAGAAAATGCTTTACCAGTTGCGACTAGAATTACAGCATCCGTTACAGATACCGATCCGAGTGGCTGAAAACTATTATTTAAAACTAAGGTTGCTGACATTTATTTATTTCCTCTAACGCTTTAAATAGGAATTGGACCTATATCTTCATGCTTACGAAACATGCGCTCTGCATTGAGCTATTAAAGCAAATGTGGTAATGATTCTTTAAATCCTGCCGGACTTACTGTTACCCAACTAGCTTTCTCTTGAAAGTCTTTTAAATTTAAACAACCGGAATAAGAAAATCCTGATCTAACTCCGGCCACTAATTGTTTCAAAATATTTTCTACTGGACCTTTAATCGGAATTAAAGTGGTAGTACCTTCGGGGGCATCGGGGTCATTACCATAAAATTCTTTTTGTGCTTCATTAGAAGCCATACCTCTATATACTTTATATGTACCATTTGTATTTGTTACTAATTCTCCGGGAGCTTCGGCTGTGCCAGCAAATAAAGAACCGCACATAACTGTATTTGCTCCTACTGCTAAAGCTTTTACTACATCTCCTGAATTTCTAATTCCACCATCGGCTACAACTGTTTTATTAAATTTAGAAGCAACTAATGCACAAGAAGCTATTGCAATTAATTGAGGAATTCCGTGTCCTGTTACAATTCTAGTTGTACATAAAGAACCAGGACCAACTCCTATTTTAATAATATCGGCTCCGCTTTCACACAAATAACGAGCACCATCTGGAGTAGCTACATTACCTGCCATATATTCTACTGGTAATTGATCTAGAGCTACAAGCTGTAGGGCTTTTAATTCTTTAAGTAAATCACCAACCATTTTGTGAAAACCATGCGCTACATCAATAACTATAATTTTACAGCCTTCTTGGACTAAATTTTTAACGTGGTCAATTATTCCATTTTTAAGTCCTATTGCAGCACCAACTATAGTATTAGTTAGGCCATTATCAAAAGCCACTTTATGCATTTCTTCAAGTTGTTTTTCATAAGTCATATAACGATGCAATATTCCAATTCCACCAGCATTTTTCATAGCTAAAGCCATTGCGGATTCAGTTACTGAGTCCATGTTAGCTGCCACAAAAGGAATCTTTATAGTTCTTAATGGGCTAATACTGGTTTCTAAATCTATAGTTTTCCTAGATTCAATTTCTGAATATTGTGGTTCTAATAATACATCATCAAATGTATTAGCTGTTTCATGTCTTGCACAATCTTGTAAAAAAATTCTAGCTGCTTCTAAATTACTAGGTACGTAATTCACTTATTACCTTTTCAAATGTTTACGGAAACTAAGAGTCTCGAACTCTTGACCTTTTTAGGGGCAGTCGCTTTCAAGGCGATTTCCTCGACCAGCCGGGCAGTTTCCTAATTTGTATCAGTTATTTTTTTCCCACATTTAGGACAATTTTCTCTTTGAGTTTTAGATAAAACTCTAATTACATTGTTGCACCCTTCGGTTTCGCAACAATATAAATAGCTCACAATTTTAGTTTGAGCCAGATTATTATATAAAGGAATGAAGTAACCCATATTGCCCCACTAGGATTCGAACCTAGAATCTCTTGATCCAAAGTCAAGGGTCCAGCCAATTAGACGATAGGGCATTAATTAAATGGGACCCCTCGGAATTGAACCGAGGCCTCTCGCTCTTCAGGCGAGCGCGCACACCAGTTACGCAAGAGCCCCTAATTTTCTGCTTGATTGTCTTGCTTCATTAATTCTGTAAAATATTCAGAACGTTTAATTTTTAAATCTTCCATGCAAATTTCGCAATGACATTTCATAATATTTTTTTACCTAATTTAATCACTGCTTCTGTTACTATTGCGCCAGCTATCCCATAAGCTAAATCTACAATACCAAATCCAGCATCTGGTGTTCCGCAATTATGATATTTACGACATACAGCAGCATCCATTAATTCATAGCCTGCACCAAGTACAGCAACAGTACCTATTCTACCAATTGCGGTTTTTCTCCAAGAAAATAACGGAAGTCTTATTGATACATCTAGAATCGATCCAGCAACAAAATGCCAATTATGGTCATAACATGTCCAACAAGTCCACTTATTATCTGGGTCTAAAAATTGAGCTTGAGATTTTGTTGGCACAAAAAACAATAAACCAAAAAGTAAAAATAAATATTTCATAATGTATGCTCCTGACAGGATTCGAACCTGCAGATGCTAGTTTACAAAACTAGTGCTGTATCCATTTGAGCCACAAGAGCTAAGAGAATCAGGAGGGAATTGAACCCCCGTATAATGCTTTGCAGGCATCCGCCTAAATCCACTCGGCCACTGACTCTTAGTTTTGAGTTTCCTTAATTAAATTTTCTACTGCTCTTTCTTCTGGCGTAGCAAAAACATCATTCAAAAATTCTCTAGATTGTTTTAATCCTGCTATAAATAAATCTATTTGTGTTTGAACTCCAGCCTCTTCTTTTGGGCTAATTAATTTATAACACTTAGTACAACGCATAAATTTTATAGTTGTACCATTTAATATTTGTTTAGGATCGTAAGTATGTTCGCCATTCGCCCAACAAATTAAATTAAGAACAGTCCAAAAACAAACTATCCCTAAAGCGGTTGGTAAAACCAAAATTATTCCTATTGCAATTAATAACCAGGCTAAAATAACTCCAAAAAGTTTTTTCATTTTTCTCCTCTAATAGAGCCCCCGTAGGTAAGTAAGCCTACGGAGGCCCATAGGAATCACTTCACCTGAAGTTGCTGCTTTTGCTGCCAAGAAAGCCTTTTTCCAGCTTTTCTAGCTTCTAATAAAATAGTAAGCCATAATTTATTAATCTGGCGCTCGCCCATTTTGTAAGCTACAGAATCAATATCAATATGTGGTTTACTTAATTCTATTCTTAACTGGCGTTGCTTTCCTGCTAAATCTTTATAGAAAAT